>OFHQ01000071.1_pt1 | contig 12382 bp, 9 predicted proteins | sample 1521071 | NCBI WGS metagenome assembly OFHQ01 (sample SAMN04272335, study PRJEB24112) | coral metagenome | biome: Coral reef; feature: Shallow seawater; material: Coral tissue | host: Coral | place: China: South China Sea | collected 2014 | reverse complement strand
GCGACAAAAGCGACAAAAAGGTCAAGTTGCCGAACATTTTACACCGATATGAATACAATACAAATAATTAAAAAAATCGTATTGATAAAATTATTGTGAAATTATAAAATCATCAAAATAAGGTAGCCCATAGGGTAGCCCATAGGGTGGCCCATGGGCTAGCCCATGGGCCAGCCCATGGGCCCGGGCCCAGGTTTTGTCCACACCCTTTTAATCTGCTGATAAATTGATTCGTCTTCACAATCTATGCTTGATGAATGCGTGTGTGAAAGAGATAAACATTTCTCATGTCAGTTTTGTGAACATTTCACTGAAATTGTCCTCCAAACATTAACAAAGACAAAACGATTTCTATCAAACAGAACACTGTTTATTTTGCGCCATGAATTGTGAAAAAATATGCCGATATTGATTCATGAGCTGTTCATCTTAGCAGTCTGTATTGAAAAATTTGAACCACTTCGGGAACCAATCAGAATTCTCCTTTTTGATTGCCGCCCAGTTCAGCTATCTACATGTAAGAAATTAATGTACCATAGCATTCTTACTAGAAGAGACATGATCAAAATGTGAGAATTCTGAGAAGTAGAGTTGAGAACTGTGGGAGAGCAGAAGTAAACTTCACGAGCATGCCTCTCAAAATTCTTGCATGCTGATTGGCCAGTTCAGACAAAAAGTCATACGAAAGCTATCATAAGATGTCAAATATCAATCAACTACAGTACTTCATCAGATGGCATTGGTAAAGGCATGTAGCTGCTAATTCTAACGTGTATCAACCAATTTGCGTAAAAACACTGTGCAGATATATCCATGTGACAGGTGCCACAGCGCAAAAAGTCTTCCAAATACAGTATACCTTTACAACAGTTTTTTACCAGGTTCTTCCCCCGGGTTTTTCTCCTATAATTCAGATCAGGAACACCATAGCTTAGAAACCTCCCACAATAATGATCTGGATTTTTGCCAGAGAACTCATGAAACCGATGAGTTGCTGTTTTAACCTTTGCTTTGAATGTAGAAAATACAACTTACAACTTTGAAAAGTGCGTAACATGTGAATTTGAATGTTAGGTAAAACCCTTTCAACATCAGTACATGTACAATCAGAAAAATAACCTTCATTCTAGAATAGACCAAAGTCACTGTTCATCGATCTTTCATAACAACAAACTACTGATAGGGTCTTTCCCAAAATGACTGACTATCTTTACTACCTTGATTTCTCATTATCTTGACACAATTAACTAGTAAGTACATGTCACTAACAAAAAATCCTAGCTATTGTGGAACTCTCCGCTTCAATATATGCCCATCTGGATGTTTTTGAGGCCGCTTTAAAGCTTCTCTAGTTCACGTGTTTCCTTACATAATAACCTCTGTTATCACGTTTATATCTCTGGCTACTTGGATTTCATTTGCATATTCTCCAAGTTCAAATGAGAAGTCAAGGTTAACTTTATGATAAAACCAAAACAACAACTTAAACACGCAATACAAGAATAGTGGCAAGAAAGTTGATTTTATCACTACAACGTAACTGTTAAATACTCCTTTAAACCTCTGAAATAGAGGTAGTTCGAATAGAAACTTTAAGGTGATTATAATATAACAGAATCACCACCCATTACTAGCACAACAATTCAGGAGCTATTAGGTTATGTAGACAGAATGCATGCATCTCAACATTTAAATAATTTCTCAAGTGTAAATTTCTTCAAATTTATGTTTACATTTAATATGTGAAACTCAGATTGCAATTGTAGTGGTGTAGTAAAATCAGAAAACACACATGTATTTCTTGACTGATAACATTAATTTTTTAACTAAAGTTGAATGTATCAAAGGTCACTGGGCATCTGAATAATTAGTCACAAAGAAAAGACAACACATACACCATCCGGAATTCATGAACAATTTCACTGCCAAATGTTTTGAACAGAAAAAAGACATCTACATGTACATGTAAACATCACTGCAAAGAAATTTCTCTCAGTACATGAACTTTTTGGTTTGAAATGGCTATAAAAATTGGTATGCATGCCTTACATTGTAAATGCTGATTCAACTATTAGTTTATATCACATATCTCACATCGATCTGCCGTGTTGATGAAATTCCTTTGATCATCTTTATATAGGGATTATGGACGTACATGTACTACCAACGCTTTAAACATCTGTAAATGTTCCTATTTTTGTGCACAGTAGCACTAATTTCATCATCCAAGACTCAAGGTGATGTCACTAATAAATGACACTGCACTGCAAATTTCTGTACAATAAGAAAATGCCACAACAATACAGGAATTGAAACAATATAAACTAGAAATGAATTTCCATGTGGATAAAGAAAAAGAAATATGAACCTCCTAGTACTCAATGAATCCACATACTTTATAGAAACTATCTCGTGTCAATTTAGAGTCTTATAAAAGTTAAGCTTTAGTTTACTAGCAAGTGTTCTTAGAAGGTGTTGGTCACTGCTGAAACCAAGGGAAAGAGATAGTGACTCTAATTTGCACAGCAAAAAAAACAGACAGACATTAAGCTGCCCAATGCCAAAAGAATAAAAACTTGCTGGCTGTCTTGTCAAGAGGACAATTGCTACATGTATTGATATCAACCAAACAGACCATATGAAAAATGTAATACATCTATAATTTTCTTTGACAACAATAAGTATTTTTCTGTCTGAAAAAACCTTGAAACTATACTCTCACACATGCATGGATTGATGTACATGTATGGAGTACAAATGCAATGGAAGGATCAATATGCAGTGATGGAAGAGAAATTTTGTCATCCTGAAGAAAGGCAATTTGATAGACTTGTCAACTGCTGAAGACCCTTGACCTTGGCTCTGAAGCCTAAGGGAACCGATATCACAGAAAAAGGGATATTCTGTCTGTAACTGCAATATTCTGTCGCCAAGTCTCGAAGACAACACTCAAAGTTTTATTCATTGTTTTGTTCAGCGTTATGCAAGACTGGTCACGCGCAAAAGAGCGTGAGTACGTGAGATGCCGCACGTAGCTAACTTGCGTTACTGTAAATAATTCACACAACAATAAAGGGTGCTTATAAACAAGCCGTGTAAAGAATGAAAAAAAAAAACTTTAAACTGAGCTGACACCAAGAAAATTATCTTCCCTGCCGTACTAGCTTTTGTTCAGCATTAAAAATAGTTTTCATAATCCAAAGTGTGTCGAAACGATTATAAAACTGTAATCCATCTAAGCTATTGCAAATATTCTGGCACATTCTATGTCATTAAGCTTAAGTTATATACAAAAGACTCGACAAGCCAGAAATTTCTAAGTGTAAACGCAAAAACATTTTCGTTACGCGTTATCAAATACGAATCGAGTAAAATATGTGCCGTACTTTCGTTTTACCCTGCTTTTCCACCTAGAGGTATAAAACTTACACAAAGAAATATCGATTGTCAGCCTCAATTTTAGAAACCCTTACCTTGGTTCTGTGTTCGATGTCGTATTCCTCGATAAGTCCATTACATTCACGAACTAAAGCGTTCACTCTCGCCATGTGAAACGAAATAGTCGCGCAATTTTCTTCTTTACCATCGATCCAAGCTATCTTATCGTCTCGTATTTTCTTGTTCAACATACTTCCATTACCATTCGAAGAAACAAGTTGTCCATCAGTGAATCGCTGCCGGTGATGTAATTCCTTAACTTCGCCTAGGATTTTTCGAGCTGTATCTTCTCCATGAAAGTCGTCCACATAACAGTAACCCTGTTTTCTTAAAGTTTCAACAATAGCTTTTGCCTGTTCGTGGTAAGCAATTTGAAGACGGTCCATTACCTCGTAACCATTCAACCTAGATCGTGAGTCTCTAAAATGTTCTTCTTGTCCCATCGTAGACAATCCTAGACATTTCTTCCTATGTAGCTTCGAATCGCTCTTTCGGTGCTCTACACAACAGTACTGAGCGATTCTGCAATGCTGGCACGTTATGGCCGCTTTCTCGTTACACAATTCACACAACATGTTGTTGCTACTTGATTTCAAGCAGGACATTCGTAGAAACGAGCCTGGAAAAAGATGGACCACGAATTAGATTTGATCAAAGAACCACAACACACTCTCCGGTTAGACGGTGACACAAAAATCACGTGTAAACGGTCTCTTCGTATCACGTGACCACAACAGACCCTGGCCGAAAAAACGTGATTTTTCGATTCATTTTTCCGGTCAGTTATTACTCCCATTAAAATAAGATCGAAATAACGTTGAACGAAAGGGGGAAAACGGCCTAAAACCAAGAAAATCCAGTCGTAAATGACAATTTGCAAAATTTCAGTTTTTTACACAATAGTCATGGAACAGAAATTCGCTCGTACGTGTGACAGATTTCAATTTCCGCCACGTTCGAACAAAATGCGTTGACGTCATAGGTAAACAATCCACCACAAGTCACGCTATCTAAAAACCCATGAAAATCCATTGATTTTCTTTAATTTTGGCTCAGAAACCTCTCCAAATCTATTGCCATACTTATAGAAGCAATTTAAATGGGCAGAAGAAACAGTTGAACGATGCGCCAAGCTGAAATTTGGCAAGAAGTCGACCGCCTTTGTGATCACCGCCCGCCCACGCTCTGCGGTATAAATTTCATGCCAATAACGAAAGCAGGAAGCCTGATTGTTATGGTAATGTCCTGAAGCCGTTCTGTCATCAAATGACTCCCTTTCTCGGTTAATCAACAGAACTCGAAAGGAACGACCTGTACTTCACAGCACATTTATAAGCCCTTGAGACAAAATCAAACAACAATCACAGTGACATTGCACTGATGGAGAACACAAGCTCTAACAAAAACAAGACATCATAAATACCTAGGGCCACCCAACTTTCTAAAATTAAACAAGCCGTTTCAGTGTTCTAAAAATAGCCTGATGTTGTGTTGTTCTCAGAGAGCGCAAATGCGAGTTAGCATCTGGAAGTGAAAAACGTAAGGTTTGGCTGATTCTTACACACGAACTGAATTGGAAGAAATCCGTCGTGCGGACGATATCCCGGAAATTCGTCAATCTAATTGGTTCCAGCTTAATTCACTTGTTTCACTGTATCTTCCCGGATATGCTGTATCATGAGCCGCCAAAATAGTTTTCGCCAACGGAATGCTCGTCGAAGAAACTCAAGATTAATACATCGAATCGAACTAACCAATTTCAAATGAATGCAAGGGAAACTGCCGGGGAAATGTTATATTGCTTTGCGCGAAATGTCCACCATTCTAAAAACAAGAAAGGGAATGTGACAATTCAGATTAACTGACATCGTAAAAACAAGATTTTTAGATAGACTGAATGGGAGAAGACAAGACTTGCTGTAAAAAGACCAATTCTGACGCATTTCAAAACATCTTGTCCAAAAGCTTCACGTGGTGCAAAAACGGACCGAGCACGTCTCAAAAATGATGTTCAAGATTTTGAACAGAAATATGCACACGACTCCTCCTTCGATGAATACGTGACTTAAATATCGACATTTAATGAGAAAAACTGTCTTTTTACTGAATTCATTTACGACTTTAAATTTTATCACGTATTTTGTACGCGTTTTTAGTGTTCTGATTAAACTTATTCGAGAGTTCTGAACAAAAGGTATTTTATGAACACATACATAAACAATTTAATTGCTGCACAATGATTGGCCCATTCGTGAAGAAGGTTCTCGATTAGAAACGAGAAACCTTTTACATGCGTAAAAGCTTCGGAAATGGTCTTTAAACAATGTTTTCCCTTTGACTAATTTTTCAAACGTTGTTCCCATACGTGATATTCGGAAGTTCGATTGCAAATCTTGCTGTGCGAAGCCGGGTCAAATTAAATTTAGCAGACCTACCACACATCAAGGAGGGAGGGGCATTCCGCCAAAAAAACTTGTCCGACGATGTTTCAAGGCAAAAAAACGACGGAAAACCACCCACAGAAGGGAATTCGGAGACCCTAGCTATCCTAAATCTTTTTCTCCTGCTTTGACGTGGAGAAAACTCTGTCAAAAAAAGTCATGCAACAAAACGTGTCTCTTCGCTTCAAAGAGCAATCAGTTTCCTTGCCGCGACAAATGCATACGAGTTATTTCAATTAAATTGGATCGACAAGAAAAACATTGTTGTTGTTCGTTTAATTGAGGTCTCCTTATCTGGTCATATGAAGTGAAATTCAGAATTTAATTGACCAGCGGTATTATTTTCGATCCGCTAACACCAATGCAGATCAGTAAGGAAAACAGAAGGTCTGTCATAAATGAAGGAAATTTCACTTTTTAATTCGCCAATTCAAACCCACTCACCACCAATCAATTCTCCTCTTTGATCGCTTTAATACTTTTCCAATGACTTTAACCTTGGTGATGCCGATTTTTTTTTATTTTCATTTTTTGTTTAATTTTCAAAATTTAGAGCCGAAGTTTTTTTGGTTGGTAATAATTTTCTTTTGTATCTTCACGGTACTTGCAAATCCTCTCCCACGACATTCTGCATTTGCCAAAGTAGGAAAAAAACAATTGCAAAGTAAAGTTCTAAGCTTTATTTCATCGCGTTCAATTTCTGACGACGATATTTCCAAATATGTTCAATTTTGTTCAAATTTCGAAGCCGAAACTTTGAAAATGGCAGATTTCACTCCAAACCACCTATTTCTGTACATAAAGACCGACTCACGAGGTCGCCAAACTGACACGCTCGGCAATCGTGAAGAGAACCATGTATGCGGTTTTCATGATCTTAGTTACAGTCACAACTGTTTTCTCTACTTTTCCTTTTTCGTTGATTTGAGTTCCTCTTTCCGGATCGTGCAATTTGTCATGACAGCCACAAAGCTGGCACTCTGAGGGCGCGCAAATTTTGAAAAGATTTTGTTCGGATAAAACAGTCTGTAGCCTTTAGAGAATCGCAGTTCTCGTTGTTTTGACTAAATAAATCGAGGTTCTCAAGGAGAGGCATAACTTGAGAACTAATTTCATCTGGGGGTCCTTTGATAATGGTTTGTCCAATGGCAATATTCTGGCTAACAAGTTGTCACGACAACATGAGATTAAAAGCAAAACTTCGAGAGTTCTTTTCTATCTACAAAGCTAAAGACGGTTTCTATAAATTTGTCATTGACTCCATTTGAAAGATATTACTGTAAAGAAGTATTTGTAGATAGTTTCTCGATTTTCATAGGAGTTCTACAAGTTCGGCCAAGTCTTTGCCAGTGGATTTGAATTGTCGGTCTGTGAGTAAAATTAGACTTTTTGTTTTTGCCCCCGCCAAAAGTCCTGAATAACCGAAAGTAACCTTGCTTTTTTAACAAAAGTGAAGCAAAAAATCACTTATAAAGTTTTTAACGTACCAGCAGGTGTCCCAAAAAGTTCTAGGAAGTGATCAGAGCGATTTGAAGGTCGTCTTTGACACCACGGATTTGGCCTCAAAATGAAACTTCTTCTCATTTGACTCGGTCGTTTCATGTTGTTTCTTCGTAACAACAGCTTGGCATACATGATTTTTTTCTGGTGAAACCTTTGAAAATTTTAGATGAGGTTTGAGTCTGACAGAGTTCTTTAGCAAATGACAAAAACGTCCATGGATTCACGACTTTATAGAAAGACAACACTAACGTAAAGCCGACAGACTGGGGTCGAGTCACGCGTGTGATCCGCGCGGTGTGAGAATGCGCATGATTAGAGCGCGAGGTGACATAACTTAGTTTATACGAAGTTGACGAACTTTGTTTTATAGCCCACATTTTCCGTACCTTTGACTCTCGCGTCCACGTTTCACCGTAAAGTAAAGTAGTACACGGATAAAAGACCTCAAAGCGCGACAGGTATCACGTTCCCGTCTTTGTGCGAGGACTGGTTTAGAAGCCAAGCACTTTTCGAACATGACTAGAACGCAATTGCTCTCATTCTGTCACGAACATGGCATCATTCACATTTTTTTTATAAATTGAGAGGAAATAGACTCAATAAATATATGTTTCCTTTATCATTAGTGGAACAGAGCAAGTAATTGACCATGACTTGAAAATAGGCAGTAGAGACCTCTGATGTCGAGAAATTTTAGTAAGCATGAAGATGTGCGGTTGCCATGATAGCAAAGAAACTGACAAGCTGTGCTCGGAAAGAAATTCGACCAAAACAAAACACAGCTTTCAGTCTGAAATGTGCGATATTTAAATCTAAGTTCCCTTCAACAAAATAGTTCCAACGACAACCAACACTTTTGAGGAAATACATAACCAAACACAAATATTTAGAACGTACTTTAAGTAAAACACGACCCTGACAGCACCACGCATAAAACGAATTCATGCACAAAAACACGTTGAGCGTTGTCAGAGTGGCATTTACCAGTAATAATGAAGTAATCCTCTATCTGAATGGTCTCAATATAAACTCAAACAAACAGACTTACCAGCTGTAATAAAAACGTGACTGAATTGCGATTAGCTTCGAACCGGCGAAGAAGCTCTCCAAGAAACCCTTTTAAAGGCTAGCTATCGCGGGTTAAAGGTTTTCAATAGTGAAGTTTTTAAAGCAACGGCAATAGATGCTGACGAGCTATAATACGGTGAAACCATTTCACGCGAACCCACTGCACAGGACGAAGCACAGTTAACATCAATAACCAAGGCAAATTTCGAGTTTTTGGCGGATTCGTGTAGAAACTGAAGCGTCACGTACCTTCGAACTGATAGCGTTTGAAAGATTGCCCTGTCCTTCCTGTCCTGCAGGCCTTGCTTGCACACGCATTTGAACAAATTACCCCAGAAACGGTGTTTGGTTTTCCAATTTTTCAAATAGTTTACCTCTTTGAAGGCGCTTTTCGACATGAGAAGCTTTCGCGACGCCATGTTGAGACATTGACTTTATTTGTATAGCCGAGAGGTCTTGGGTACGAATTTAAGGGAGTAGTCGTTACAACATGAATTGACAAGTTAAGGACTCTGTCTTCTCTGCCAGAGACTGTCCAGTGAAAAACGATTCGACCGGACCTGAAAGTTAACGCCTCAAAAACAGACCACATTACTAGAATTTCTTCCTTAAGCCCCCCATGAACTCGCAAGGACCCGCAAATTAATTTGGCCAGAGTAAATCAACGGAAAACTACTGCATTCAGTACAGTAAAATGGATATCTGACATATCTCTTTATAGTTTCGCATCGACGTTGTTTACAACTCTAGTCAATTCTAGCAGCGGTTGTCTCATTTCAGGAAACCTGTTGAATCTACTGCGTTGGCACGTTTTCGAATCCTCACAGCTGTCAGCGAGAACTCAGTGTTACTCTACTTTTCATTGGATTTATGGCATTCTCAGTAGTAAACCAAAAAGCGCGACTTTTGGTTGGCGCTCAGTTATTTTGATTTTATCAGTCAATGGAGTTTGCAAACACTAGAGTCTTTAGGACTCACTAAAGACCAATTTCAGAACGCACGGCAGTTGTAATTAGTTTTAGTCTTTAACTTAAGCTTAACTGATGATTTCTCGTGTTAAAATAAAGATTTACTACATACATACATTTCATTTCTCAGGACTTAGAAAAGAGCGATTTCAACGCAGCACAACGCCTCAATAGAAGTCGGCTTCAAACTGAGAAAAGTATTTTTAGTCTTTTGCTTAACACTGAGTGATGAACAACTAAAATTTCCTAAAAATTTTATTACAAAGTTAAACTTACGGGTTATAAAAAATAAACGCATTCATCTGGCCTCAAAGAAGAAAATTTGTCAATCTGGTTTTCAAATTCTCCCAACAACTACTATGCAATTTCATAGAATGATTTAGAGGAATTTGTTTGTTGATTTCAGGTTTTAGCCTTTAGTTAGGAGATTTTAAGTCTGATCTGTTAACCAGAAGCTGTCCACAGGTATAAATGTGATATCTTCGTTCCTGACTTGCACCAGGAAAATGAACGAAAAAGCAAAGACACCAAATTTCCAAACATTGGAAGCGATTACAGCTGTCCGGGCAAGGGTTTTCCCTTCTGTTGTTTGCCGGATAAACCCACACAGGACTTTTCGTGCCGATTTTCACGCACGTCCCGAAACAGAAACATTGCAGGCCCCTCACGTTGTATCCCAGTAGCTTACAAAGCCTTTTAAACACAAGTTTTGGTGGACTGTGTTTTTGATTAAATGAAAGGTCTTTACAATTGGAATATCTAATGTAGAACTTCCAAAAAATGTTCGTGTTAGCTTGCCAAGTAGGCAAGGATATTGTTTCAACCACATGTTGGGCTGCAAAGTTGCCACGAAACCGCCGCCTAGTTCGTTTCATTGTCAGGTGGTAGTTTCGAACTACAGAGAAAACATCTTCTGGACAGATTCTATAGTCGTTCGAATTAAAACTTTCCTCTGCTGAAAATAAATAAAAACTTATAAAATTATAAACGAACAATATCAATTCTTTTCAAGTTGTTTTTATGGCGAGTTTCCTCAGTTAGTTCCCGTTTCTGATAACTTGAACCAAGCGGCACCCGGCAATCGATACAGATTAGTCAAAATATTTTTGCGCGGCAACGATAACACTGTAAAACATTAGCGACCTCCATGCATCATCTTGAAAAGCAGTTTAAAAAAGGAAAATTGTTACTGAGATAAATTTTTAGACGTACCAGAAGATATCTTGGCTTGAAAGAAAAGTTGTGTGTAGCGATCTCTTCGGTTTGAAAATGCTTGTACTCGGCGAGGCGGAGGAGCCGGTTTCAAAAATACACTTTTTCTTGCATCGTGAATCACACTTGGTCTTCCCATGTTGTTTCGCTGTAGCAATAACTTGGCATACATGATGATATCTCGGAACGAACTGAGCGAAAGTTGCTCTGATTGAGGTCTATTGAAACTGAAGAACGAGCACCATGAATTTCATAACTTATTGAAGAAAACACCGCCGAGAAGGTGAGAGACTGGAGACTAGATAAACTCAGGACGTGCTAGGTAACACGGTTGTGATCCCGCCAAGCGTTGCTAAACACGTGAAATTATCGAACTCGGACTGAGATCGCGTGAGACTGTCAAGTTAATCAATATTCAGATAAAAAAATATCTTGAAACGTACCAAATTGTTGTTATTTTTATAGAGTAAGATAACCTATTTCATACTTAAGTAGCAAAAATATTTTCTGTATACAATATGATGAGAAACTGTTGATGGGGAACATAAACTTTGCTTTGACTGTGGAGCTTGGGGGAGGTGGAGTCAAAGCTAACCTTATGAGGAGTTCATGCTTCTGAACACGTTCACTTAGCGAAAGCTTGTTTTGAAATGTCACGCTATGAAGTTACCATCGATTAGTCATTATGTGGCGGCACTTATGTCGGTTAAAAAAAACTGATTGTCAATTGTCTGTGGAAAAGTCAGTCCCTCCCGTGTGAATAATCATTGTAATTCATTTTCTGCAAGTCATGGACAAAACTTTAAACAACATCTGGAAGATGGTTACTATCTTGCACAGTGACGTGATTGGTTCATTTACGAAAAATCTTCATAAGAAACCTTTTCAACTCTTTGTTGGTTCTTCTGATTTTAACCCGAAGGAGTATGATAAAAAAACCCAATGCTATCGACAAAGCTGTCACTTGCTTCCCTAGGAACTCACTTAGTTGACAAAATACGGACAACCAGTGACCTATATAAGCGAAGTTTCTAAACAAGACCCATATGGCAAATTGCAAAATAACAAAATAACCATACACTGCCGCAAAGTTTACATTTAATTTTTGGAAAGTTTCTCTCGCATTATTAGTTTCTCTAATACCATTGAATATTGATCAAAATATCACAATCACTACAACGTTTGCCACAGAGTAAAGGTTATGAGAAAGAAAAACATTTTGAAAAAAGAAATACCTTGATTTATGTCCAAATTCTCGAAGTGAATAACAAAGAAAGGTATCGAGACTAGGAAAAGGCATTTGTAAGTTGACATCAGATCTTAAAGGATGATCCGCTAAGACCACCAAGTAGCAATTATTTGCACAAGGGAAGCTCACTTGAGCTTATTACGAAAATAGTTTTTTTCCTTTTTGCTTTTGTTTTTCATGCAGACAAATTATGCACAAGCCGGGTGTTTTGAACGTCAGTGTTAAGAGAGTCGAGTTTCCTCTTTTAACTGTTTCGCATGAGTACACATGTCACGTGAATTTCCTTGCCCTACTCGGCCGGGACGATTAAAATTTGCAAGTATAGAAACCGGCCCACATAGGAATTATGATTTATTTAGCTAAATGATTTTCCTCTTTTTGGCTTAAAGGGGCATTGTCATGCTATTTGGCAACTTTATAAAAAGCTAGAAGGTGTCTTCGCATCAACTGAATTCCAAAACTAATGATCTAGTTTTGTTATTGAAGACTATTTGAAGGTACTG
>OFHQ01000070.1_pt1 | contig 12391 bp, 6 predicted proteins | sample 1521071 | NCBI WGS metagenome assembly OFHQ01 (sample SAMN04272335, study PRJEB24112) | coral metagenome | biome: Coral reef; feature: Shallow seawater; material: Coral tissue | host: Coral | place: China: South China Sea | collected 2014 | reverse complement strand
ATTTGTTGACTGCTGGGAAAACAAATAAGCTTGGGTTTGGTCCTTAAAAGTACAGCGTAAATTATTCACGACCGTATTTTCCTTTTTAAATATAAGAACCTCCTTGATCTTGTCTGGCTAAACAGGTTCCTATATTTCTAGGTATTAAAAGAGCAAATTGCGGCCAGCAGGGTCTTAAGCCACGCTGCTTTTACACACGGTTTGTTTACTGTATTCCTCTGGTCTCTCATTTGGGTAGGTGTCGATGGCATTTTTCCTGTGGTCCGCCCAGTCCATGACGAAGTGTTAATCAGGAAAGGTTCCAATGCGACTTTGACATGTCTAGGTCGCAAGGTTGACCCCGTCGATACCATGGTGTCATGGAAGCTTAATGGCAAAGAAGTACAAGAAAATACCAACAAGAAAGTTACTGGCGTATTCCAGCCAAGAAGACGAGGAAAATTTTCTCTACACATTACGAACGTTTCAGAAAAAGATGTTGGCAAATACACTTGCATTGCATATGTCGCTAACATTGGTAAGCCGGATGTTGCAGAGGGTATCATTGACCTTAAGTTATACGAGAGTGGTAAGTGAACTCGTTCAGTGCCTTTGAAAAAGAACGAATCATTTTCCAATGTAGAAACAAATATGCCTGCTCTTACTTTGTGTATTCGTTAATTCTTTTAAGTTGATGTCGCAAATGTTCAATGAGCCAAGTGATGGTAAAAGACCTGCAAGAGTAGTTCATTAGATAGTGATTCGTTCCATCGCATAGCACGCAATACACGAATAAGTTCCTCACAAGGGGGACTGGTAACAATAGCAATTTTAAAGCCTGGAAGCTTAACAGCAAGGCGCCTAATTCCTATTTCCCTGGACATGAGTCAGTAAGCAGTATTTTTACTCGTCCAGGATTGAATACCAGTTCATTGCACGTTTCCGCTATGGGCTACTCCCATGTCTAGTGTCAATCACGACATGTCAGTCACCACATATCTTGTAACTCGGGAAAGACCTTTGAGATCGTATACAGCATCTGACTGATTCTCTTTTTCTTTTAACAAATTTAGAGGGGTGGCCGAGAGGAACATACGCTATACCAATGCCGCGAAGTGGATGTCCAGTTTCAACGGGATTCTCTTGGTCAGAGGGTCTCCTTCGGCAGGACACAGAGGACTCGAGGCCGTTAAACAACTGGTCCAGCTCCTTTCACTTGAACGGAGAGAAGAGAGACAGCACGATTTCACAACATTTCTGTGTAAAGACAAACGATACAGGGAAGACGCAATGGCCACCGGGAAAATATTGTATTTACAAGAAGGGAAAGTGTCCATATGGTAAGGATCCGAAAAAAGATTGCTGCCATTTCAACATGAGTCGATAATCAGTCCCCTTGGTCTTATGTGCCCAAGGGCACAAAAAGTGAGTAAAACTGAGTGGATCCTAGGCCTGGCACGGCGGCTTCTACCTTTCTTCGTTACGCTATTCCGCAGTAAATTTAGGAGACAAAGGACTGTCTCCATTCTTACCAGATGGGCTAATTAATCCACCTCAGCCAACTCCCACACACTGTATTGTTATTGCCTATGTGACGTTGCAGGGTGGGTTGGCCTCTTTACGAATTTTCCGTTTATCTTCTCACATGGAGAGCTTCACCGAGACTAATTTCCTGCGCAAGACCTCGGCCTGTGTATGAATCCCGAACCACGCAGTCCATAATCCAGCGCGCTATTCGGTATCTAGCAAGTGTTCAGCTGTCATGGTGATCCGCATCAACCACTATAAACATTCAACTTTTTTTTCTTTTATTCCACGATGCCAATAACTTCTCTATAGCTCTTATCGCAGTTGTCTGCAGTTTGAAATGAGAAAAGGGTCAATTCTGCTTTGTATTGACCCTTACGCCTCGTTAGTGTGCCTTTCTAAACAAAGGAATATTTGACAGCAGGCTCGACTCCAATAACAGCTATTAGGGAGCACCCATAGCCAGGAAGTGTTAAATAATATCCTGCAATGCAGGCCAGAAAAAAATACCTAGCAAATGGAAAATTAGCTATTGTTTGACAAACTTCTTAGAATCAATATTAATTTTTTACTGACAGGATTTCGTGAAGGCTGGATCAAGTGGGACGATGAGGACACGAAAAATAATAACTTTGCCAGCGGTGCCCTACCAGACGGTACTTACAGCAAGGACACTGTTATATATTTCTGCTGTCGGTCAGATGGGTCAGCAGAAACACCAATTGAACTTCCCATGCGCAAACCGTTCTTCCTTTTGAAGCACTCAAGTGGTTGCCAGGCAGTACTGGGCATGCGTGTTACGGAGGAGTGGATATTCTGGGACTGTGAAGACCGTGAAAACAAAAATTCGTTCGATGGAGAAATTCCACAGTCTATCTTAGCGAAAGACATTAGACTTTACTTCTGCTACTACATCAAGAAGTAACCCTTCGAAATACCTTTTGACTACTCCTTTTTACGACTACAAAGACCACTGCCACATTCTAATAAAATGCACCGGGTGTACAGCATACCTAGAACAGTACTTGAGATGACAAAAGGTAAAGGCAAACTCGTCAAAGGGCTGAGACAACGTGAAGAGAAAAAAAAAGTAATTAAAGCAGTCAATATTTGGATTGTAAAGCTTATGTTCTTAAACGTAAGGGAACACTACTTAAAAAAAAGAAAACATGTACAGTGTTTCTATTGACTCATAGAAACACGAGTGGAGGTTTGGGAGATCGAGAAATGCTGTTTTCTATTTCTTTCAGAAAACACCGCGACGCGAAAAAGGGAAACAGCTTGTTAACTATGATTATCACAGTGTAAATTCTCTGTGCTCGCGCGATCACTACGTCAACAGCTTGTGCTAGTTCTGTGTTTCCATCGAGTTATAGAAACACGATTTTTAATCAATCAGTGCCCGTATTTTCTTAGGACTGTTTTCAAAAATTACGTTAATGAGATCCGAATGAGAATGCTGTCAGTCGTTAATGCCAAAAAATACTTCAGCACTTTTCTCCGCGGCTGCAAATTTTGAAGATCTCATTTCTCAGTTTTCTTTTCAATTTTCTGTTAGAATTTTCGGGTATGGTAAGCTCTCATTCAGCCAATTTCTCAGATGTAAGTAAAGTTTGCACATTTTAGATCTTAGCCATTGGAAAGAAGAATCGTCTTTTCCCGCTCAGCTGACAGCTATAAAACGTTAGAAGGATCCCTTTAGAAGGATCTGGTGGAGGCAACTAAAATTTTAGTTTACAATCAAAAAATGGCTAGCAGTTGCCAGTTAAACCCATCCAGATCAACCCTCAGGAGTAAAGGTATTTATATATAGTATATCAGCTAAATGTATACATTGATTGATAACTTAAGTGATTAGTGGTGGGACTTATTATCCCTCCAGTAACGTAATATTACACAATTAACTAAGAAAGCTTTTTGTTGAATAAATATTTTAAAAATGTACTATACTGAAATTTACTTAGAAGTAGAATAACCTGGTTCTGTTTTCAATTCCGTAAACGTAACTGTCATAGTACTTCGCAGCTCTTTTTGCTGGAGCTACTTGATCATCCCAGGTATTCCTCCAACTTGTGTTTTTAGCTCCTTCCCCCTCCCAAGCAAACAATCTACTCTTCCAAAACCCTGTTTCATTTTTCAGCAAATAATCACGAAACCGATTTGTAGTCTGGAGTTGCCAGTTATCTTATAACTGTACATGACATATTTCGCGCCATACGCATTTTGCTAGAGTGCTCATAACTGAATTGCGCTGAAGACCTTTTAGGACCTTATCTTCGTTTTGCTTAGGAGTATTTTATTTTAGTCACGTTTGTTTCCAAACCAGGTAGGACTCCAAGCCATTATTTACCAGAGATACTCACGTAAAGGCGAGTTTACACAGGCGATGTTTGTCGCGGCAATTCGATGCATTTTCTGTCGCAGCAAAATTGCATCAATTTTCAAACATGTTCGAAACCCTTGCGATATCGCAGCGCCAAATCGCACTGAAAATAGCACCTGGTTTACACGTGCGATTTTGAAGTTGCAACTTAAGCGCGACAAAAATTGGATCGAGTTGCCGCGACGAAAATCGCTTGTGTAAACGGGTCTTACTCAAACTAATGATTTGAACTCGGCGAGAATTTCGCCGAAATAGTGTTCCGGTCAGATGCAGCACACGCTTTTTTAGGGGGCGCTAGGAAAGACTAATTCTACCTTTTATTTATTGCAAAATTCAAAACGATACACAGATTTTTATTGTGTAACGCAAATCTTGAGACATCAATCGTCCTGGTCTCTCTCTCTTTTTTTTTTGCATTGATTTAGATTATTTACGATCTCTCGTTTGCGTCCTCTGAAAAATCTACACCTACCTTATCAAGAACCATTCTTAGTCAATCCACTGCGTTGTTATTTTGCTTTCCATTCATCAGTTGTACCTAACATTTAAATCACAGTACACCATGGGCTGGAAACATCTGTACAAATCCGCGAGGAAAGCTCTTAAGAAATACTTTTAACATGTCGTAGGCGCAAGAAAAAACACATTTCCGTCAAGTTTCTTACGTATGTACATAGATAAAATGCTTTTATTTACCAAACGAAGTAATATTTACACAGGCATGGAAAAACGAAAACTGCACTTTTTCTTGCAACGAGAAATTCTAAATTAAATATACATGTATCCTTAAGAGAGATTTTCCGTTTTCAGCAGGCTTATTCATATGCTATTGTGACGTAACTGTCAAGCTCTACAGGGGTAAAACAAATCCCAAATGAATAGTTAATTTTAACTTACAGTTGACTCGAGATGTTGTTTTAGTTCCTCTGTTTTGTATCATTTCGGGATAAATTCCGCTTATCAATGACAAAAAATTTTTATAGGAGAAGGCTGCCAAGAAGGTTTCAAAGGTTTTTCTTAACATTTTGCCAAGGCTTAAGGATCAATTACCACGGTTCTCACTGACATTTTGATTTTCATTATCTTTTTCTCTTCCTTATGAGGTCTAGAGCAATTGCAGGGGACATAATTAAGCAAAAATAAAACAGCGTGCCTCTTTTGTTTCTTGACAGCATTGTCATTTCTGAAAGCGTACTCATTATAAATTTTAAGTAGAATAGGCGTACATCTGGCGTTTGTTAGGTTAGTTGCTACAAAAAACGACCAGTTTATTTGAGGTTAACTTCAACACCTTCAAACCAAATATGATATTTATATTCCTCAAGCTCATTTTATTGACCATGCTGGTAAAACTGTCTTTTTTCAGTTCAATAGGTTACCAGGAGACACTCCTTATCGGCTTGGTTATTATCCAATAGAAATGCCCATTTTATTGACAATGCTTTACTATGGAGTCGGGCTTTTGTTTTGCTTTTTTCAATCCAGAATCGTTTGCAGGAACAGAGTCAACCGAAAGGTCGGTTTCAATTAACAAAATTTAAATCGTTTTGTTTCTCTCAACCGAACAAAATTGTTGCTTAATAACAAAGGTTCGAGAAGCTAAGTACAATCTATAGGTTGGCAAAGATTCGACGAAAAAACGTTTTCGTTTTTCTCAGCTGGCCCGGTTAAAGCTGAACAAACGACTCATTGTCAAAGAAACTTGACGAAGAACTGATTGGAATCGAGAATGTAAAGATTTTCATGAGGATCAACTTCCATCGATAAGACAAGCTCAAAACAGAACAGGTAAGCTTAAGACAGATTTTTCAAACGTTGAGCCCAATGACAAATGCTGCCGAAACTGTATTGAACGGTGTTTGCATATTCTATATATCGGGCTATTTAAAGCTGTCAAAATACTCATTTTTGTTCTATTTTCTGTCTAAATTGAAGCTAAATTGAAATCTCGTTTCTTTTGAAGAACTTGTAAATCTGACGCCAACGAGGCCACACCGAAAACCGTCTTGTAAACGGAATTTACAGAAGTTTTGCGATAAAACATCATTTCAAAAAACTTTTCATTTCAATAATCCCGTATCGGTTAGATGATAAAAGAATTGACAACAAGGATATCATTGTTATATTCTAAAGAGAGTTCGAAACACCATAATTTTCTCTAAACAAACAAGAATCTTTGACTGGCTGTAAAACCTTACTTATTGCGATAAATTTAACCAAAACTCAAAATTAAAGACTTTGGAGCCTATCGCTGCCAAAACGAAATTATGGCCTTTTACAGAAGATAAAATCATGGAAATTCCAGTTGAAAATGAGCAGCATCTGAGCAAAACTGTTTGCTGCCGATGGAGTATTTTTTTAATTATTGCGCATCGAGGGCTAGATAACATATAATTCACAGATTTCAAAATTTGCACATTTTGATTAATAGAATAACGTACTGTTGTTTAGGTCTAACTACTGTTTAGGTCTTCTATCCGTGACGACCATCCACAACAAACTGGCTCTCTGTCTTCTCTTTCCTACTAAAGGTGAGCGAATACAGTTTCGATATTTTTCCTAAACCAAACACCAAACTGTGATAGCCTTCATTTTCTTTTATAATGCCTACAGGTTCAGTAACAAATTTAAAACACTTGTTTCCCCCGATTTTTATTGTGGAAATGTAGAGTAGGAACTCTACCATCTTTATATATGTTCGATATACTCAGTATCACAGCAGAGACTCACTACAAAAAAAGTATAGATAATTATGAAGGTTTCTCATAGAGAGTTGTTTTTGAAAACTGCGAGGGATTGTGTATATAACTGCGTTGACATTTTCTATATTTACCTGCACAGTTGGTGTGAGTCAAGTTTGAATTTTGTTTATTTATTCGCTTTTTTCTCTATCTATTTAGAAATAAATTTCAAATCTCAGTCTGTCTATTTAACGAAACCGGTTGGTCTGTGGTACGTGTTATGCTTAATTTGCCATGCTTGTATGATGTACGACAAATGTGTCGTGTACCTTTCTTGGGAAAACCACATGGCCGCATCACTTGTAGCAGTTGATGTAACTTAGTATCGGACGAAATATGGGACACAATTTTTCCATGAAAAGTCCCCCCCCCCCCCCCCACCCCCCCCCCCCCCCCCCTGGACAGCCATGTGTGATGAAATAATATCACTTTATTTGACAGGTATATATTAGAAGTTGTTCGTCATCGTGGATCGTCTTTTCAAAATCAGAAGGCTGAGTTCAAAGAATACTAGTTTGGTCCGGCGAGTGTGTCAGAAAGCCCTTTTAAAAAGTTTGATATCCTTCTACCGACAAAGAGCAGATGAAACAGTAGCAATGAACATTACGAGTATATTTTTCAACAACTCCAGTAAAACTGTGAACACAACAGGAAACAAAATCAACAATACGAAAGAGATCCCATTAGGACAAGGAAACCATCTTCCTCTCGTGCTTCTGGGTGTTCTCTCCTGCCTCATCGTCTCCGCCAACTCACTAGTGATTGCACTAGTATACAAAAATACGCAGCTGCGAACAATAACTAACTTATGTTTAGCATGCCTAGCGCTGTCTGATCTTTTATCAGGCCTTGTTGCAATTCCTTTGATATTTGCCTGCAATCTTTCGCCCATGCCAGATGGAATTGCCTCCTGCATCGCCATGGACCTTACATCACGGTTTATCGCCATTTCGACCATATTGCATCTTCTGATTGTCACATTTGAACGCTATGTCATGATCATTTACCCTATGCATTACTACCGGATTGTAACCAAAAATAGAATGGCGGCCTCAATGGTCTTTATTTGGACCTTCTCCCTGGCTGTATCGCTTATTCAGCTGATTTGGATCAGTTTTGGTTCCACCGAAACTGCAAACGAACGACACAGTGACGTGATCTACAGTTACAGCTGCTTTGCAGGGCTCGTGGTGCTACCATTAATACTTCTTGCAGTCGCCTACAGTCGCATATTCTTAATTTTGCGAGCTCAACTGAAGCGGATACGTCGACAAGCGACTCATGTAAGAGTCTCAAGGGGAGCCAGGCAAAAACGCGGCCAAAAGCGCGCGGTGACCATTCTCGGGTCTATGATCCTGGCCTTTATTTTGGGTTGGTGCTCATACTTTCTGAGCTCGATTCTCTTGGACGAGAATTTACTAATGCATCTCCCACACGCCGTTAATGTCACTCTCCTTTTCCTGAGGTATAGCACATCTCTTTTCAATCCTCTCTTGTACACTTTGTTTAAGGGAGATTTTAGAAACGTTTTACGATCGTACGTTTTTAAAAGTCCGCGGAATCACTTAGACGAAGTTCCTTTAAGCAGCAACGCTTGCTGAGCTGCAGGATTTAAGTAACGTGCCTACTGGCGCCGGGCTCGTACAGACCGGATGACTGGATGAAAATTTTCACCATTCATATCCAGCTCACCGCAGCGACCCCAAATATGAGAAATCAATATAGCGTATACGAGAAAGGAGATATTTTGAGGAATAATTAAATTTAGATTAGATTTAGATTGTTAGATTAATCTGTGATGGGCTCATGGACAACTAAACTCAAGAGAACGTTCTCACAGCACGAAATAACAACTTACTGTAAAGCCGCCATAAAAGTACCTTAAATCCTGCATTTACGGAACCTTACGGATCTTTACGAAGACGTAAAGCTGAACTTTAAGCATCTTTACGGGGCGCCGTAAAGACGCATAAGGGGATACATTTACGGAACTTTACTGCATCGTTAAGTTGCGTATAGTTTTACTTTTACGTGTCGAGTAATTTCACGTAAATTTGCGATTTCGTGCTGCGGTCTTGTCGAACTTTATCTTTATTTCAGTTGTGCAATAACTAAGCCTATTCTCTTGATCTGAGCCTATTCTTTTGTTCAGTGGACTTTCAACTATTCCCCTGTGAGAAAACTATTTAACAATTAGATTATGAGCTGAATGTTGCCTCGTAGAAATAGGGAGAGAATATTCTAATTGTTTTAGTAGAATTCTACATTTTACTGAAATTTCCTTCAAATAATGATTCCAATTATTTCTAGTCTTAGTATTAAACTTCGATGACGCTTTGTAGAATTCGCGCGGACTGAATTGTCAATTTGACGGTTGCAGTTTTGTACTCTCTAATCCGTTTCTTTCAAAATTTGCGAGCTTTTTTCGTTCACGAAACCACAGATGCTCTCCTTTTAGTCTCTATGTTTCTAAAAAGACAAACGAAGAAGCTTTGCAATTTTGTCAGCCACACCGGCATGCAAGCCACTGCACACTGTGCAGTGGTATAGTGATTTGTGCGGTGGCATAGTAGTATAGTGCAATGGCTCAGCTCAGTCAATCAGTTTACAGCATTTGCATTAGCCTACTAATAAAATTCTACTAAAGCTAATTATAACTGTTTAGAGCGGTCTTCAATTGAGTGTCGTAAAATCAAAACACTGACCAATTAGACTTCTCAGCCCGCCGTTCTAAAACCAAGTAAAAGCCAAAACCAAAGTAATTGCCTGATATGGTTTCGACACAAAATTGAAAACCACTCTATCAACCATCGTTTGAAGCCATAAAAGCTGAACTTTAAAGCATAAGTAATGTAGCTCGCGTTTTTTTTCCCCCTAGGTTCCAGCACCTTTATCGAGCTGCGGATAAAAAATATATTGAAGACATATCATATGAATAGAATTTTAATTTGATATGTTTATTACAGATTACATCTTCCGCTAGGTTTATAGTAATGTTAAATAAAGCATGTGTATATTGTGTGATATACATGCACCAAATATATTAATATACCGAAACTCAGATGATCAACAACTTTGTTGTGTTTTTAGTCTCGCAGGTAATGACTCCAGCATAACAACATTAAGTCAAGTTAGGCAGAACACATAAATTGCATTGCATTTCAATTGTCTTCAGCTTACTCCATATTTCAACCAGACCTTATTTACAAAATAACGTGGGTTTCCTTGAAGATTATAAATCATTTATATTCTTCAAATCTGTATAGTTGGCCAGAGCCCGTTTCTCAAAAGCCGTGGAAATTTTTTCGGGCTCGTAAAGCCATTTTTAGTACCATCTTTATCTAAAAACGGAGAAGTCTATATGTCTGAAACTTCTTGTATGAAGGGAACCTCTGTTCGTATTAAGAATATGTGAATAACACAGCTCGGTAATGACAAGGTTCGAGATTTTCCAATGGCTTTACAAGCGCGAAAAGTTCCCGGGCCTTTCGAGAAACGGGCCCCAGTCCAGCATTAAGCTACGGCAGGATAACTGAGTAACTACTTCGTTTTAACTTAGCAACTGTTTGGACTTAAAACGTTAATGTCAAAGTTAAGTGCACCTGATGGCCAACTATCCGTGGCCCATTCCTCAGGGTACCCTGAAAGAACGCCAGACTATAAGCTTGAACTTCCCTTAGGTAGGATGCTATTCATTCTGATACACTTGGGAAGAGAGAGACACATTATCTGACAGGGAAGTGTCTTGTCCAAGAACACGACAGATTGACTCATTAGGGAAAGTTGAGGAACGACGACGACGACAAAGCCGAGGACGACGCCAAGAAAAAATGAATTGATATTTCACCAGCCAAATTCGCGATTCTCTAGCTCTGTTCGGTTTACGTTCCGTAAACGACGCAGAGCTTGGTCATTCCACGTTGTTGTTTTGCAGACGACGGCAAAGAAATTATTTATAACGCACGTGCACAGCTATTGTTTTGCACATTAAACCTTTTGTTTGGTGACGTTCTCGTTGCCGTTGTCGTCGTGGTTTGCTTAAGCTCCCTAATTGTGGTGTTTGAATACATTCAGTGACATAATCAATTCGTACCATACCAGTTTATCTCCAGTGATAGCTATTTTGTGTGAAACGTTTTTTTCTTTTATATCGAAGAATTTCAGTAAAAATCAACTGGCACCCAGTCTTATTATAATTCTTGGAAGGCAATCTCCCTAAAAGGGGACCACGAGGAGAGGTTGGTGGGTAAGGAAAACTAGCGAGGAAAATCCAACCGAAGTTAATTATTCAAAAGCTATTGGTTGCTCGGGCTTACTGACCCGAAACAATTCTCTGTTCTCTTAGGACTTGGTTATAACAAAAGGAGTAACCGTTCCCAGCAAGTGAAAGCACGCAAAATTATGTGCAGCAAATCCAGCAATTATAAATTAGCAAATTTGTTTAAATTAGTTTAATAATGTGAAATTCGTAGCAACTTTTTCATTAGACCCTGTAAACAGTGTTCAGTTGAGCTTCAGTGAAGATTCCAGTAGGCAATTACCTTAGAAAAACTACTCAATAGATTTGATATCAATCCAGGCTCCACAGTCTTTCCATTTGAAAGTCAAGGAGACCTTCCCAGACTTGGTACTTTTGATATTCTTCCGAGGAATCGCCTGGGACTGAATCACGTGGTAATGGTCTCTCCTGGTTCCGTTGTCGTAGTAATGAAAACTTACTCTCTTGTTCAAAATTTGTATTTGCTCATATCTGGGTGCATTGTGATATCTGGCAATGTCTGCAAATTAAGAACAAGAAAGCGGTAGTAAGCGTAGAGCTCATGATCAAAAACAAATGCGTTACCAATGCGCGTGCTGTGCTCATGAATGAGTTCCGCAGGCCATTCATGCATTCTCGTCCCCAGATACCGCGTTCCTTTTGGTCAGCGCCAAGAATCGCGACCTCTGGGAAGGTCCAATTTTCTGAGCATGCGCAGAGAGTTCGTTTCGTATTCTCAGCCAATCACATTTGCCATACTTAACCCTGAGTATGCGCAGAGTGACGGGAGGTCCGTGAATGGCGGACTTTCTTGGTTCTGACCAAAGGGAGCGCGTCCTCTGGGAACAAGAATGACCATTCATACTAATGTACACATCTACATACTAGCTCCTTTGAACATCTAGAACAAACGAAAATTCTTAATTGATACCCCAACTAGAAACAGTGGGTTAACATTCAGTCTGTAGTTGTGTCATTGCTCATTCTCTTTGCGTTTTTAATTAGATATTCCACCATTTTGATAAATTAAGATTTGACGCTAGAAATCCCTGGCAATCTTGAATACTGTTCTTCGCTATGGAGAAACCCTACATCAGCTTCTTAATCAAATTACGGTTAAAACAGTGCTTCTTGGACATAACACAAGACAAAATGTAAACAAGTTATTTAGACTGCTCTTTAAGGGAACGTCCTTAGTACCTCAGCTTCAGAGTACATTTGACTACAAACACATCTAAACTTTACACTGTTATTTTTAATGAATCTTGTGCCTACATTGTTGTGACAAAAGCAAGCTAAGTTCTGTTACTTCGTTGAATATTGCTTTACCGATCAGTTTGACGCGGAACGACATGATAGACCCAAAATGTCAGGAAGTAATCCTGTTCACAATTTGAGTTAAAGTGCCCATATCATCAAACTTTTTATTTTCTTATCTGATTCTATTAATCACCCAATGAACTTCTGCGAAAGAAAAATGCGATTTGGATAAAATGCAATCTT
>OFHQ01000069.1_pt1 | contig 12394 bp, 8 predicted proteins | sample 1521071 | NCBI WGS metagenome assembly OFHQ01 (sample SAMN04272335, study PRJEB24112) | coral metagenome | biome: Coral reef; feature: Shallow seawater; material: Coral tissue | host: Coral | place: China: South China Sea | collected 2014 | reverse complement strand
TGGTTAAATGCTTTGATATGATAGAGACTCTTCGTGTAGTGGATATCGCAACTTTCACGAAAATTGCGTGAAGTTGAATGGCACTAGTCAGCCTCCACCATTTTCAGTTCCATCGAAATTCAGTGTTCAGTGGTGTAAGCTGTGTTCCTGAAAGTATGTTTATCTTTAGTAGTTTCGCAGTGATTACCTTTGTTTTGATATAAAAATATCGTAGCCAAACTTTCGCATGTAAACAAAAACAAAGGTTGGCTGACTTACAGCTCAGTGCGGAATAAAGAGACCAGACAGATAAGATTGAAAACCTCTTTGCAGCTTCTGATTTCTTGCCATACTATATTTACAAAGCAATTTTACTATCTATACAGTTTTCAGTCAAAAATTGGACACAAGTAAACTTTGTTGTGCAGTAAACATATGGTCACAAACCATGCACTGTTTGAAAATTAAATTGAAATAAAGTATAGGAGACAACTGTAAGAATTAATAACGGCATGTAAATCCTTGTTTTGAAACCAAATTGCTCAGCTAGAATTATTTGATCACTTTACAAGAAGTATTCTTATGCGACTTCCACAATTCGGTTCTTGCATGACGGATGTTGGAGAGAGAGCCAAAACGATTCAGTCCTCGTTGGACCAAAATAACTACATTCCAGTTTTAAAAGGTTATTTCATTTGAAGTATAATTGACATATAACGACCTTGACATTAAAAAGGTGAATCACGGCCGGGGCTTTTGAGTATAAGCCGGGAGTATAAAAATCGAGTACACAGTTTTTTGACGCCAAAGTTTTTTATGGCCATGAAGGATACCCTGGTTTTTCCAAATTTTGGTATTTCGCATGAATTTGAGGGGAAATATAGCCGATAATGGGTTTTCTTCTAAGGTATATTGTTATACCATTCCCCCCTCCCCAAACACTGACTAAAATTGCATTGTATAAATCTCGATCGAGTCATTGCAAATTTGGGTCAGAACGAATTCGTTAAATGAGTGAATGAATCATAAAACAATCCTGTCTTTAACAATTACAACACTTCTAAAAAAGTTATATTTACAGAGTGCTTAATAAAATACTGAAGGATGATAGAGATGCTGTTTCTGGGCCTCATACTGACACGAAGGATAACTGGTAAAATGCTGACTTTGCCGCGCTGCTATCGAGAAATTGTTCATTGGAGACATCGAAGGAGGAGGGCAAACCGGTGCCGAAGGCATAAAGGCCGAGGGGAATGTGTTGATTGAGTCCCTTGGCTCGTAATAAGGACACGGCTGTAAGCACGGGACCTCAGCAGGATGGTAATGTCCTCCACAAGGTGCCTTGATATCCTTCTCAAACTGCCCGTCTTGTTTTATCTGTTGGCGACTCTTGTATCGATGGTTCTGGAACCAAATCTTTACCTGCGAAGGCGTTAAGTTTATCATTCTTGCCAGCTGGTCTCTCTCAACCGCCGAAAGGTACTTTTGGACGCGAAATCTACTCTCTAGTTGAAAAACCTGAGCCTTTGAAAATAAGACACGTCTCTTTTTCTTTGGGTTGGATGATTTCGTCTTTGGAGCATCCATGCTTTCTGTATCACTGCAATGCCCAGTTTCTTTCAGGCTGTAGTCTGATGGGAAAAGACACTGGCATTAATCTCAAGGCCATTATCTTACGATTATACAGCAACTAGCAGTATTTCGCATTTCGCAATTCAAGATTAGGTTTTTAGTATTCTACGCTATAAAACGCCTCTACTGAGTGACAAGTCACATTTCACAGAAGTCAGACGCATACCTTTAAACTGGAGGCAGTTGAATGAGTATTTACCGTTTAAACACTAATCGTCTTTCAAAACGTGCTGCACGCGCGCTTTCGCCAAAAAAGTAGCAAGAGGCATGCCGGCAGAAAAAGAAAGACTGACCCAAGCGACAATTTCTCGCAAACCAAGTCGGTTGTTTAAAAATATGACTCCTCTAATTTGGTGCCTCTATGAATTAAAACTAACTGAGTCAAGATCACTCACATTAAAATCACTTCGACAAATACCTCACATAGATGACATTTATTTCCTACCCTCGACAACCGCACGTATGCATCAATAAAAAAGGCGTATAAAATTAAGTGATACTCTTAGCCGTATATCACAGCTAAACAAATACAGTTTAAATACACAATTATTCACCAAAGTTGAGGTAAATATTCCTCGATGTTTTAAGACAGTGAGCTCGCTCTTAAGTATTGAAAGAAATCCTCGCAAATCAGTGAAGAGCGAGAGATGCAGAAAGTTCAATTTTCCGAGAATGGATTCTCTGGAATCTCGCCTTAAAAATACTCAGATTGTTTTCAAAACGAGAATTGAAAACAGGTCTTCATCCTTTATACATCTATAGTAACGTATGGTGGAAAATCTTACTTCAAAGCTGGGACATTTTCTATGTTATTTCAGCCGTTAGCGAAGGTGGATCACTGTAATTTTTTTTTCTACATATTCTTCTTTAATTGCTCAGGAATCCGATTTCATGTTTCGAAAATCTGTTTGCGTGGAAGAAATCAGTACATTTTGCAATCTGGTGCGATTTCTGGTTGAAAAATCCTTCCTGAAAAAATGTTCTTTGTTCACGTCATATGAACTAACTTGTAAACTGGATGAAGACAACTCAGGAACACTTTATATAAATTAGGCTTAAACGAAGCACGTGCATAAACTAGAAAAGATATTTTAAAGCCCTAAACTGCAAAAATAATTTACCAACAAGAATATGTGGGCAAAAGAAAGGGATCCACACACCTTTACGTTGAGCTCTCCGTAATTATTTTTTGTTTCACTATTTCTGGTGAAGTAAAAACTAAATTCCACTCTATTTTATCACTTCAATTACCAATTCATTTTGCCTGATTTCACAAATGACAGGTTAATATCTAATGAAAATCTTAAAACCGAGGGTCGACATATAAACCTTAAAGTAGACATTTGGTCGCAAGGGCCACATATGTGTCGATTTAGCGATATGTATAAGATTTAAACTGAATTAATCCTCCAAACCACATTTCTACCATTTCTCTTTTCCATACTTCAACACAAAGGCACATCACTTGTTGAGAACCTTATTGGGATGGTAAATGAATTCTGATTTAATTTTTTACATTTCAATAAACGGAGTGCCGGTGCATAAGGGAGAAATAAACTTAAACAATGTTGTTTTTGATTTTAAAACCGTTGCGTGCATCGAAACGATAATGCATCGATCCAAGAGTGCCTCAACAATGCAACTCCGCCCCCTACTAAAACATTTACACCCTCCATTCTACAGAGAGTGTAATCTCTTGGGGTCAGCGTAGCATGTTTAGACAAAATGGCGCCCGAGTTGTCAGACAGATCAGCATGAACGACTCCTAGCCTGGCCGGATTCTGTCAACTTCAGTCTAACTGTCCAAGGATTGGTCAAACTTGCATGAAAAACAGAAATTCTTTAGGTTTTGTAGCATTGAATTCCTTTTGAATAGTTTCACGAGTTCATTTGCATGATCATAAGTGCCCCCTGTTTTAATACACACTCAAAATTGTCAGGGCTTTGCGAAATCGTGTGTGTTAAGAGGTTCAAGTATGTTCATTGCATGATCGTTTATTCTGTAATTCTCAAAAATGTATCTTAATTGTATTCCAGCTTTTGCTTTTAAAACTCAGTGTTCACTGAAGAACTTAAGCGGGTTCAGGATAATGGCAACTACAAACTGTACCAATTCTGGCCCGAAGACAATGCGTGTGAATTGAAGTGATTGAGATAAGATTATTAGAAAGTTGTTGCGTTTTTCCTGTCTCCGTTGTGGAGATAATTTCACTTTATAATCCTAACCACACAGCGCTCCCGATTGCAGATTGAAAGCGATAAATACAACCCTTCACGTTTTTTTAAATACTTGCCTCATTCCATTCTGAGCTCCATTTCACCTTCATGCAACAAAAATACTTGCCGAACTGAAGCAGAGATGTAATTTAGATACTGAATGCTGAATCAAGCAAATACGGAGAGTTATTTCAAGTAAATACGGTAATTAAATCCTTCCGGAGGCTGACGGGTGAACTTATCGAGGAACATCGCCAGTTGACACGTCCAGATGAAGAAATACATTAGCTCAAGAGACATGAAAACTAAGCGACCTAGAAACTCTTTTAGTCATGTTAAAATAATTCTAAAAACCGCAATGAAGAGCACGGGATTGTTAATGAAATTTCGGAAAGATTTTCCAATTTTGATGCTGGTACAAACAATTGTATTTGTTGCGTCTTATTTCCGTGCCAAATTTGACGGTTATTACTTAAATTAAACTCCTAAGTTGAAGCATGGATTTTGATTCCTTTGTAAATCCTGTTCTTTGCGATAACACAAAGCTGCCTTATGAGCCCTTTATAGAGAGGATGTAAAAATCTTCAGATGATCTGGGTTATCCAATTTGGTCCATCCATCTCGATGCCACTACAATTGGATTCAAACGAATTTGAAAGGAATAATATTTGCATTTTCCACTTCTAAAAATAATGATTATGCTTGATCGAGTTAACCTTTTGTGAAGAGCAATTATTACACAAGTTGATTTCCTGAAAGCCTGAAAGGTCCATATTAAACAGTCACAGGTCCAAACGCCAGTCAACGAGATCCAATTCACCAGGCGAGAAACTTGAAGGAACACTACAGTCTGAGTGAATTTAATCTTAACTAGAAATACAAAAACTCACTGAAAATTTCCACTGATTAGCGTTTTTGTTTCAACTCTTCAGTGAAAGAAGTTCAGAGTTTAGATGAAAACGTGCGTTCCTGTTTCCTGTTCTACAATCACTAACCAGAGCAGACCATTGAGTCAGACCAGAACCCTTTCTTAGAAGCGCAATGCTGTTCTTTGCATAACATTCATAGCACTTCTAAAGTGGTGAGTCACTGCTTTTGCTTGCTAGGACAGCAGCCACGAATTAAAACCTCTTAAAATAAAGTAGAGCAAGGGATTTATAAGACTAACCTGATTCTTTATCCATCCTAGTCTTACTGTTGTGACTCGCTGGCGTAGTATTGCTTTCATCATTTGACGTCGATTTTGTACCCGAAGGAATCGTTTCAAGTTTGCAGGAGTTTTCTCTACAAACCACCGAGTTTCTTCGCTGGTTTTCTTCGATGCTTCCAGAGCTAAGAATCCCGTCGATGGAGAAAGTAATAGATTGTTTTGAATTGAGTTGGGCCATGTTCCGGCTGTGCTGTGTACATGTGACGCATAAGTTTGCTGGTTGGCCTATGATGCGACTCTTTACTGTGTCGTCTAGCGCGTGTGGCATAACACCGGAAATTAGGGCGGGACCTTATAGAGTGGGTTCCGCTTTAACACTACACAGACAGTGCTGTAATTGGTCAGTTGGCGAGGTGCTGATCCGTAAGAGTTTAAAAATAATTTAGATAAGTGCAATACTTTACAAGACAAACAAAAACAAAATTGATTTCCCGTGGCGGAAATGCCAGAGTAACACATGAGTGTTGAATGTTGTAAGAGACAGGGATTAAGAAGCAGACTGACGTAAAACAGGACACCAAGGCCACGGGTCACTTCAGCGTCCCATGAACCCGGATTTACGAGAAAACCGTCACGGAAAAAGCGTGAAGGAGTGCAAATTTAGCTGCTGGTTTATGGGTATAAGAATTCCTCGTAGTTCTAATGACATGACAGTGTCTTGATTAATTCACTTCCTTTTATCGGATTTAAGCTGTCAAAAACGACAAACAAACGATGACTGTTTAATGGGTTTAGGCACGTATTCAAGCACAGTTATTTGAACTCAATAGATGCACGATGGCTATCACGGTGTAACACTGATAAGACATGGGATTAAACAGCGGGAAAAACGGAAAGCAGGAAATTTCATTGTGTACTGCAACATGTAATATTTACCAGAGATTTCAGTCAAGCTTTAACTTAACAGTGCGCAGACCCATTTGCCATTGCACTATTATATTGTTCAGGGCAACATTGCTGTGGAAGTTTTCTGGTTGTTTCTGGACTTAATGGCAAGCTTGCACGACCCGTTTTTAAAACCAGGTAGGCTAACAATTCGGTAAGTATACAAACATGGCATCGATCCCAGGAATGAAGTTCCACGGTGGCATTTGGGCAAATTTACAAACTCAAAGTGATCGAATCGTGGCCAGTTGCGTTGCAATTTCTTTCAAGAAAATTACAGCAGACAAACCCTCGACAGGTATTAAATTTACGAGCTTTCGACAATTCTTCTATAATTGACTTTACCTTGTGGAGAGATACGTTGACAACACAGGTGGGCCCATGAGGGCTCTGTCATGTCACTGACAGACGTGACTAGACTCGACGTGGTGTTACACTGCACTGTTGACCAATCGGCATGCAGTGGGGTGTCACGTGTCCTTGCCAATCCAAATTAATCATGATGCTTTCCATACAAATTCTATCGAGTATCATTATTTCCCGTATATTGCACGTATTTGTGGCAAAATTTGGAAAATGCTGTTTTAGATGTTCTCAGATTTACTGTTTTAGGTTTGTTGTAGAAAACTTTGAGATCTCCCGTCGAAAAAAAGTTCAAATACATTTTCTTGTCATCCTTCCCCTTTTCCGTATAAATTTCTCAACAAGAATTTGGTCACAATCCCAGATTTCACTTTTCCCTTCTCATTTCGTGGCTTAAGCGGCAGACTCTATGGCGTGGAATTGTACAAAATGAAATCACCTTTTACAGAAATTGCGTTGAACTGAACTGTACAGAAGAAAACCGATTTCTCAAACCATCGATATATCGAACCTCTTGATAACTCTCGAGCCAAATGTCGCTTCCTTCCTCTTGGTCGAACAATGTAATTTTACCCCTGATTTCTCGAACTACCCGATTTTCTCAAATCAATTTTCGTTTCCCTTGGAGTTTCGAAAAATCGGTAATCCACTATACACTTTTCTCTAACTGTTGTAATTTTATGCTTTTCCGGGCTTTGTTTGGAGGGTTGTACGTCTCAACATTTTTTACATGAAGCAAACCACGAGATTTGTTCAATGCGCACATATTATGGCGATTCTCCAGAATGCAGGTTAATATTGTGAAAAGGTCGCTCGTATTCGATTTTGAAAGCCTTAGACACTTGAATCTCGACAAGGATACAACAAGGTTTGTAACTATGGTGTGTACCAATTTGTGCTGCAGCCTACAGAGGTCAACACCGTTCGATACAAGGTACTCAAACGCAACTTCGAGCAATCGTATCGCATGAATCTGGACCCAGTTTCAGTCTTCTTTGTGTAAATAATCACTTTGAGTCCCTAGTTCTAAAGTTTAAAGCGTTTTCTTCGGACGAGAAAGACTCAAATGTTAACTCTTCACCGTTAGAGACAGAAAAGAACATTGCTCGTTAGTTTTTGTTCAGTGAGAAGGGACTTCAAAGGGTCGCCATTTTCTCGGCTTAAACCGTGGAACATCGACTTTACACAGTTTGTGAGGATTCAACCATCCGAGAAAGCGAGATTTCTTTGCTAGAATTACTTTGTTGCTTTTAAAAAAACTTTTTGTTATTATTCAGTTTACAGTTTGGTATGGCGAGTATTTTGGTCAGAAAAGCGAGGTGTCAAAATCATGTATGGACTTGCCAGCCGTGAGATAAGACATTCTTCATGGGATAAATCAGGCCACTATTGCCTCGCTGGTAACGCCCCCGAATCTACACCATCTGGTATAACGGATTCCTCCACAAAAGTCCAGTTAAATTGTACTTATTTCCTCAGTATACACGTAAGATATTTCTGTTATATTTGATATTGTTGACTTTTCTCTAGTGAGATTTTCTGCCATATTGTGATAACTCAAAGCATTATTGTTTGAAAATATGCCAACAGAAAATATGCCAAAAGAAAATATTGTTCCCGTCAAGAAAGACATTAAACGTACGATTTAAAAAGTTGTATTCTTTTAGTTTTCGTTCATTTGTCTTTCCAGGATTGCGAAACTTCGTTGCTATACAGTGTACAGTTAATCTGAGAACCATTTTCAAAGCATCCTTGTTCGGATTTCTAACTATTTGTATCGGATTCCGTGATGTGTAAAGGAATTTTGCTCTCTGACAATCCTCCATCGACTAAACTTAACACACGAATTCACCTTGACACTAGCTTTAATCCGCTGTAAGCTGCGAAAATTACTTCTCAGTTTGTCAAGAACATCACTGCTGTTCGCAGGCACTAACCCAACTTTTCCTCTGAGATGACGAGTTAGATCCCAAAAAAACTTGATCTGATTTTTACCTAAAAAATCCTAAAAAATAATGTATGAGGTAATATAGCCTTTAACCTTTCATTCCCAGACGTGTACCGTTTTGAGTTTTACCAGGATTAATTATAAATTTTCACTCTTAGAGGGTAAAATCCCAGTGGTGTGTGACGATTTAATTAAATGAAAGCTATTGAGCAGTACTTCCATGTGGTACTCAGTGTTTATTATGCTATACAAGACGGTTTGAACTTTTATATCTATGGATGAAACCCTGGTGTGCCTGACTATTCAAATGAAAGCTATTGAGCAGTACATACATGTGGTACTGTATTAAAATATGCTGCACAAGGTGGTTCTAACTTTTAAGTCTGTGGATAAAAGCCCTAGCGTGTGACCATTCAAATGAAAGCTATCGAGCAGTACTTTCATGTGGTACTGTTTATTATGCTGTACTAGGTGGTTCTAACTTTTAACTGAGTCTGTAGATGTAACCCTAGTGTGTGACAATTCAAATGAAAGCTATTGAGAAGTGCTTTCATGTGGTACTGTTTATTACTCTATTATGTTGTGTAAGGTGGCTCTAACTTTCGTAGGGGAATAGGGAAACGCTTTACCAGGGAAACCCCATCGGCGTATGACCCTTGTAATGAAGGTTGTTGAGCAGTATGTCAGTATATCTTCACGAACTCGCTGCTGTTTTGTTTTATTATAAGGTCTGATTCTCAACTCAGTCAAAACTATTTTTTCATTTCACTATATAGCAAGGCAGTTTTTTGGGGGATGAAAGGGCTAAATCGAAAAAATTTCTTTAGCATACTTGAAACAGTACTGAACAAAAATTGGACGCTCAATAAATAACGGCTAAGAGTGGAAAGTTAGAGGAATTGCGAAAACGTAAACATCTGGGAGCTTTTATTCAGCGTTGAATCGAAAGTGTTTCCAGTCAGTCTGTCACTTACTTAGTCATATCTGATCAATCTAATATCAAAATCTTTCCAATGCTCCTAAAGCATTGTCTGTCTGTTTTGCTTGTTGAATGAGTTAGTGCTTGATAGTATATATTTTAAAGTGTTGAAGGAGTGACATGAAAACCATCCGCCATTACATCTTAACCCTGTGGAATGAGGATGCTTTAACTTTCATTACTGAGTCAATTTGTGAAGTCTTTCGTTTATCTTCTCATTCTCAAGAGCTTAACCATGAAACAGTTCACATGTTGATTCCAAAATATCCGCAAATTAAGAAACAGCACCAATGACATAGTGCTGCTCGAGTTCTATCATTTCAATCAGTAGCATCCGACTCTAAAATTTAACAGGGCCACATTCATGCATTGATGTCGAAGCCGGAATAGTTTGCTTGAGTTCTGCCTATGGTGGAAAATGGGTAAACTATATTCAGGACAATACATCAAATGTTTTACTCTTCTAGGATAAAACGCTACACTTCTTCAACTTCTTTCACACAAGAGTTCAAAGTTAAAACGTAATTACAATATACAGAGAAAGGAAGTCACACCAAGACTGGCTGTTCCTCTTTTGCAGTGGAATTGGAATTTATAATATAAGTTTTCAGGGAAGAAAATCGGAGAATCGAGAGAACAATTGTTGTAGAAGGCAACAACACACAATAAATTAACTTCACAGTTGGCTCCAGACTGGAATCGAACTCAGGTCACATTGGTGGGAGGCGAGCAGTCTCACCACTGCGTCATCCCTGCTCCAAGTGCTCTCAACTCATTTTTTATACACTACTATTCAAGGCAAGTCGGCAAGAACACGCCTTGTGCTGATTATAGAATCAAATTAAAATATCTATTGTAGCTCTTTTATCAGAAGTTTTATAAAACTAAATGTTTGATTGGTGCATATTCGTATAATCTACGTCCTAGTTCTCGCATACGCAGTCGCCATTTTGTTTTCTTCGTTCGTCAAGAAGACATACCGGAAATTAGACAGTGTTCACTAGGATTTGTCCGACCCATGTCGAATTTGTTCTCTAAAAATTATTTGCAGTAGGTTTATATTTCAAAAAGTTCCATTTTCTTTACGGATTATTGTGAGCGCTTGGCCTAACCATATAAATATAAAGCTGTGTTTTCAAATTTTTCTCGATAAGTGTGGACGCTGCCGGCATGCCTAAGTCATGTGTGGTTTAGTAAAAAAAGAAACAGTCGACGACAATTACGATTAGCTCTTTCATCATTTATTTTTCGACATTGATTTAAAACATATTTAATTCCATGATATTATGTGCAGTTAGATCATTACTCAGGTTATTTATCCCCTTTTAGATCTGTGTTGTTCATGTCCATTTAACGACTCAGGCCTGACATCTCGTTTATCACTTCATTCCTTCATCTTCCAAGTTATCACATTGAATCTGCCTTGCTGCTCGGCACACATCTCGTTGGTTCTTTTCAAACTAATATCATGAGGAATTCAAATGGTAAAATGATATTGAGATTTTAACGAACACCGTTCAAAAGGGTTCAAACGAGGGTATTTTAACGGTTTACTCTTATTGAACGGAACAAGGTGAAGCGATCACGACAAATACTTTCAAACACTGGCAAAACCAAAAAAAAAGCAAACTTCACTGGATGTAAATGTTATGTAATGTAAATTTAATGTCAAACACAGGGATTGCTTACTCCATCAACTGAGCCAGAGGCTCATGATAAAGTGCTTGACAATAATCCAGATCGAATTGGGATTTGGAAATGTTGCTTTTTGAGGAGAGGGGAAAACCGGAGTAACCGGAGACCTCTTGTTACAAAACAAAACACCAGTGGTCACTGAAGCTTGATTATTTTCTGTACCTCCTATTGGCGGCATAGGCCCGCCGGAGCCATATACCGTAGAAGCGATAATCAACCAATTAGCAGCACGAAGAGAAGACAGTGTTTGGCCTGCATATTTCTTCTTTTCTTTCTCCCGAAGAAACAGATAAAATTTTGTGTGCTAGCGGGGATCTACCTTATAGTATCTTTGACTCGGTGTTAACCAATGAAGGGCACTTGTTATCAAATATCAGTTTCAAAACATCGGTGAACTTAGCTTTTCCCGTTTTATGTTTGATGTTTTCCGCTAATTCACAGGCAGAACATTGCACTCACTAAGAAAGTTGACTTGTTTATTTACGCCGGGTTTACACCATTACCTTTTTATTTCTATATTAAGAAGAACGAAAGCCTGTGTGTCTTGACAGAAGTAGATTAAATGATCAGTGGATTGTAGAATGTGGATGCCGGTAAGCGTGGGTTCAGTGAGCGGTCTAATGGAAGATAAAAGACACAGCGCCTAAAATGCTGTTAAGGGCCCATTGAAGTATCTCGTTGCTAAGCTACACGGTTGCTACCCAGGTGCAAATTTACTTCCGGTCAGCCAAAATTTTTTCGCGCGCTTTTTTCGGCGTCGGCCCGTCGCCGATTCAAGTCGCTGTTTAAATTTTTTACTTCGCTGCAACAAACACAAAAAACACTTTTTGCTTAATGCATTTTTTTGGATTAATGTTCTTCTTTACGGTTACAGCATGTGAGTGGTGCCTTTATTTTTTAAACTTAGCTGTTTTGCTTGAAAACTTCATCCAAGTACGGACGTATTAACAGAAAGCCACAGCGATGGCTGCATGTTGATGGGGAAATTTCGAAAAGGCGACAGCACACGATTTCCAGTGTCAGGTTAGGAATCGAAATCTCAAAGATGCGGAGACACAAACTAAAATTAGTATTACGCTATAACCACCGGCAAACTCTGTGTCCGTGGCCTTTTTGACCGCTCCGAAACTCCCTGAAGTCTTTTGCGATAAAACTGTGCGACCTTGTGAACCTGTGTCCGTGAACTGTCCTTCCGAACCTGAGAAACTCCACTGTTTAGATATAATACAAATAAACGAAGCTATCGAGGCCACTAAATTGCAACCACTCACCAAAGACAGCATGGAGCAGCAGAGGTCAGCAGACGGTGAGCAAGGAGGCTTGTAAATTATTTTTGAAAGCAGCTCTATTTCAAGAATTTCATTCTTACATCAAAAATGCTAACCACTCGGCCGGATAGAAAACTTGACTAATAATGGTGAGCTCGAAACTTGTGATAGACAACTTCTCCTAATACAACATCAACCTCGCTTGAGAACCTACTTAA
>OFHQ01000068.1_pt1 | contig 12405 bp, 10 predicted proteins | sample 1521071 | NCBI WGS metagenome assembly OFHQ01 (sample SAMN04272335, study PRJEB24112) | coral metagenome | biome: Coral reef; feature: Shallow seawater; material: Coral tissue | host: Coral | place: China: South China Sea | collected 2014 | reverse complement strand
GTGTGAAACTTTAAACAAACAAATGCCGAACTGCGCTCATGCAGTGTGGACGATTTAACACCTGCAACAAGTTTAAATTATGCGCCAGTACCTTATAGAGTTGCTTTTCATCAGCAGAGTGTGGTAAAATCATAATACAATACAGTAATGCAAGGTTTGTTACAATTCATTTGACAAGAAACGGACTGTGTTATCATTGAATATTTTAAATTCCGGGTGCAACCCTCATCAATCAGCTTGACTTGATAATAAGAACACAGTTCTACTCTCCGTATGAATATTGCTCGGTACAAAAAGAACCTTCATTTGCAGCTCAGCCATTTGTGTTCGCAGTTACGCCTTTCGTGTTCATAATATCAAAGAGCTTTAAATGGCTCTTTAACCATGCAAATCGTTTTTTCTATCAGAGAATCGTAGCTTCAGCTAAACTCTTTAAAAACACTAAGAATGCCATCGGCTCGGAAAATCAATACATGAATCATCATGTTCTTTGAATATCGCATGTATATTCATCCCACTAACAACAGGCTTACGTAATGTGTGCTTGACTTCCCACCCCAAAATATGTATTTTTAGCAGGCAAAATATTACAGAGGGGAAGAGACCAAATAGTCGGTGTAAATTCCGAAAATTAATTGCTTGCGATAACCTGCGAGGCTCCGTCGTTATACTCTTTGCGGCCCGAAAAGGACGGATTGAAAAGAAAGTTTTCATACATTTCGCAAATTGACGAAGGGCTGATTAAGGATAACTGATGTGATGGCACCTAGATCAAGAAGGATTAGTCATTACACTGACTCATTGTTTTGATACCGGTTTTCGGAATAACCGCAAAACAGTCAACCCACCATAATCGTATTTGTTAAAAGCGATATTGATTAATTGTAGGATCACCGAGTTCATTAGCTTCTTTCAGTGATTATACAAAAAAAAAACTGCTTGTTCATGGGTAGCCTGCGAATACAGCCGCCTCTCATTCGCTCTCGCTACTACGTGCGAAACGCGACGAGAGACGTCTGCGATTCGCCGACAAAAATTCCATACTGATGACGTAAATCTCCCGACGTTAATATGGCATAATTAAAATTGCGAGAATCACCCGTACCGCATAAATTAGCATTTAGTTTCAAAATGGCGGCCGAGGCGGCGAAGGATTGAATATTCAAGCGCTTTGTAATTCTAATAATATGTATGAGACTTGCATTCTCTGTAGAACAGGAGTCGATACGGGGCAAAGGTATTACGTTAGAACAGATGTTAAGGCGGCGATCACTGACCTTTTGCTAAAAATCCCACGAAATTTAGCACATTTGTTCGACTTTCTTCCGTCGATTTCAACAAGCTCTGTTGGGTTGCCGTTTTGTTGTCGTTCGTGTAAAAGACTGGTCGAAAAGCGACAGAAACTTGTAGAAAATATTGATGTCGTGGAAAAAGAAATGCGTAGCAGGAGATTTGGGCAAGCAGCACGAAGCCTTGAATTGGGAGTGGAAAGTTCCTCGACATCCCACGCGAATCCGTCCGCCACGTGCACAAGCAGCCCCGTGCCAACCTCGGGTGGAAATCAATTTTATTGCGAGCTGTCGCCGATTGCAACACCTCGCCCTACCACTTGTACTTCTTTGGACAGCCACCTTTCACTTGAGGCGTTAGGTTCGGCAAAGCCGAACAAGGAACTCGGTGTTAAGGTATGAAACTAGTCCTACAGTATAATAATAATAATATTTAATATAATTTCAGTACAGTCGAACACCGGTTTCTGTAGTTTTACCGCTGATTTCTCGACCTCCCGATTTCGTGCAACAATTTTCATTTCTCAAGGCAGTTCAAGAAACCGAGATTCTACTGCAGGTCATACAAATATCGTGCGCCAATTTTCTGGTTTCTATTTCGACCTTTAACCCTGGTTATTGATTTGCATCATTTTGAAGTAAGCCTACCAAACCACTTTTGTAACTCTAAGCTCTACAGGTGAATCTGTTTTTGAATGTAGCCTGATTTTATTACTTTGACAAGCCAAAAAAATTAGTCATTCAATCCTTATTGGCAAATATAGCAATCAGCTACTTTGCAAGAGATGTGACCATGGGTACTTGAGCAATTATTCATAATTTATTTTCTCAAACTATGGTACCTTTTTCAGATTTAAATCCAATTCATGTACTGGTCTGCGTAGCCCATTCTCATAGCTCCCAAAAAGGCAAAAAGGGGCGAGCTATATTTGTAGTTGGTTTGAGGCACGGTGGCCTCATGGTTAGTGCACTCGTCTCCGGATCGAGCGGTCCAGGTTCGAGCCCATGCTGGGGACATTGTGTTGTGTTCTTGGGCAAGACACTTTACTCTCACAGTGCCTCTCTCCACCCAGGTGTATAAATAGGTACCGGCGAATTTAATTTAATGCTGGGGTGTAACCCTGCGATGGACTAGCATCCCATCCATGGGCGAGTAGAAATGCTGCTATTCGCTTCATGCTAAGGAAACCGGGATAAGTTCCGGCCTGATGGGCCACTTGGTTTGTATGCAGACTTAACCTTACCTTTACCTATATTTGTAGTTGTTCATGTGGGGCCAGTTTTAAGTGAGTCAAAACAATGATGAACCTAACACTGATAGATGTCCTTTGATTATCACTGAAAGGTTTCTGTTTGCTGGCCATCACAAGTCAAGCATCGCAAGCTGAAAACTGAGCTTGAACCTCTTGGCAGAACCTTGCTGCAAGGTACGTGGAGTGACATTGCCAGAGCAGCGTTTCGTGTCAATGAATTAAGAGCTGAAATGTGTAAGCTATTTCTGAAAGAAATCTGGAAAGAGTGCTGTGCTATGGTATCTAAAAAGGATCCTCCACTGCTGAGGAAATCATCGACTGCAGAGATGCAAGATCTATCCTTAAAAAATGTCAGCGCTGACTTGAATAATCGCTGCCCTTTACTGTATTCCGTACTGATGACAGCAGCTACCCCAGCTCAAAGAAAAAGATCTGAATCAGACGAAGAAAAGTGGTTACCAAGTGTGGTGGTGGCAGCAGCTGTGGTTATGAAGCAACGCTGTCAGAGCATGAATGCTGAGCAGCTGATGGTCACAACACTGATAAAGTACACAGGCTTCCATGTGAGTGAAATTTAAGATTTAATGTGAGTTAAAAAATTTCAATTGAGTTGTAAACATTCAAGTGAAATTATCTGTGTTTATTGCCATCAGTGTCTGATGAGACAAAAAAATTACTTAAACTCCTCAAACTTATAATTATATTCACAACTCTAGTTAATCCTCTGAGAACTTAACTATTGGATGAAGACTCCAATCTTATTATTTATTGCGATGCTGTGGTTGAAATTTACCTCAGGTTTGATATTTTTAAAATCAGTTTGATCCTTTTAGTTCCTTTTGTTTCAAATGATGATAGTGAAAAATCAAGCCAAACTGGTTTAAAAAATATTAAATCAAACTTAAACCACATCATTAACATTTCTCTTCTGCCATTGAAAATATAGGAATGTTGAAACTGGCATTGATAGAGTAACAAGGTGTGGCTGAATATATGAGATAAATATATTCAACAAATTATTTTCCTTTTATTTTGATTTATTAGGCCATGTGCAATTTCCTTTCCACCTTGCGGCTCGGAGTATCACCTTCATTTTTTTAATAAGAAATCTGATGAATTTGGTCAGTTGTTTAATGCGGAGTTGTTGAAACAGAAAAAAGAAGATGAAGCTGTGCTGTCTTTGCACTTACGCCAAGATCATGCAGAAGATCTAAATTTGCCTCGCTCATCAGTACTGCAGGTTTCCAATGTCCAGTCTGGAAATCCAGCTGTTGTTCCTGGTAGCCATGTGGTGTGTAGCCCAACATTCCAAACATGTGAGACAGCTTCTTCAACTCTTCTTGGGGGCTTGAGTAGTACCCAGCTGACACCTTCCAACGTCACAAATCCACCTGTCGTTGCTGGTAACAATGTGGTGACTGGTGCCACATTCCATACAGCAGGTTTTGTGAATCCTCATGGAAGCTTGAGCCAGGCAACACCTTCTTCTGACTTGGCAAATCAACCTGTTGTTGCTTACAACGAAATGGTGACCAGGGCCACATCCCATACATGTCCAGCAGTTTCTGCAATTCATTGTGAAGGTTTGAACACTGACACCTCTGTTGTAGAAAGTGGCAACCCTGGAGGGAAATTTACTGAAAATGAGATTGGACCTGGATGGAAAATTGCTTTTGACAATTTAGACATTTTTCAAAGAGTCAGGGAAATGACTGAGGACAATCAAAATAAAGATCATCATTGGATTAATCATGTGAAGGTCACTAACAGGGTCTCAGGCAATCATTTGCCAGATGACAACCCATTATGTGATTCTGTTATGGAGCTGGACAACTACAGAGTCATACCTACAGGTCCAGACCATATTTCTCAGAGGGGGAACTATATTCGTTTAATGGAAAGAGTATTAACAGAAGAAATACCCTATCTTTCTTTCTGTAAAGATGTCGTGACCTCTCACATCCCTCATCGCCATGTAAAGGAGATGTCAACAAAATCCGAAAAGGTGAGAATTGTTATGAGCCTTCCTTTTATATTTTGTATTTTTATTGAAATTTCATACACTGTACAAATTCCGATTTTCTGATTGGTTGCCTTGTACCACGTGAGACTGGGTTGTGATGAAACAACCTCCTTGACATCATTATCCTGGTGTAGTAGCCGTGGTATAAATTATTCAATACACCATTGTCATTACACCATGGCTTCGGTTGACTCAAAGTTTGATGATTTTTTTTGCAGTGTATTAAATTTGAATTATAATAAGTATGTTAACACACTCATTGCTCGTTAATTATCAGGATTTACCTGCACTCAGTTCACAAAAATGAACTTTAACTTGCTGAGTGCGTTAACCTGTAATTATACGATTTACCTCAACATTTATACAATGACAACTTTGATGGTTCCTTGATCCATCCATCCAACCATCCTGTGTTTAAAAGAATGCCAGAACTTAACTGTTAAATACTGTCATGTTTGTTGATAAGAGTTATTCTATTTAGCCAACTTTTATTATTGACCTCTTCATAATCACTCCAAATATAAAAGTTGATCGGGCTTATGAAGAAGTCCCCTTTGGTAAAGTTTGAAACTTACCAGAAATGATTTGTCTTGATTTGTCAGGAATGTCTTGGTCTCATATTCCATAATGAAAATACGACAGATGGAATCAACCAGGCAATGCACCAGATCCATTCCTATGTCCCTCAGCATTCATCACAAGGAAAGACTGTCTTCAACAAAGTAGGAGTTGTTGGAGACCAACTGTCTGTAGAGAGAGCCGTTAATTGCCTGGCGTCACTGGCCAATGGTTTTACTCCCGATGAGAGGCTTGATGGCTTACATTTAGAAATTGCTGACTGGCATGCTGAGTTAAAGTTCCTCTCTGTAAGTTCATCATTACATGTTTCTTCCCTTTACAGTCAAATTTGTTGTCAATAATTATTACTTTTTCACATGGTACATGGAATGTTTATTATTTCCCAGTACTGGGCTGCTATTAGTCTGGCTTAAAAGAATTGAGAGCACTCTTTCTTTAGTTTGGCAATGTAAGAGGCACTTTGTTACCAGCCATTGCAATTTGAAGGTAGATTTTGGACAGTAATGATATGTCTGTGTTCATTTCAACAATTATATCTCAGATATGTATTTGTTTGCATTCATTTCATTTGCAGTTAATCTATGAACGGTTCTACTCGACAGTGTCTGCCAATGACAAATGTACTCTGTTTGCTGACCGCAATTCAATAAATCGTAGAAATGTAAAGGCTGATGCACACCATGCTTACGCTCCTAACAAGCAGATGTTCTTGTTGGCAGTCAAGGCTCGGATTGTGGCTAGTGCTATGAAGATCCTTGGCATGGTTGAGATTGACGGAGTACCAACAGTGCACTGCTACCCAAGAGATGACTCCAGATATGACAAGATGGCCAAGAGCATCTACTTAAGAAATATTGCCTCACTAATTGTGGATCAATTTATTGTGGATGAGAAGGCCTACAACAGCATCATTGATCAGGCTCTTGAAGATCACGACACCCAACAAGCCTGTCAAGCTCAGAAGACACCAGATGGTCGCTTTCCTTGCAGGTTCAGGGGATGCGACAGAACATTCCGGTAAGTTTTGCCAAGGGGAACACATTGCCCTAATGGCTAGTGCACTGGACTTTGGATCAAGTGGTCCAGGTTCGAGCCCTGGGTCAGTGTGTAGTATTCTTGGATAAGACACAAGCCGTTAATCCCTAAGAATGTGAATTGGATAATAGTGCCCTAACTTGGTTATGACATTAGGTCATAACCAAATTTTTGTCACCAATCTTGTCATCAACAAATTTTTGACACCAGTCGATTGTCTCCGAAAGATTTTATTTTGAAAGCAATTGTATTTCCCTTATCTATGACATGATTGACCACCCCTATAACTTTTGAAAGTTTATTGTCCAACATGGGTGACACATTTTATCCAACATAACTTTTTATTTGCAAAAAAAAATGCCTCAGGAGGTAAAGGGTACACTCTCACAGTGCTGAGGATGGGGTGGGGAATGGCAATCTTGCAATGGACTAGCTTTTGAAACCAGGATAGTTGTGATGAGCTGCTAGATTAATTAGTGGTTTTGTTTAATTGAGAGGGCTACCTAAGAAGAATCAACCCTTACTCTTTTTGATACTTTTTTTAGGAGCACCCACACTAAAAACTTGCATTGCATCCCTCCCTTTTTTAATACCCCTTTCATGTACCACAAGTATAACAATGTTACAGCTTTTTTTCAGAGTTACTATGACATGTTTTATTAGCTAATAAAATTTTCATCATTTTGTAGATATAATGGACAGCATCGTCGCAACCATGAGAGCTCACATGGGCTCTTCATAGATGATACCCCCCGCCCCCAAGTGTACAGTCTTCATCTTCTTCCACAGAAGAATCTGATGATATGTTCAATTATCAGTGTAGTCTCATGGACCATGGTCTACTGTACTTGAACTTCACTGATGCTGTAGCTGAAGGTGATGGGGACCGCATCATGCGCTGCTGGAAGTTCCTACTCCTCCATTTCTATGCTGATCGGGGAAGCAGCAAATATGCTCTTGAAGCATTATACCTCCAGCTGCAACAACAGGCCATTTTAAGTCCACGACAGGCCTATCGGCAACGCTGGAACCGCGGCGTCAACAATCATGGGGTTAGTGGTAAGAATGTTCCCATTGACCTTGAGGTGGAGCATGACAACAATTCCATAAAAGAGGGGATCAGGAAGCTGGGCCCTAATCTGACACATGCAGCAGTTACAAGGGTAGCTCGCATGTTACCTGTTGCAAGAGCAACAGTGCTCAATGTATCGAAGGAGTGCAATCTGATGAAAAGGTCTGGAAAGCATTTTGTAAAAACCACAAGAAATGATCTGGTAAAAATTGTGAACCTGCTTGTCCAAACAGATGCATTTCAAGAAACACCTGGCAGGCAGTATAAGCATTTCAGAAAATTTCCACGATCACCCCTACGTGGTTTGCAAATGGGAAAGATGTGCAAGTGGATTAACAGTCACAAGTACGAGCTACAGATTGGACGTAAAGCACGATGAGCTTAGGTATCGTGGTATCAATCATGAACTTTGTCATATAATATTGTGATCTGTGTTTATGCTCACTACCATATCAGTGTTTGACCTGCATGTATGAATGGCATATAGGCCCTTTGCAGCTGGGGTCACATGACCACAATTTTGCTAGAAATTAACTAGGAGAATGCCAGAAAAAGGGCATCAAAAATACCCAAATGGGCAAGTTTGAGGCCCTGACATTAAAGATTAAGTTAATATGACAGTTCCAATTTTCTGAAAATTATTTTAGACAATTTGTATGGAAAATGTTGCTGGAGAGCAAGGCTGTGCTCTCCAACGACGTTTTCTTTACAAATTTGGGTTTTGTTTAAAAATTAGCTGTCATAAAATCTCATTCTTTAATGATGAGGTCCTCAAAAGTGGCCATTTTTATATTTTCGATACACTTTTTCAATTTCTGACATTTGTTACATTATAGCCCATAATTTTCAGTAAAGTAGGTCATGTGATGTCTTAGCTACAAAGAGCCTATTGGGCACACACAGAATGTAAAGGTATATACGTAGCAGCTACCAGTAGTTGTCAAATAAAACTCGATGCATGTCAGTATGTAATATGGCCACTATCATTGTTCCAATGAACAGGTGAGCAATCAGCATAATAAATTCCCAGAGCCTCTTGAATGGATATACTCTGCCTGTTTGGTCTTCAACAACTAATCCAATAATGTATTTCTCACAAAATGCTTACCAACCAGGTGCAATGAGAAGTGACTATACAGAGGCCAGAATTTTCTTCATTAAGGCGTGGTATCATTAATTGTCTTTGAAATGGCACTAGTTTGAACATTTTTCTCTTACCATGCAAGTATACCAAGTGTCAAGTATGACAACAAAAGGTGTTTGTTACAGACTTATTTAAAAAGAAATCAGATGTACATTTACATTTAAGAATACAATAGTTGAGGTTACACTCAATCAGAAATAAAAATTTATTGTATATATTTATTCTCACAGGTACTGAGTAAAATCTCTTTACCTATTTCAAAATAAATGCTCTTGTTGGCCTAATTTGCAAGATAACTTATTCTCTACTTGCACAAATCCCATAATACACCTCTTTTACCCCCAAAAAATTTGCATAGGCATTGTTTTAGATTACTCTTGGGACATGTTCATGTCCCAGGAGAAATTGCAAACAATGAGTATGAAAAATGTTTTGGGGGTAAAAGAGGTGCATTATGGTATTGTGCAAGTAGTGAATTAGAATTTTAATGTCCACTTTATGTAAAAGAGGAGCTACATCCTACTTTATTTGTTGTTGATTAATAGGTAAAATTCATTTCTCACAAATTTCATGAGTAAAAATTGCAATTAGTAAAACTTATTAATCCACTTGTTATATACATAGAGGCCCTCTTTATATGCATGGAAAATTAAATTGGTCTGACTAAGCCCTTCAGCCTGTACTTGCTTAGAACCTTTTCAAAACTTCAATTTGACTTGTAATGTTTTCACAATAAACACATTAAAGAGACTAGCAAAATCTGACTGGGACAAGTGTGTATTCTTTAAACCTCTTTTGAAATGAATACTTTATTTCTTGTTTCATTCTTAGCTAAATTTCTCTGATGACAGTCAAGGTTTCTTTAAATTGCAAACAGCTACATGTAATAAACCTGCTTGTTAAATGCATGGAAAATTTTTCCGAATAAGCCCTTCAGAAATTGAGGCATGTGCATATCATCAGCCATTTGAAAACAGCATTTCAACTTTTTACATACTAGCAAAATACATGTATAGTTAAAATGCATTCAGTCAAGACTATTGCATTTATTATATAACGCTATCCAAGAATTCTGGATAGGCTGGCTGGTGATCATAAAGTACAGATGGCTCTTCAAACATAGTCGAGTCAATATCCCATTCAGACATGTCCAGTAATTCCATGAAAGATTGGTCGTTGCAAATTTCCATCCATTCATCAGTGCTTTGGTCAACTGAAAAATCATCTGAGTCAGAACTGCTTATTGGCACCTCCACATCATTGAAAATTAACTGAAAAATTTTCAAAATAGAGACAGCATGTCTCCTTTGCCACACATCAACATGTTTCAAAACACTTGAGATGGAAAAGATAGATTCTGCATTGTCAATGGCTTGTTGGACTTGATGGGTGCCAAATTCAAATGGTTTTGTGTGGCATGCTAGCTTCAAAGCATTTTGCTGCCCTGTAGCAGCAATGCCTTCTCTCACTATTGTTTTCCTCAGGGCATTAAGTTCTCTCTTTAGAGATAACAATTGTTCGTGTGATATTGTCCTTCCTTGTGCTTCCTCTGTGTTACCAATTGGCAAATACAAATCCATGTCACAGTAACCACCCAGACACTGACATGAATTTGTGCAAATATCACAGCACAAATGTCCAGGTGGGCATTCCAAATTGCGAATGCCAAAGTACTTCAAGAGAGACTGTCTACGACAGGTAGAAGACTCTAGGTATTTCTTCATTTCGGCATCTGCTGCTTTGGCATTGATACCATTATACAACAGAATGGCATCACTTTGCTTGCCATCTCGTCCACACCGTCCACTCTCCTGCAGGTAAGCATCAATAGACTTGGATGGACCGAAGTGTATCACGCGTTGGACTCCCTTGCAGTTGACACCCATTCCATAGGCTATGGTTGCAATCAGAATGCGTAGACATTTGCCGCTGTCAGCAAACTGTTCTAGAACATGGCTTTTTACACTTTCTGGACTGCCAGAATGCATCATTTGCACAAGTCGATTTTGAGGATTCACTTCCCCATCATACATTGATAGGCCCAGCTCTAGTTCAAACATGCGGAATAAATGGGCACATTGTTTCACAGTTTGGCAGTAAATGATGGACCTTGTGGTACCCTTTCCTTTCGATTTTAATTCGTTGACCAGACAACGGAAGTTTTCCACAATTGGCAGCGACTTGTCCAGTTTTTGAACTGTGTATCTCACATTCCTTTTGTTTGGGCTCTCAACAATTTGATTTGGATTCCTTAATTCCAAAAGGTCAAATATTTTGTCCTTCGTTTTCTGTGTGGCAGTCGCAGTAAGTGCGATAAATGGCACATCAACGAGTGATTTTATCTCATTCAAACGAGAATACCAGACACGAAAAGCTGACCGATTCTTGTTGTTGCTTGAAGTGCCCCATTCAGTAACGCAATGGACTTCATCCACAGCCACGCCGATCAAACTCTCCTGATAAATTTCGCTTTCGAGTGTATTTCGCCACCTTTCCGTTGTAAGGGCAGACTCTAGAGAAAGGTAAACAAATGTAAATGTCCCTCGCTCGATGTCCTGCAAAATTTTGGGATCTTGCTCCGGACCGACGAAAGCAGCTTTAAATCCAAGAGAAGATAGTTTCTTCACTTGGTCCTGCATAAGCGCTAAAAGCGGACTGATGATGATGATCACTGGATTCTTCTTCCAATGAATCGCCGATACGTTCTCATGCATCCACATGTGGACGAGTGGTGCCATTTGAAAAATAAGCGACTTGCCTGATCCGGTGGGCAAATTGACAAAAACCTCCTCACCGCAGATAAAACTATAAAGAGCCTGAAACTGGCTTTCTTTTAGCGATGAAACATTGAACATTGGACAAACAGATTGAACGCAGAGTCGAAAAGTTTCCAAGGAAGGACGAGATAAATTCTCCTCAGTAGCAGCCATATTGGTTGTGAATTTCGCACATCACAACTTTGAATAATTATAGAACTAATTATGCAAAATTGATCGGTCAACCAATCAGCGCTTCTGTCCGGATTCGGGACAGATTTACGTCATCAGTATGGAATTTTTGTCGGCGAATCGCAGACGTCTCTCGTCGCGTTTCGCACGTAGTAGCGAGAGCGAATGAGAGGCGGCTGTATTCGCAGGCTAGTCCACGCACAAATTCAGTCCATTTGAATTCAGTTTTCAATGCATGTAAACCATTTAGAATTATATTAAATGTAGCAACACTAAGACAAGGGTGGTTACATTCAGATCACTGAGTCCTCAGTAGTTGTTTATGCATATTTTCTTGTTTCTTGACATCAGATTGGTGAAAATGTCAAACAGCTTCCATGCGATCATATGTTCCATAAGAGTTGCATTCTTCCTTGGTTGTCAAAGGTAATAATCACAGTTCTCTACATGTCAGAGGCAAAATTCTTGTGATCAGAGAAATATTATAGTTACTTGATGCCTGTCATATGTATAAGTTCTATTCAAGACCAGGATAAAATTCAGGAAATTCTAAATTGAAAAAATAATTTGATAATTTGATGAGCTTTCTTGGGGATATAATTGGGAAAAAAGATACAAGAATATAAAAAAAAATTCCCAAAAGGTAAAAGTACAGACAGGACAGGAGTACCCATACAAGGCACTTTCCACAATATTATATACCTGTACAGTCTCTGCCTGTGACCAGTCATCTCATAAGCGACCACCTCTTCTTAGCAATCAGTCTTCCGAAATACCAAAAGTCAAATTGCTGTATTGGAACCTCTTGTGAGCGACCACCTCTCATAAGCGGCCACAACCACTTTTTGAGCTACAAGTTTGAAATTTTCCTTGTTTTCAACCTTCCGTAAGTGACCAATTGACAGATACTGGATTGAAATAGATAAAAAGATGTTGAAGCATTATCGTATTTCTGGCTAGTACAAGAAACAGGAATTTCTCAGTGGAAAGCACCAGATTTTTTTCTTGAATTTGACTTTTTCATGATTAAACGATTGCATTGGCATTGGCGCATGGGGTAAG
>OFHQ01000067.1_pt1 | contig 12407 bp, 5 predicted proteins | sample 1521071 | NCBI WGS metagenome assembly OFHQ01 (sample SAMN04272335, study PRJEB24112) | coral metagenome | biome: Coral reef; feature: Shallow seawater; material: Coral tissue | host: Coral | place: China: South China Sea | collected 2014 | reverse complement strand
TGGTACAAGATTTTTGTCCACTTGTTACTCCAACGTCTGGCGGATTCCGTCTTAAAACTTTTACGCCGCGTTGTTGTTAACTTGCTATACTACGTATACGTTTCTGTTAAGCACTCTGAAGAGAGATAATTAGGGGACCCTCATTTTCTCTTGCTCTAAACTATTATTCTGAAAATTTAAAACCCCTATGTATGAGCATTAGCTGAGCATTTTAGTGACTTTTTTGGGTAAAACGAGTCAGTTTTAGTGGAAAAAATGGAGCATTAAAGTGGAGCAGTTTGGTGGGAAAATAAAAGCATAATGAACAAAAGCCTACAGGAAACCTGTGATTTGTACAGTTTCCAAAGTAGACACTTCACCAATGAAAAAGACACCAACAGTCCAAGACTGCGAACCTTCAACTCAGCGGTATCCCCTTTTCCTCTCGACAAGAACCTTGAACCCAGTAAATAATATTTGCAAAGTTCTGGTCAAGTTATCATGACAATGCAATACACGGGGATAAGCAAGAAATATCGAATCACGGTTTCCCTACAAAACCAAGGCATTCATTTTTTGGCCTGGTTAATTTGGAGACGTGACAAAATATCCTTATCTCATTGGGAACTCTTAGAAATTGGAACGCGTTTGAGAAATCCTATTTTCCAATCCAACTGTCAGTTAATGTTTATATTAAACAGGGACGTGTACACTATTTGTGGTGTAATTATTGCAGCTGATGTTAAAAAAATAACATAAAGTTTACATCATGTCTAGACATCAACAGCAGTTGGTATAATTTCTTTCTTGTTTAACGCATAATACTAAATCAAAACTCGAATAAGATGAATTAAATAAAATGGTTCTATCGTACTACTTTTATTACGATGTAAACGAAAGTACAAATGGTACAAATTAATAGATATTTATTTAAGGAGATTTCGGATCTGATAGTAAACATGCGCCAAACCCAGTGAATCAAAAGAATCGAATCAAGAAGGCGGACAAGAAAAGTCGGTCTAGGTTTCTTGTCGGCAGATATTGGGGCGGATATTCGGAGCAATATTTTAGGCAGACATCGACCATCTCATAAATGCAAAGTCATGAAACGAAATGTTAATATTTCTATAAAAAAGAAAAAAATTCGATCCATTGACTTTTCCTTGACACATAACTTAGACTTCTGACTCATTACAAAGTGAGTCGTCCCGACCTGTACTGTCGCCAACAGCGGGTAAGTGCCGATACGTTGTACCAAAAATCCCTATATGTTTATGATATAATTCATTTTTCAGGCAACGTTTATTTGAAGGAATGCTCAGGAGAGATCATTCCGTGACAGCGGAGGGCTAACGTCTACAAAACGAATTGTTTAGCTTTTATGGGATAAAGTGCTGGGTGACTAATCGGAAAAAACTTTAACATGAATCCTTAACTTAGTTAAGTCGAAGGATTAACCTTAAAGCACCTAATTCATGTCGCAAGGCTGAAGCGAATTAAAAATTTGAAATCATAAACCGCGTCCCAATTTCACCAAGCCCACTGTTGTCCTTTTAAATGCTCTATAATTTAAGTGGAAGCGAAGAGTTTTGGCAACCATTGTGTGGTCGAGTCACGCAGTCGATCGAGGTTTATGATGAAAATTGGAACAATCATGGCTTTAGCATCTTGATCAGTCCGTTTTCCAAATAGCAGTTATTGTTCCGGAGGCATTGACTTTGCCTGTGAGAAGAGAATTTTATAAAGGTGATCGGAACAGAGCTTTGGTCAATCGTTTTCATTCATTCCAATCTTGCACCAACTTAGTAATCCGGAAATGAAAACTAGTTTAATAAGACCCGTTCTGAGCGTTCATTTACATTCAGTCAGTACAGCGACAAGATCTTCTCGGATTATAAGAAGATCGACCTGCTTTTGAATTTCTTTCTCTAAGTTAATGGAAGCATCCGCTATTAAGCATGCTTTTCGCCGGATCATCCTGCAATCCCGATGTGTGCTGCTTTTTCTCGTCTGAAAATATTTATTTAGTATCGTGTTTAGCTGGTGTTTTGTTTGCCCAAGCCACGATTTATAATCGTTACTGGAGAGAATTTTTATAACTTCTTCCGAGCTAGAAGCGAAGGACGAGCGCGGTTTGTCACAAGTTTCGGGACTTATTGCCATCCTAAGGTAAATTTGAACTTCATTTTATTTTTCTTTTCACTGTTGGCGCAATCCCCACGCGATATTTGCTTTGCATGTCGTAACTGTTTACACTGCTGTTTGGTTTGCGTCGAAACACAAGGCAAATATCACACGCTTGTTTTCTACAATCGCTTATTTTTACCAAGGTGCCGGCCATAGAAGTAACCAAGATCACCTCTCTCTCTTGCATATTTAAAGACCTTGCACGACATTCAAACTACACCAAAATAATTTATTCAGCATCAATACATTTACATGATTTTGACAGGAATGGTGAACCCAACTGCTGATTAATTGGGTTAAAACATATCACGGTTTTACTGCCGACCTTGGCTTCACATTTCGTTGCTAGATGTGCTATATTACTCAGTTTGTGGTTCCCGTGTTAAATATTAAGCTTCAAGTGTCTTTGTAAAATTCATGGCACATGTCAACCATGTCAGGTGGTTTTAAAAGCGCGAGAGACAAAAAATAAATCTGTCTGCTTCGATTTTGACATCTTCGCAGCGTGTCTCGGAAGCAAGTTCTTCACAGGAACAGAAGACTTCAGCTCTACACAGACTTTCTGGCGCGTAACCTGTATATTCTAGATTGTCATACATACAAAATAGCAATTTGATGGACATATCGTGCCACTTCAGTCACTAATTGCGGCTATACCTGACATGTCTACTGACGCAAATGGATCTAGAAACCACTTTGCTACAAAAGAAAATGAAAATTGTACTTCAGTGTTTTTTATTCAGCGTCCAGAGCTTGCTTTCGAGATTTTTGTATTTCTGAAAACTGATCCAGCCCGCGTTTTTGGTGCTTCTTGAGCACATGATTATTGCCCCACATTTAGTTCTTAAATCAAACTCGCGTGTTTAAAGAAACACCAGTACAGAAGATTAATTTTACGGCTAGGACAACCCATTTTTATCCGCAAAGAATCATTTCATTTACCTCAATTAATCACTTGTCTCCGAATTTTGAGTTTTGTTCTATTAATTTATTCCCTGGTTCATGTTTTCTTATTTCTGCAAATACATTTATGTATTAGTTTTCGAGAATATCTAAGTTTTGATTATTATTATTTTGATGAAAATAAAAGAAAAACGTAAATAAGGTCGTTGTAGAGCTGATGGAAACGGGCTTATATTTCTAAAACAAAATTAATGTAAATGGATAAGGTGGCGAAAATGGTTTTCATGAATTTACAAAGCGAGAGTTGCAAATTTATCCCCGAGATTTGTACAGGAAAATGTCAAAGCTGTCAAGTATCAAAGAAACTTGTTGGAAATTTTGGAACAATTTCTAATGAAGATCCTTAGCCTTGTTTCCTTAAAACGCCCCAAGGTGAAACACTGTTGATACGTTGTCCATCAGAACAAGTTTTCGCCTTTGTATTATTGGACGAATTACTAAACTTCACCGCCCACCTCATCAAAATACAATAGAAGTTGTCACAGCAAATGCACTTTAGCTTGACCGGCCGTTGTCAAAAGTAGACATGGTATATTTTGATGTAAATCAGCCCCGTGAATGATAACTTGACCACGTGCACTCTTATCTAATGGGAGATATAAGCCATGAAAGATACACCTATGATCAGTAGCGTGCAGTATGTTTCCGGTAACAGACGTAAACGACAGAGCAAAGTAACCACGGTTCTCAAGCCCTTGGCCATTAAGACCTTCATCGTGCAAAACTCGACATTAAACTGAGAGCGTATTTTAGCCGATGGGCTTTTCGCGACATGAAACGTGGAATTAGTTTCGCAAGAGCTCTACCTGCGTAGACGGCTGTGCTGAGGCGCTGGATCGAGGACGGAAAAACAGCTAGGGTAAACACGGCGAACAATCATTTGCGGATTAGGCGATTACTGCGAGGTCTTGCTGTGTTTGGCCAAGGTAGGATGGCGTTAGATTTTCTTATGTGTAAACTCAATTTGGAAGCAGCGCGAAGAAAGTGAGTTTGTGTATTTTTGTATTTTTGGTGAAATGGAACATACGGCGGTGAAAAGCGATTTGCAACACGCATGCTACTATGCTGTTTATCCTCAAGAGCCTTTGCGTGCTTTTGCGAAGCTGTTCAAATTCGGTGGACGCTAAGCCGTTAAAGTATTTGCTATTCTTCATATTTCAGTAATTATTGTTCGGCAATGTCTAGAAAACTCTGCGCCAGCGCTGAGCAAGTTTGGAGGAAATTTCGAAATTATCAAGATGCGCGAGACAAACTTATGTCATGCATGTCTCAATATTTTGTTGCTAAAGCGAATGAGATCGAACTGCGAAACTCCGTGACCTTCTCTCGACACAGGCTAGCAACCTGATCTTATTTATAGTATTTCGCTGCCGATGATTTGCTGTGTTTTGGCGAATGATTGAATAAGGAAAGAAAAACCAGCTCCGCCTTAAAGTTGTTTATCTCACCCGGCAGTGTAGTTTGCATAAAATTTACCTTCAAAATTTTCGTAATCCATTCAAACATTTTAATTATTGCAACGATTTTAAGTGGAGGCAAAAGATGCATTTTAATCAAGAAATCGACCAAGCCGACGATAGGAACGCGAAATTAGCTTCGGTTTGTGTGTGTTCATAAACTGTTATGCGAAGCGAGGGGACGTTTATTGAAAATTTTACGGATGCTTTTGGAAGGCTTCCATTTGTTGAGACAAAACTGTAATGGTTCTGTTGACGTCGAACGTCACGACTAGCAGCCAACCATCAAGATTTAGATTGACATCTTCAATACATCCCTACACGTGTCTCATTGGAAACCCAAACACGGGGGCGTATTCGGGAGGGAATTGTATTGTCACACCGTAATTACTGTAAAAACAGAATATTCAATTAGGAAATTTGTCAGCACCAAACGATGACCAAAAGGGATTGTACAATTGCGCTCATTTTGAGCTGCTTTCGCGTTCTTGGCAACAAATTAACCGTATTGGAATCGCTAATTCTGGTCGAGCGATAGTCTGTAACAGCAGCGATTCACCCGACGCTGCCAGATGTGTGAAAAACGACTTTGCTAGAAAGCTTAAATTTGCATACGGACTGGAAAAGCAATATCTTAATGAATGTAAATGATAAGATAGAAAGGGATTGTGGTCGCGTTCTGTTGATATCAGCTGCATCAAAATCAGAGTTATTTTTTTTATTTTGTTGGCTAACATAACAATCTACTAATCTGTTCGACAAACGTAGACGAAAGAAGTTAAATCCGTTAAGTAAACATTGCAAGCCGGCAGGAGGTAAATGGAAGTAAAAAGAGATAGATTGCTTTGCGACCTCCCCGCGCGCCTAGGACAATGCGATTAAAATTATTCGAAGACGTTTAACATTACTCTTACCCGTTCCTACGTTTCAGTTTTCGTGCGTTTATGTTCTTTGGACATCTGTTCAACGCTAGAGCTTCTATGGAGTAAATTAGCAATCTCTTATTGGCCCCGAGTTTGTCATTGTTTGGCCTACAAAGGACACAACAGGCCTGAATGCTAATTGAATATTACAGCACAATGTAACAATATAATTGTGGACAATTAATTATATGTCTTAAATGGTTTAAGCAAAGCTTTGACTCCCGACGGTGAGCGGGCACATATCACATGAAGATTTAAGTGGAGTCCGCATGCTCTTGCCTCATTCCATTCCTGTCAATTTCAGGACAACAAACATTCCATGAAGTGGAAAGAGCGATGGAAACATGTTCGATTCTTCTTTGTGGTCTCCTGATTGCCCTCGGCGTTCTTTCATCAGCAGCCGATGGTAAGCATATCTGCTTTCAACAGTTCATCTATCAGCCTTTTGAGTAGCGTTTGAGTCTCTTTTTATAACGCTGCAAAGCGTTTTGAAGTTCAGTGGAATTCTAGCAGTGCAAACAGAGCCACACAGAACAAGATTCAAGTGTTATTGAGAACAGCGTCGGCATTTTTTCTTAATTGTCGTGGGATGCGTCTGATTCTCTATTTTTAATAGTCGACAAAAGAGCGTTTAAACTGTAGTTAATGTAAATTATCTTTTTCCGACCGCAGCGTAAACACATGACAGACATGTCATATAACGGCAGTCTTGCGAGAAGAAAGTAACCATCACAAGATGTCTAAATGCTTTTTAATTATTTTTATTTTTCAGATATTAAAGATTTTAGAAAGCAGCCTTTGAAAGGCCTTGTTGTGGATTTATCTCCTGCATCATTGGACATTCTCGGTGGTAATGTCACATTGTCCTTTCATTTCCCCAGCAATTTTTCAGGATTTTCGAGCTCTAAAACACTCAGTGTTCTTGTTTATGATGACGACACAGCAAAGAGACGTCATATAGAATATGTGGTATTGGATCGCCGCGAAATTTCCGTGATTCTGCCTTGCGAGATATTTGACCACCCAGTCGTGTACAAGTTCAAGTATCGTGTTTCGGACAGTCCGTTTGAGGCGTTTATCTCGCAGACGCTGACCCTGACGTGGGGAGAAATCCGCCTGCAGACACCTACAAACCACACCGCCTTAACCCGCTTTAACTCTTTATGGATTCGGCACAATAGAAAATGTTTACCCAAGTCCCGCGACAAACTTAATCTATACTACATCAAAGGCCACGAGAAGATCCTTGTGACCCGAAAATATATTCGTAAACTGTCCAATGGCAAGCAAAGGAAGCCCGATCGCGAGGGGTCGTGGATTCGGATGGGATTCCGGTGCGAGGTGTTTGATACACAGGGAATCTACTATTTTGAGTACCAGACTGCCGTCGAAAACCGAACGCTAGCTAAAAGTGATTCAATCCAGGTTTATTGGGCTCATCAAACTTTGTCTACTCCGACAAGCACCATATTTCCATGCAAAAATTCGTTTATGATTTCATACTCACAACCGCGTTGCCGGAATGTAAGAAGCCACGATGCTATAGTCATGGGAGACAGATACTCCGAGAAACCCATCACGCAAAAAACCGTGCAAAGTGACCACGATGTCGCATTCTTTCCTTGCACCTTGTTCAAGGATTATGTCAAAGAATACTGCTTTCATTACGTCACGAAATCTAGTCTGATCAAGAGGACAGTGCGAGTCGCTTCGCTGTGTCTACCCTCACATCCCCCAGGTAAGTAAGCGGTGATTTTATCAGCGATAAAACTACAATTATTCAGTCCGAACCCCTGACCCCGGCAATGATGTGGAATGTTGTCAATTCAAAAGTGTATTTTCTGTTGGCAAATATAGCGATGTTAATGGTTTACCTTTGCGCCAAGGTTTGTTTTACTCTAAGTGTGCACTCTGTTTTGTAAGCTAGCGCGTCGAATTTCTGTTTAATTGTTTCTCTCCTGTTTTTATTCAGTGCGGTGTTGGTGTCCGAAAACAGTCATAAGGTAGAAAGGCGTTAGATTCTCATTACCACCTTGTCAGTTCAGAAGACGTTTTCTGCAATACGAACTGTGAAAATGCTAAGTATTTGAGGTCCTGGTACTGTTATTTTTGTTACATCTATTCTTAGAGGCGCTTTTGTTCTACAGCTTGGTGGATTACAACTGTTTGCTGTCGCGGCAATCAAGGATGACAAAATTAAATTACAAAATGGTTTTAGAGGGCAAACCAGTGTTTACAAATCAGGTTATTAACAATTTTCTTGGACGGAATATTGATTTCCGGAGTCCCTTCGTTTGGTCGAGTTGTGTTTGAGGCTTTGAGTACAACAGGAACCAGTTTGTGCTGTGCCTAGTGTTAATTGAAAACAAATGTGAGAATTACATACGAAGGAAAGAAAATGAAGTGAGGCGTCAATGAGCTATTAAGCGCCAATTAGCACCATTGTATAACTCAACTCCGAAAAGCTGTTAATTCTTTGCTTCATAAGGGAAATTGCTCAACAGGAAAGTTAGCTGATAATTGATTCGATTCATTTCCATGGACAAGAAAAGCTTTTAGCAGACGTTGCGCATCCATTGATAAGTATAAATGTGAGCTATGGAAATTCTTGCTTTGTTTTTGTTCACAAAAGACAAATCAACCTGGTCGGGCTATTGAATCGAGTGCCCATGGCTAGTTTTGGCAAAAACACGGCAGAAGTTTAGAACAATAGGTGTCCCAAATATTGACTCGACATTCAATTACGTCTCCCGCGATGAGCCGACAACAGCAGCTCTCCATCATTGCCAAGCAAACAACGTGGCTCAAAAGTAAACTAAGTTAAAAATAGGAAAGTAGACTGGGAAGAGCAATTAGCGAATGTTCTAGCGCTTTGTAAATGAAAAACAAAATAACAGCAACACCGGACGCGAAACCAAAGTACCACTTGAAAAGAAAACGCTTGGCTTTCGCTGTCTTGTCAATCAGTTCCTCTAAAACATGGATGAGATACTCAGCGGTTTGGTCTTGTTTTGATCACGGATCCAGTCAACTTGTGACGTTCCAATGATGCTATTGGTTTCACCTTTGCCAGAAAGAGTTCAGTTTTTTTTTTTGGCCAACAGGAAATTCATGTTGGGTACGGATAAACAGGGCACATATTTCATTGTTGCCTTTCCGGACATTTATCGGTCGGGTTCGTGAAAATAATCTGACCAGGAATGTGCAGATTAAATTCGATCTTTTGCCCCATTTCAGAACATGACATGCGGAACAACACTTCTATCATTATTTTGTCTTATAAGGACTAAGATCTGAGGTCTTTCTTCTAAAGTGGGGCGATTCACGTTAAAAGTCAAATAATTGAGAATTTTCTCTTTTTTTTTTTGCGAAATTTAATCCACTTGGACCAAACTACCTTCCTTGAAGTGCCATTGTTTTTTTGCGGTTGGTTCATAAATTCCCATGTTTCAGTTTCTCAGTTTTAGCAACGACAAACATTTCCTTTCAATGTGGCGTATGAAAAGCCAGTGCCATGCTTGTTTTTATTGCTTTTCCTGTTTTAGTTTTTGTATAGCCATCGTTTCACGCTGGTAGTGGTATTTTAAGCCAAGGCAATCGTTTTGTGGTCCTCGCGAGAGTCTCATGATGTTATTGACGCTACAACGGCTGATCAAATTATTATTTTTTCTTCGTTTATTGTAAGCTATTGTCGTGACAAAGAGCTGTGGTATAAAGCATCCAATATGGTGAAGGTTACCCACTGTTTTCAGACAAAAAAAAATAGGACTAAGACATGGCGTGTTTATGTTAAGGTATTTAACCGCAGACAGCCATGAAGAAAGGTGATTTATTTCTGTCACATTTTACTTCCGGTATTGAATGTGTATTAGCAACTAAAGTACGAATAAGCATAGCTTTGAGAAGAGAAAGAAACGCAAATATCAAGCGTACTGCTGTTGATATAGCAGTCACAAAATGGATATCTTAAAAGATCACACCGATAACTAATGTAATATTCTGAAGTCGTTCGTGTGTGAATTAAACCAGTGACTGTTGGCTGCTTTTAAAAACGACCTTTTGAATCTGAAAGTGTCTCTTGGATCTAACGCATGATTTAATACGGTTAGAGTACGGGAATTATGTCAAATTCCTTTTCTAGAAGATACAGGAAAGGTTCGTGTTCAATTAGTGGTCACATTTTAAGCTTTTGGTAGATTGTAGCAAGGTTATTAATGGCAGTAAATGCCCGAGTAAATGCCACCAGTTTGTGGCGTGACCTTTAATTGGCCGCAAAGTCGTGTCAGGGATTCCCGCCAAAACTGAAGTGTTCGTAGCGTGATTTTTGCTTGTTCTTATTCCTCGAGTTTGTGCAAAGAAGAAAGGCGGGAAGAGATTATCTTAGAGTACAATCTGAATAAATATTGACACTTCTGCTTGCTGTGGTAAAAATCTTGTGTTCTCGTTTACTATATTTAAAGCGTTGCTTTCAACAGGACAAATTGCCGGAATTTTCAACGGCATTAAACTTTAAGTACAGTCAGCAGAATGTATATTTTTATTTTTTTTCTGTTCTGTGCACTTGGCAAAAACTTTGAAGTGTCAATCTATATGGGCTGCATACTATCCTATTCTTGAAGAAGTGGTTGACTTAAGCGTCAGTGCCCTGGGCGTGGTAATCTTTTTAGATAATAGGATTACACTAAACCAAACCAAATGCAAAATTTAAAATGCGGTCAGTGCAAGTTTTGTTTACCATATCGTTTTGTATATGACGAAAATTTAAAATGTAAGATAGTGTTTCGAATACACATTAAATTATTCGTTGTGCATTTTTCAAGAAGGGCTTTATTACTTGTTGTGATGCCACATCACCTGGGAGATAATACATCTAGAAGAATTGTGAAAAAATGAACGTGAGATGCAAGGGCCAATAATCCTGATGGACGTGATAAGGAGCTTAGGAGGAGCAGTGTTCATGTAGTGTCGCGTAATAAACATTCCACAATAATCTCTCTGCATTATGTGCAAAGAATATTCGTTTATTAGCAGTAAAATCATCACTCTCGGAAGTATTACATAATTGGAAGTACAACGGAAGTGAAATATACTGGCTATTTGACTATCGTACTGGAGCTTTTGAATTTTTGGTCAGTTCTAAAGTTGTATTTCATAAAACATCGTTCATTCCAGCATGAAAACCATACGGTGTTCTATATTATAATGGCCATACCAAGTTGGCTTACCTTTACATCTTTTAGATTGAATCTGATAATTAACCCTCTATTTGAAGCTATGCTATTTGGCAATTCGTATGGTAACGTCGTGCTTGTTTGAGTATTTTTGCCCTTGGATATTTCGTATTTCCGTTTGTCAACTGACCACTCTGCAGGAAACGTTTTACTGACGACAAGAAGCTAAAAGAACAGCAATGTCAGCAGACGGCGAAATGCAGTGTTTAATCATAAAAAAACACTTTCCCATTCCACAGAATAAGTAAAACATCCCTTTACGATGTTCAACAAGAGGAGAAAAGTTCAGTATTAAACACCTTGTCGGTATTCTGGAATATTAGCAGGTCACTTTGCCCTTGAGATAGAGACTTAAGGCATGGACCCACGTTTAAGAAGTTAAGAATATGAAACAGGCTGTAAAACTCAACTGACAATTAGGGAAACCTTTTATGACTAAGTGGGAAATGAAAGATAAGACTATCACAAATGTATTTAATATTGAAAGGCTGATAGCACATTGTAAATACTTCGACAAAGTTAGCTTTTATACATTCAAGAATTGCCGAACTCGGCGTTAACGAAATGGGCCCCCTACAATAGCTAAACCCTGGCGCGGGAATACAAGTGGTTGGATTTCGTGAAAAAGAGCTCGTCGTCCATGATGTCGTCTGAGATCTTAGTTTTAATCAGACTAGATTACGAGTGGTCGTCAAAAATGGCACCAAACGGGAATTATTTGAAGCCAATTCTTTGATTTGTATTCTTAATCCTATAACGTCAAGTATAAAATCTGATTTTTCGTTAAAACGTTTGAGAGAGCTAGAAAATAAAAAAAATATATTTCCCTATAGTCTTTTTTTAATGGAAACTTTATACCATTAGTAGGTTATGCCCTACATTCAGATTTCCTTTTTTAAGTATGGCTGTTCAGTATCCAAAAATGCAGAAAATTAAATTTTCAAGCTTCTAAAGAAAGAAGGAAGTTTTTAATAGAATTTTGTTGCTTTGGTACTGTCACTACCACAGTCACGCAATCTGGTGTACTGTGTGATTTTTAATCTTCTAAATTTACATCACGAATGCAATTTTTTTGATCGCATGAAGGCCGAAGTAGTCTCGAAGGTTATGTAATCCAGATTTGGCAAAAGACATTTACAAAAGCTTTCAATCCTCTTAAGCGAGGCATAAAAAACCGGAAAGATGACTTTGTTAAAGCTATTTTAGGGTTTAAAAAATCGTTAAGAATACTTATGGCTAGACATTGTGGCGCCTATATCATGAGCCAATATTTTACTTTTGTTTTCATTAAATACACAGTTCGCTTTAAAATCGCTGCCATGTTGAAATAATTTCTTCAACGTTTTTAATGTCTCATTTGAAATTTCAAATTTTCTTCTGTAGCAGGAACTGACTGACTTTTTTTCCCACCAGCCTCCGATGGTTCCTTGATAGCTTCGTCGTAACCCTCTTCTAGCCATTATTTGCAGTGAATATATACGTATAATAGCACTCAGAATAGTTGATAAATTAGCACTTTGCTTAGACACAATAATGTGAACCATGCATGAAGTGTTTTTCTCAGTTAGTACGAAAGCTTTTAGGCGAACGCAAGATTCATACATAATTTATCTTGCTGGTCAGATCTGTGAACGATATCCAGGATATCTGCTATTTAATCAAGTAAT
>OFHQ01000066.1_pt1 | contig 12428 bp, 10 predicted proteins | sample 1521071 | NCBI WGS metagenome assembly OFHQ01 (sample SAMN04272335, study PRJEB24112) | coral metagenome | biome: Coral reef; feature: Shallow seawater; material: Coral tissue | host: Coral | place: China: South China Sea | collected 2014 | reverse complement strand
CCGCTGACCAAAATTCGGCGTTCAGCATTTGGCGTTCTGCATTCGGCATTTGGTGTTCTGCGTTCGGCATTGGTGTTCGGCATTCGGCAAATTACCCCTGCCGAATGTGCACTGGTTGAAACACTTAAGAGAGAAGACAATCGCCAGCATCTCTTTCTCTATTTGTGCATACCGGGTTCCTGTATCGGTGAGGGAACGACTTGCGTACTCTATAGGCTTGCCATTCTGAAGTATTGCTGCTCCAAGGCCACTCTGACTCGCGTCACACTGTATGGTGAGGTCCAGGGAAGGGTTGTAGTAACGTAGAACAGGCACTTCTGTTACTAGCCGCTGCACGTTTGAGAACGCCTGGTCTTGTTCCGAGGACCAGTTCCATGGAGTATCCTTTTGTGTCAGGCGACAAATCGGTTCCATGACTTCAGACAGCTTTGGAAGGAACTTGGCTAGATGATTGACAAATCTGTTGAGGCGCTGAACGCCCTCCGCGTCTTGTGGCTTCAGCATTTTTGTGATAGCCTCTACTTTGGCAGGATCCGGTTTTAGGCTCTTGTTCATCAGGAGATGTCCCATGAAATTTACTTCACTCATCCTCAGCTGCATCTTGTCTGGGTTAAGGACAATGCCGCAGTCCTTGCACCTTTGAAGGAGATCTTGTTGACTCCTGTCGTGGTTTGCAGTGGCTTCTTCGTCAGTCTCTCCGGTGCCTGTAAATGAGGATGTCGTCCGCGATGCACAGAACACCAGGTAGGTTTTCCAGTGCATGAGTTACATGCTTTTGGAATAATTTATCTCGGATGAGGTGGAGAGACCAAAAGGCAAACGAATCCATCTGTACCTTCCATAGGGTGTTGCGAAGGTCGTGAGTACGCTCAACTCAGGGGAGTATGTCGTAAAGCACAGGAAGCTGATACCTTTCTCTCTTCAGGGTGTTGTTAAGTGGCCTGGGGTCGATACAAATTCTCAGCGCTCCAGATTTCTTCACAGCCACAGCAAGACTGCTAACCCATGGAGTGGGCTCATTGATTGGAGCTATGACCTCTAACTGCTGTAGTCGGTCCAATTCTATCTTCAGCTTCTTTTTGACTGACGTTGGGACACGGCGAGGCGGTGCGACAACGGGAGTTGCACCCTGTTCGACTGGTGAACTGTTCCTGGTAGTGCTCCCAGCTCCCTTTGGGACACCTCTGGGTAGCCTGCTACTATCTCATCAGCCATCTGCACATTCTTAACCCCTGTCCTTGGTCGTTCAGGTGGTTTTGCGATCTTGAAGTTTTGTGTGTTGACAGTAATTAGGCCCATCTGTTGAGCTGCCTTTGCTCCTATAAGTGGGGTCAGTTGCCTGTCTACAACAAGGAATTCCACCGAGATTATGAAGAATTATGGATTATGACTTCAGAATTAATCGACAGGAACACATGTACAGTGGCTTTAGTGTTGTGTTGTTCCACATGTGTAGCGTCTTTGTGATGGGCTCAAGCTTCTTATCAGGCACAAAGTTGACGGAAATGACATTCACCGACGCACGGGGTGGCTGTCTACTTGAAATTTCACTTTTGTTTTGTCTACAAGCATCTCAGTGTACATTGTAGATTACATTTGGATAATCATGCTCTTGCCTGACGGCGTGAATCATTTCCGGTTGTGCAACAATGCTTGTAATGTACTCCATATCGCTGTCATCGGAGGATTCATCTCTCAGGTTGTACACTTTTTTGGTCGGAGTTGTACAGGTTAGTGTGAAGTGATTTCTGCCACCACACTTTGTAAATTTTGCGCCTCACGCTGGACACTTTCCTTTTTCGAAAGGATGTGCTTTGCCACAGAATTTACAGGTCTTCGGCTTCCCCGCGTGGCTCTTCTTGGACTTGTCATCACAGCGGCTTGAAGGCGGGTGTTTATCTTGCACGGTGTGAACATCTTCACTCTGGGCGCCCAAGATCGTTTTGAGTTGCAAATTTGTTGCTTCAGAACTCTTGCAAAAATCGATACTCTTCGAAAGAGTAAGACTCCGTTCTTGTAGAAGCCGTTTGCGAGTGCGGTGAACTTGAATGCCCAGGACGATCCTGTCGCAAATGATCGAATCACGCATGCAGTCACAAAAATTACATGTTTTCGCGAGTGTGCGAAGGGCGGTGACGTAAGCATCAATGCTTTTGTCTTCCTGTTGATTACTGGTGTTGAAAGTGTACCTCTCAAAGGTTTCGTTCAGTTCTCCGATGGTGAATTTGTTGAACTTTTGTATTATCTTTGCCAGGTCATTTTTATTGTCTGGACTGTTGAATTGGAAGCCATGAAAAATCTTTAATGCATCAACACCGATGCAGTGGAGAAACAATGCGACTTTGTGCACTGGCGGTTTCATCTTGAGTTGAGCAATGACCATGTAGTCACTCCACATTTGTTTCCATACTTTCCAGTTGTCCGCCACGTTCCCAGTCGTAACTAATTTTCCAGGAGGCATTATCCCGGCCATCGCACCGAAAGGCGGGCGTTGCACAAATCCCGATTGTGGTTGTGGCGGCTGTTGCGAAGAGCCAGTTGGTGGTGTTTCAGGCACTGTTTCTGAGTCAGACATTGCTACACCAAGATTACGTCAGCTGTGTTTTGCGACTCTGTAAGTGATAGGCGAGGATTCTTTATCCCATTCCGCTTCCACCATGTTTCAAGACCCGTTTAATCAACCAGTCATTAACATACAGCGTTGTAAGCTAGAAAGATGTAACTCGATCTTAGCCTACATGTAGTTGAACATTGATAGCGCATAATAATCACATGCATATTGTAACACCCCCTGCATGTACATGTATGTAATCCTCTGATCTTTTTTTAATATACGGTGTGCCCATCTTTTATTTGATCCAGAAATGAGGGCCACAGGTTTGTCAGCTTTGGTGTTAAGTGTCACCCTCACTAAATAAGGTTTGTTGTTGTTGTTGTCAGATTTACACTTAGGCTAGTTCTTGCATGTTTGGAAGAGGATGGCCTCTCATCAGGGGAACTGCAATATCCTCTATCTGTTTTGCCTTCTTAACATCGTCAAGGAGAGGAGGCAGAGTTGTCCGGGCACAAAGATGAGGAATGAACCTGTCCTTTGCCGAGGAGTGAAATGAGCCAGTATTTCCAATTAGGCTTAAAGCAGCCCTTGCTGATTTTGTCTTCCCCAGACGATTCATACCACATACCACTGGTATTAAACAATAGCCTAAGATTTCAATGATTGCTTCATAACGAAAGCCTATAATCATTCCAGCCGTAATTTAATAAAATAGGTACTATTACATAATGATATCAATACCATGAAATCATACCCAAGGGAGTACATTACATTTTTGAAGAATGTCTTTAAGGTGCATGTATCACAATCTCTTTTTGTGGGCATGGCTCATATTCAGTTGATTTTGTTTGAGTAACCGATATTTACTTATAGTTTTATTGTATAATTTTCCAAACTTTTGAAACTCCTATCCGGAATGGAAAACAAAACAGTTTAATGGGCCCGGTAATATTATTGGGAGCTTCGAGAAACGGGCCCCAAGGCTCGCAAAAAGTGCCGTCCGGGTTGTCTGGGACAAGTAAATTTTTCTTCTCGGCAAGTAACTTGTAAGACTTTTCCAGGACAAGCAAAATTTTAGAGCTGCTTAAAATCAATTTTTTAATGCCCTGTGGAGGCGATGAACAGAATCCTTAACCAGGGGCTATGGCAAATTACAACTGCAGCTGTCACTCATACATGTACAGGTACTGAACAGTGAAGTTAAGCATGTTAAGTACATGTATTTCCACTGATGAACTACACAATTCCAGAACAACTCGCCATTTTCTGTTTGACACGTACTTGAGAAACTAAACATGTCTCTCTTACATTTTGTGACTCTCAATAAACAAAATGTTTTTAAAAAATAGCATATAATAATAACAACATTTGTACCTGTTACAGCATCAATGAGATAAATAGAGATTCCAGGCTTAGTGTCTGGAGTAACCTCAGTGCCCACTGCTATAAGATTGGGGTTCAAATATTTGTAAAGCACTCTCCTATCTCCAAGAACTTTTCCTTGAGAATGAACGTGTTCCAAAGGACTCTTGGTTGCTAAAATACAACAACATTAAATTTTTTGCTAAGTTTTAATTATTACAACTAATCAGAGAGTCATGGACATACACAGCCAATATTTTGAATGGCCACTGTCTTATCCCTCTGTACCCTAAGAGTGCCACATCATGACTTTATGAATATTTCAGAGATTTCTTTGGATTTTTGCCACAAAAATTGTCTTGTAAAGATCTGCTCATTGAAAGCATAAAATTATGATCCTGTCCTATCAAAGACATGATTGTCCACCCCCACAAGTTTTGTATTTTGAGATACATATGGAATGCAATTGACTTGTTTAACATCAGGTTATATATTAAGACCTGCCAAATAAGCTATAGTTCAGGGGTATATTTGATATTTGAGAATTGCTGTTGATCTCAGTTCTTAAATAACCTGATCAGTGGCTTGCAAAGGTTGTATTTACACAGCCAGAGAGTCTTAATTTGTTGATTTGGCAAAAAATGCAGTTTGCCTTAGGGGGTAAAGCATTACTGAATATCATTTTTGGGCGATCAAGGGATTTCATCTGTTTTCAACAAAAAGAAGTAGGTTTAGATTTTGCGAAAGTGAGTCCACCGTTTTTTCCTTCTTAATTGAAATCTGTAGCTGAAGTTTTGGGCTTGACCATTGTGCAAGCTGCAACTATGATACACTAGCCCTGAAAGTCATTCTCTCTAGCCTAAGAAGATTTCTTCCCTTGCAGTGCTTCAGTAATATGAATATCCTGCAAAATTTTATGAAGATTAAAGAACAAAATCCACAAATGCGACTGGAAATTCCACCTGTCTTGGGCTATCAGACACGACTTTCTTTGCATGCTGTTATACATAATCTGAATGTCAGTCCACAACTTGATTTATTTGACTTTCTGCTTTATACTACATCCTTACATTTTAAGGGGAAGTGGGATATTGATAATTCTTCCTATTCACTACAAGAATGATATAAACAAGATCTGCAAGCACTTACCAATATTAGTGATAGTTTGCTGAGACTCTGGAAAGTTCACATTCCACATCTCTTGCACATGAAAGACACTTTTTTCCACATCAGACAAAAGCATGTATCCCTTCAAGTCAGCCTTCTCTTTGTCAGCCATGAAGAAGAAGATGGATGAGGCCACTTTAGACACAATTTCAATGGATTCAGAAGTGCGAGGAAAAACATGAACATTCATAGAGGAGTCCAGGAGAAGAAGAAGCTTGGTGTGTTTCGCATCTGAAGAGAAAATGAGGAACAAAAATTCTTAACTGCCTTAGTGAAAGAAAATCCTTGTTCCTTTTGCACTTGGTGAAATTTATCCTTGATTTTTCAAACCTCATGAGTTTTTGAACCCATTTCTATTGCTTTGGGTTGTAAAAATAATCAGGATACCTCTCACTTTTTGAACAACAACTAACAATGTTTCCTTTCAAACATGTACCCACTAAATGCCACAACAGGACATACCAGTGTGTGGCAAAAGCATGGACTGCACAACTTTGTAGGCCAACTGATTTCCTTTAAGATGGCCTGGTCCAATTGGCTTCCCAGTGATTGGGTTGAAAACATGTAAAAGTGATCCTTCAGATGCCCTTGACTTCCCAAGCACTACACACTGAGCCGTTAAAGGAAAATGGGCAACAGTTCTTTGAGTGTAAAGTAAGGAGTACAGTTTGTTGTTCTGAGAGAAAGGGGCAAGGCTTGGTAGAAAGTACTTCCAAACAATGCTTCCATCAGCAGAATTCAGACCAAAGAGCTTTCCTGATGACGTTACAATCAGAATTAATTTTCGCAGATTGAACTGATCTCTAGTTAGTTGCTCTTCCTCTTCATCTGTTGTTTCAGCAAAGAAGCCATGCTCTTGCTGTGCTTTGACAAAGGCTTGGAATTGCTTCACCAGTACTTGGAACTGTTTCACCTGGGCACGGATGCGACGGATAAACATGGACAAGACATCATCTGTAAAATACAATTCTGTAGGTTGGGTAACAAATATGGCAATGAGATAAATTGTGTCCCACAATCTTTTTTGGTCCTTAATACACATCTCTTAGCCTGAATCAAAAGCAACCAGGCAACGCAGGTAACTTGGTTGAACTAGCAGCCCAGATTTGCTAAACATTCTAATTAAGGGGAGGAGGTCCCCCCCCCTTAAGATGAAAGCCAAGAGGAAAAAAAAAACCTTGAGTTGGGCAACTTTTTACTCTGACTGGGTCCCCACAATTTTACTATCACCCACAACCTTGCATATCTCATTCCTCAAGTTTTCATTTCTTTCTGCACAAGCTTGACCAAACAAGCTCATCTCAAGAGTTTTGTTACAAGCTCAAATTTGATTGCGTTTAACAGCAATCAAAAGAAGTGGTAGCAAAACACTAATGACTATGTTGAATCACATGTTTGTATGCTAGGCATGAGCAATTCAGCCGGAACTCTGGTATTTCTGGACTTCAAAACAGAGCTTTCCAGAGTTGCTCATTTCCTGACCGCTGTTCAAGGGAAACAAAGACTCTCGGTGTGAGGTTGTAGCATGGCTAGTAGATTGATAAAAACAACACACCCTAACCCTACTAGCCTACCATTTGGATGAGCACCAAACTCTTCCTGAAGAGTTTCAAAATTTGCCTGCAAAGGTGAAAATGGCAGCTCAACCACTTCTACAGCTGTGACTTCAGCAAGTGCTTCTTCCCGAGACCACATGATACGTCCAGGAAACTGTACCAGTGACACTGAATGATCTGTGGTGGCCAGAAAAACTCTATATCCAAGTTCATTTTCTTTCTTAGTGAACAAATAAACAACAGCATCTTCTGGTTCTCCATGATCTACTAAGACTGCCTTTTGCGTCATGTCTGGAAGATCTCTTTTGTTGTCTAAGTCATAGCATTTAAACTCTAAGGATTCATCAGTAATTGGTGTAATTGAAACCAATATAGCCCTGTTGCCAAGTACAGCTGCTCTAAGCACAGACTGCTCTATAAACTTGGTCATGACTGTAATGCTATGATCGTCGTTTAAGTTCAAGATAAGTTGATGAGTCTTGGAGAGTTTTAACAGGAACTCTGATCGTTCATCCCAGGAATTTGGATAAGAACCAAACGAGTGTACGTTAGGTTTGCCCAGAGAGAGTTCTTCGACTCCTAGCCCTAAAGAAGCTAATGATATTGTTTTAACTGGTGCTGATTCATCAGTAAGGGAAATGATGTGAATGCTGTAGCTGAACGTTTCTGCGCAAACCAAACTTGACTTCTTGACAAATGTGCAACTAGCACCATTGTTGACCCACGGTGCTCCAATGCGCCTTTCTCCTTTTATTTGCCCATTCTCTATGTTTAGCATCTGAATAACAATGTCTACATCATTTTGGGTTCCCACAAGATATAAAATTCCACTGGAATGTTGAAAGCTGAAATAATCAGCTGTTTGTTCACTGTTATCAACTGACCATTTTTCCGAGCCATCTTGAAGTGCAAATGCTTTGATGACATTAAAAGCCAGAGAAACCACAAGTTCGTTTTCTTTTGAATCCACAAACGCTGTCTGTGGTCCATTCCATCCATGGAAAGGTGAATTTGTAACCTTTTTGCTTGGTGAAGAAGCAGAATGCCCAATTGCCTCCCACAGAAGTGCCCCATTGCTAGTATCCCAAGATCGAATGAATTTTCCGGCGCTTGAAGAACTTACAAGAACGTTTTCACGATAAAGCAATGTATCTAGAACCACTTCACTCTCTTCCAAAACTTGACGCCAAAGAATGCCACCAGTTCTCGAATTTAGTGCAGCAATCACGTTCGATTCCGTTCCAACAAACAAACGTTTACTGCTATGCGTAGAAACATCGAAAAATGAAAATTTTACTTTCCCGATGTAGCTCTGACGCCAGTCGAAGAGCCCAACTTGATCTGCGTACAATCCTAGACAGTGTTTCAAGTTTATCAAGCAAAGAATAACACACATGTAACCCTTGATCCCCGCCATATTAGAAGCACCTGCAAAAAGCGAGGCTGCTCAGGTGGCCTGGCCGCTCGGCAAAATTTTGCCTGGCTCCTAAGTACTTGCGGCGAGGTTACAAATGGAGAAGTCAAAATGGCGCGTGGTTTGAAGTTTGTACAGATTTATTAGAATCGGAGTTATTGTCCAATTATAGTCGTCTAAAAGAATATAATTTGGCTATAAAGTAATATGGTGCCATCTGATTTGTCTGAATCTCCTCGCTCGGAAGTTTCTAAAGTAAGGTGGTTCACGGAAGGGGTAAGTGTTACTGGGTATTACCTTCGAATACACTGTCAGTAAGACTCGATCAGAAACTGTACATTCTAATTTATGCTCACGAGGTTTTTTTCGATCTGCTGGAGTTCGTTCGCAAAGCGATCTTTAAAAACCCCTAAACACATGATAATGATTTATTGAATTTGCAACATATTGATCCCGCGAAACTTTGAAGATTATCTATGTTTGTTGACTTCAGTTTTGTACATCGTTTACAACATTTGTTATTCATTCTGTTGTCCAGAACCCTGAGCTCAGGTGTTAGCTATGTCATGCTGATGAGGCCTAACAAGGCCGAAACAGCTGTTCGTGGCCGCTAATATTCTGAATTCAAAATTTTTCGTAGTTATAGGGTTAATTCCCTCTACCATTGTCACCTTTGTGGCTATGACTTTCTCTTTCATTTTAGCCACATCCCACAAGTGGGAACCCTGAGCTCAGGTGTTAGCTATGCCATGCTGAGGAGGCATAACAAGGCCAAAACAGCTGTCCATGGCTGCTAGTATTCTGAGTTCAATTTTTGTTTTTTTTGTGGTAGTTATAGGGTTTATTCCCTCTACCATTGTTACCTTTGTGCACTTTCTGTGGCTATAACTTTCCCTTTCAATCTGCTTGTGATAAGATTTAGTCATTGCCATATATAAATGACAATAATGTAGTTGATGATGTTCTTTATTTTCATCACCTGTCTGACAAGGATGGTTAAGGATAGAGAAGGTTAACATGAATAACAAATGACAAACTTGAAAGATTTAAGCTCAACTTTTGCATGCCATGATGTAGTTCCTTTAAGCATAGTTATGCTTTAAGGATGCACAGCTACAATAGAAGTTGTGAATAAGGTTAATGCAGGATTGTTTTGCAATCATCACTAGGAAACTCGATGGAGGACTGGTGCTGCTATTGCCTGGGTGATGATAATGCTTCCATGTACCCTATTAATATCTTCAGCAGCAGCCTCTATAGATCTCTTTCATCCTGTTAACTGGATCTCAGGTACATGTATGCATGCTTTATCCATGATAAACCCTGGATGATCAAAATTATAGCAATAATTATTATGAAAATGAAAACTTTTTGAATAAACTTAACTGCAAACAGTGCTTAATATGTGGAACTGAATATGCAGGGAAGTCTTCCTAAAATACATGTAACTTGCTCCAACCCCCAAGTTGCTTGTCACATTCCTGTTTTCTGTAGTTTGACTTGATTGAATTATAACTGAAAAGAAGACAATTTAAGAATTTTGATCACTTTCAAACTGTTCAGTCCTCTGAACTTAAAATGTGCAAGGCTGTTTCAAGTTCAACCAACTTAATTTACCAGTACATAAATTTACTTTTAGTGGTGGTGTTTCAATTAAAACACTCTTGTCTGTATAACAAAACATTATATACATGTGTGAAATGCCTGTTAGCATAACTGTTAATGAGTTGTTTGATTAATAATGACATCATAAAACTGACATTTAGTTGGGGAATAAAATCACTGCACATCTCATTTTAATTAACATCTGTGGTATGGGGTTGGACAAAAGTGTTATAGGGAAAGTGGTGCAAAGTTTTGCCTTTACTCCCTTTTTTTATATAGTTTTCAAAGTTCAGGAAATTTGCCCTAAAAGGATGTTCACTTATAAAGTGTTATTTTTTTAATGTCTTCTTCTAGAGACAGAAACTGAAAGTTTGGAATGTCCACCACAACTCAGCGTAAAGATTCCAAAGAAGAGTGATCTTCCACGCAACTTAACGCCTTGGAACACTGTTGAACTCCCAATTGACATTCTGTTAATGACAGTGGAGGATGATGAGTTCTTAAGCTGTTTTTCCTATCTGGAGAAACCTTTTAAGAGTTACCACAGTAGCATTGGCTATGTATACTTTGGGTCCATTGGTAGTGAGTGTGGAAAGAAAAGGAAGATTGGATTGATGAAGTGCTCCAAAGGAACACCTGATCCTGGAAGTTCTTTGTCTCTTGTAAAAGATGCAGTCAGGGTGCTGAGACCCAGAGCCGTATTTTCTGTTGGTGCTTGCAGTGGTTTGAATTGCAAAAAGACCAAACTAGGAGATGTAGTTGTGTCTGCAAAGTTAATAACACCTTCATACAAAACTCCACCGGGCAGAGATATTGGCAACCTCGTCAGACATATTGCTGATGGATGGAAGGCTCCTTTAGAAAAGCCAGATCAGCGGGAAGTGAGAGTACACTGTGACGGGGTGGTTCTGAGTATCCAAAAGTCTGACAGTGGATGGCCATATAAAGAGATTATTCAGCGCTACCCTGAAGCAACCGCGGTTGAAATGGAAGGGGCAGGTAAGAATTTTTATCAAATTTATTAGACAGATGTTCTGTACACTAAGGTACACATAATATGTCTCAAAGGCTGCTGATTCTGAAAGTAATGAGGGTCTTTACTTTAGAGGGTGGTTACTCTTGGTGGTTTACAGTATGGAAGTTAAAATTATAATGAGACGTAAAGGTTGTGAAAGGTGAATTGATCAACGTGACTTCTGAGTATCCAAAAGTGTGACAGGGAGGCAGCATGGCCGAGTGGTTAGAGCGCCGGATTTGAACAGGCTCGGGTTCAAATCCTGTTCTGACCGCTAGCTGATGTTGTTCATGGTAGCCCTGAGTTCAACTTCTTGGCTACACCTGTAGATAGCCAACTGGTCTGCCTCCTGCCAGTTGGGATTCTTAACCTAGTCATGTTTGTATGAATGTTTATTTACCATTGTCTGTTTAAATTGGTCCTGAAAAGCCCCAATGGGGAGTGGCCAATTATGTATATACACACATACACATGCACACAAAGAAAAAATCGGAGTCCCAACAGGATTCTGTTTTGTGACCTGGCTGGTGCTGTATCCACTGTGTTATGAGAATCCATGGTCATTCAACTGAGTTAAAATGTAACAGGCTTCCTGTATACTGTATAAAGGTGGCAAATTGATCAACATGAGATGACTGTGGGACAAAGAAAAAAAAAAGAGTTTCTAACAGGATTGTACAGTAACAAGCTTTTTTACAATTTTCACCATCTTTATTCACTTGGCTTGTAAAAGTTTGACCCACATGAGGAAAACAAATCTATTAATACTATGATTCATTTTAGTGTCAATTGTATAATCAGCTGCTGGATTTTGAAAGTCTAACAGAAAGCTTAGCTGGTTGGTAATTTACCATGGAATCTGAGTTCTTTCTCATTTGACCTTTGGTACAGGAACCTTTCTGTAAAGGCTAGAGTACATGTACCTTTAAACAAACAAGATGGTCCAATTGTATTTATTTCATCTGTATTTTCTTATTTTTTTGGACTTCAATATAAAGTAATGTAAAAAAGTGTGTTACTGTACAATTCTATCTGGAAACGATGGACAGAGAGCCTTTCCATGGGATGTTCCACTGACAGCAAATTCCAATATTTGTATAATTTACAATCAGATATTCTGATTTTTCAGGTGTTTTTGCAGCAGCTCATGATCTTAAGACAGAGTGGGTTGTGGTCAAAGGCATCAAAGACTATGCAGATGGCAGTCAATCTTCAAGTGATGAGTGGGGAACTTTTGCGAGTGTAATGGCCGCTTCTGTTGTGGCAAACATTCTAAGTGATGGGGTTATATTTGAAGATTGGCCTCATTATAATCCAGGTAATTAATGCCTTCTCTCCCATTCCTGCTCTGTTGTCACTACATCTTAACAAGCCAAAATGTCTTGGTGTTTGTTTAATATACTCAGCTGTTCATTTTACTTGTTAACTATTGTAATTAAGTAACAACATCTTAAAAAGGAGTTTTGGTGTCAGACCACTGGACCACTGGTACTGCCTCAGTATTGGTAGTCAGGTAATCTGAAAGAATATTTTGGCTCAAAAATATTTTTAGTTTATTATAATATTATGGCAAGGTAGTCTTGAGATAAATCCAAGCTTTCTGATTGTTTCTCTCTTGGTCAGGATTGAAGATTTGCATTGTTTTAAGCCGTTTAACACTCACGTCAGTCATCATCAGGGCATTAGTAGAGGATATTTTTTTTAAAACCGGCAACTGCCAAATAGTAAACTTCATATCCTAGCTTGCTCGAGCTT
>OFHQ01000065.1_pt1 | contig 12487 bp, 5 predicted proteins | sample 1521071 | NCBI WGS metagenome assembly OFHQ01 (sample SAMN04272335, study PRJEB24112) | coral metagenome | biome: Coral reef; feature: Shallow seawater; material: Coral tissue | host: Coral | place: China: South China Sea | collected 2014 | reverse complement strand
GCAAACAAAGTGGAATGGTGGATGATTTTGAAGATTTCTTTCAGGGGCAAAAGCCGGTGTTCGTGAAACACTTTTGAAACAAAATCTTGGACTACTTTCCCTGTAGTCAGGACATGCTTATGTTGACTGAGTCTCGCAGGGAATTTAGTAATTTCCCTTCTATTTTAAGACTTCGTGCGCCTCGCTACAAGACCAAATATCACTTGAATTGGTAGATTTGTAATTAAGGGGAAAGAATTCATAGAAGGTAACAGTCAAAAACTGAAAAGTGACTCGTAAGCCTTGCTCACGTCTTAAACCACGATATCATCAATCTCTATTATGTCGGAGAGGTTCTGCTATAACAGACTTTATAGACCTGGTGTTATTTGAACTGGTGTATAGATCCTAAGATTGTGAGGGAGTGGGGAGTCCATGCTTAAGTTTACAACACTTCCAGTCATTTCACACCCATTCATTCTTCAACCTCCAGGTTATCAACAACTCTCTTTACTGGAATTGGCTGCGTACTGTTTTCCTGCCTGGTGTTTATGCTGGAGTGTGGTACAATGGACAAGCGGAAAAACAAAGTATATACATCGGCAACAAGCGTTCACTTCGTGTTGGAATGCCTCGATTAAGGCAGCTCAGAGTTAAACCAAGTAAGTAGTTTTAGGAATGAACAATGTGCGTAATAATGCAATAATAGAGTAATTAAGTACTTGCACTGCGATGCAGATTAATACTGCACTCGGAGTTTTCTCGGTTGTATACTAAATGAGTAGTCGCATGAAACCTCGGGTAATTAAAGATTCTTACCACTCGGGAAAAAAAATGGAAAGAAGTAACGTTACATTCAAAGGCAAGAAAGCAACTTAACCGGGCAGAAGTTAATGGTACTTCCCACGTTGGTTCTTGATACACTGCTGGGTACAAAGTATTTGGGATACTTGTCTGGCTTAACGAATAGATTTGTAAATACCTTAGCATGATTTTTTACAGTGCCTTGCGAAGTTTTGGAACACATGAAGTCAGCCTTCTCTGTCTGCTATGATGTCTACTCAGACAAAAACGAAGACACAACGCCCTTTCACAAACCGGGTTGGATCCCATTCGACAATTCTACGAGGAAGGACGAACTATTCCGGCTCTGTCCGAAGCCATGGCGATATGAGAAACCTGGACAAGCCGATGCAGTTCCGAAGTGGGGACAGTTTTCCCTATACCCTGGAGGAGGATTCATAGCTGATCTTGGCTATGATATCAAAACTGCGCTCGTCATACTTGAAACATTACAAAGACATAATTGGTTGGACCGGCAATCACGCTCTGTCATTTTAGAGTTCGCTGCCTTTAACCCTTCTACAAATTTCATAGTTGCTGCCAGTTATTTCTACGAAATCCAATCGTCCAGTTTCAGCGCACCATTGGAGAATATTAACATCATCTCTGTGTATTCCAAGGAAACTGGATCGCATCAGTTCTATTTAGTATGTATACTATTGTTCATCATATTCGTATTACTTTATGTGGGAAGAATATGCTACAAAGTTTGTCAGCTACGTTCACGATTTTTCCAATCCTTCTGGAATTGGATGGAAATCTTTCAAGTTTTGGTCTCGGTACTAGCTGTGGTAATGAACATTGTTCGATCAGCCAAGGCCGTCTCGACAGTTAGAATGCTGAAAGAAAACGTTTACGCAAATGCAAGTTTCCAAGAAGTTATTGCATGGACAGAGGCAGAAAATGGCGTTTTAGGTATTCTGGTTTTCATAGTAACATTGAAACTCTTACGGCTTATCCGTTTCAACACGCATGTTGCCGTATTTTTGAGAACATTAAAAGTATCTTCAAGGCTTCTTCGTTCTTATCTGGCAGTCCTTGCAATTGGCTTCATGGCGTTTCTTCACTTTGGCATACTTATCTTCGGTGCTGGGTCTGAAAAATACTCCTCGATCCTGAAAGCCACATATTTCCAACTAGAACTAATCCTAGGCCGAGTCAAGGCAAGACCCATCAACGAGCTATCAGATGCAAATGATACGTTTGGAAGAATATTTGCCGCTTTGCTTCTTATAAGCCTAACTATTATGTTCATGAACTTTTTTATTGCTGCAGTAAACGATGCACTGTCAGATGCAAAGACAGCTGTGACTCATAATGAACTTTACGTCCTCGTAGATGAGCGTAACTCCACCAATGACAAAAATAGGTGTTTTTTTGATGCTATTAGCCAATTCCTGAAGCAGCGATCTCTAAAAGGCCAATTTTCACTATCACAGGACAAAGGGTTATACAAACACACCCGCAAATCCAGAGTCAATGCGACAGTTGATTTTGACCCTGCGAGAAGCCTGTTTCACGAGTCCATGCAAAAAAGAAATCGAGAATCGTCCCAACCCGAGCCGAGTACCAAGAAAAGGAAATCATTCTATGATGGAGTCAGTGAGGCCATTCGACACATCGAGCAGGCTCGTTGCATGGGGACTCTTACAATACTGCAGATAAACAAGCTTCGGAGCAAGGAAAAAGAATTATTTGGTCTGTTAGATGAGATTGTTAAAGGTTACTCAGAAGAAGAGCTAGAAGATACATTTATTGAAATTTGCAACCAGATAAAATTGAATCATCTGTAAAAGACTATTAGTAGTGGGAAATGAAGACCAAATTACCCGCGTCAAGTGATGGCCATTGACAAGACTCGTAGAAATCTTTCAAGATCTCTTGAGACATCTATATCATATATAACAAATTAATTAAATTAGCAATCCAAGTAAAATTCTGCATAATAGAGAGAAAGATAGAAACACGAGCTACCCACTAAATATAAGTCAGTTGTGTTCTATAAATCATCATTATTAGAGTCCAGTAACGAAATAGGTTTGATGTGGGAAACTGTTATCCAGAAAATCGCGTTTGCCAAATAATTGTAAGGGCTTTTTCAAATAGCACTGTGTGGTTAATACTTTTACCTGCGATCTAACGATAAATTATAGGGTCTGAAGACAGACTAAAATTTCTATGGCTCTAAAACACAGAGCTTCAGCAAATAACCTTGCTTAATCTTTTATATATCAGAGAAGTATATAACTGAAGGATGATATGTTCCACTCTTCTAGTTTTAAATTGGTTAATATACTTAATGTGACATGGTCACTAGACAAATAATTTTACCTTTTTTTACTTTTCATCTCTGGTATCTGAGTCTTCCACGTGCTTTCATAATGGAAGACCTAAACCATGTAGCCCTTGTTTGCTGCCATATCGCTCGCCATTCCTAACCTCTTCATCCTCAGTCGTAGCAGTTCAAAGGACTCAACAACTGCCCTTTTTACGTTCGAGCAAACGGATAGGATTTATGAAAAGTTTTCAATGAATTTTTCCCGCGCTACATTTGGATTTGGCGGTAAAGCGCTTTATTTTATGTTGGGCCTAATTTGGGTTTAACCTTTCCAACCAAGTGGTCAAATGATTAACCTCATTTGGTGTTTTCGTTTGCTTGCCCCGTACTCTACTGAAAGATCCTGATTGATTCTGTAAGGATGTTTCTTTTAGAGAAGAGAAAGAAGAAATCCACTTGTCTCGGATGTAACTGGACAACTAGACTACATATAGCAGTGGGCGTTAAGGTCAACAATAAAAGCTGTATCATATTTCAGAAAAAGATCGTTTTACTTCGTAAACACGAGATAATGACATACGACAAAGATACCTGAGTACACCGTTCTACTACATTCGATTTCTCCGCGGCATTGCGTTACAAGCACTTGAAGGGATGCACAAGGAATAAAATTATCGGTGATTTAGATCAATTATTTACAGTGGAACTCCGCAGTGGAACGATATTCGGTTGAACGATAAATCTAGCGACTGGGTGAGGTATAACGTGTTTCCCGTTACAACGATAAAATTAATTTCGCATACCGTAAAAGTGACAAACACCGAAGTTTTGCGTTCAAGAAGATGTACACACGAGATTCTCAAAACATATATACATTGCACAAATCAATGTTGGGTTTTGGTTGCTGCATTTGTGATCCATTGGATACTTAACGAATTGTTAACCAGATCTCGAGACAACAACAGCTTCAGTAGCTTTGCCGCCAACCCGGGGCCGCCAAAGAGTCGTTTTCAACGATATCCGACATGATTTTGCTGCCTTGTCATATCGTAAAATCGGGGTTCCACTGTAGCTATAATAGTTGCATGGATATATAACGTCATTCCTGCTTAATTGTGAGTTTCAAATGCTTTTCTGTGTTGGAGCCCTTTTTTTCTTTCTCTCATTTTCCAGGGTTGTCGCTCTCCCAGGGATTACGTTTTCATCATTTTCAAGCTTTGCCTTTTTAATTACTTTTACCTGAAAGAGAAAAAATGAGAGTGCATGTGAGGTGAAGAAAGCGAAAGCTCACGCCTACGACTGATAAATGCCTGCTTTCTTGCAACAAACATTAGTTGAATGATTGTTCCAGAGGGATTTTTATAACAATTGTAATGGTCCTGCTCCGTTGCTGAGTGGAGTTACCTATTGGCACTTTTGTCGGCCACTCCAAATGATGTTTGCAATCTATTTAGTTCACAATCAAAGGTGATATGTGGCCTTTTTATTGAATCAACAAACTGCGACTAACAAACTTACTGGCACTTGATTTTCTTTTTTTGCGATTAATTGCAAAAGCTTCTCGTTTCTTTTCCCGTATTCCTCGTCTTCTTCTGGATCCGGGTCAGCGGGCTGGAATTTGAAATCCAGTAAATCGAACGATTCGCCAGCTTTGCAATAGTCCTCTGGTGTGAGCGACTCCCACTGGTCCCTTCTCCTGGCCTCTTTATCTGCCATTTCTTTCCACCACTCGAGTTGAGCTGTTGTCATCCTAACCCGAAGCTTCTCCACATTATCTCGAATATCTTTGACTGTTGCACATTTCTTCAGGTCAGGTTTTAGTACCGCAGGTTTACCAGGCGGGACTTGCTGCAGAACAACAATGGGGCCCTCCTCCGGCAACCATTCTTTCCTGGCTGACTTCGCCCAAGGCCGGTAAGACATTTCCACCTCGCCGTTCTCGTTCAGTTTGAATCTGAAAGCGTGTGGATTTGAATGGTGCTTTAGAATGGCGACGTAAGGGCAAAGCCAAGACTTCACATCGTAGATGTTTTCCACTGTACATGCAATGGGGCTTGGCTTGTATGCATCACGAGTAACCTTGACGAGATCCTCCAGCGTCACCGCGTCGGACTTCGCCAGGGCAACAGAGATGCGGCTAAACATCTAAAAAAAGACACATGCTGGCAAAATACTCGGTCATTGGCAGTACAAAATGGGTTTGTTTAACTGTTACTTTGTGTTGTCTGTGAAATGACTGAAATGAGCCGGTGTAAGTTAATAGTGGGGGTAGTTTTCCATAATATCACCCGGCACCGTTGAAAATGCAAATACGCTTCACTTACCTGATCGATGTCTTCATGGGTATGTCCCACCATTAAATAAGACAATCGTACCTGAACGTAACCAAAAAGAGCAGGTAGATTCCATCTTTTTTAGAAACTATCTCCTTTAACCTTTTCATTGGTAAGAGTGACTAAAGATTTAACTGACAATTTTATTGTTCAAAGGAAGACCAGGAGTGAAGTGGTTAAAGCAGGACTCAGCAGGGCAGCACAAAAGTATTTATTTAGACCTAAGATAACGTGCACGGAGTCCAGCTCACCTTTTGGAAAACTCTCGTTTTAACTAAAAGAGCACAGAAACCCAAGATGAGTATATTTTTGCAATCTCGATAACAATTATCCAGCTGCAAATAAAGCGTGGGTGGTAAACGATTTTTCTAGGAGAGAGAAAAACAGAACAAGTTAAGTGGAATCACTCTCATTTTGACTTCATGCCTTTTTGTGACCATGCGAGAGGACCCCTGTCACATGCGTCTTCATAAACCCATCGCACTCTCCTTCCAACTGCAACCAACGAAAATGAAATTAGTACATGCATGGCTAAATAATTTGTCTGGTTGACATTTCCCTGTAATTAAGTATTAAAAATATACGATGTGCCTTGAATTGTTTCGTGACATTGAAACTAACAGTTTTCAGTATGAGTTTAGTCCAATTTATAATTAGCCTTACCTTTGATTTCTGGATCCAATGGGGTAGATGTGTTTTACTTTGATCCATGCTGTCAGTGATGAGAGAGAAATATTTGTCAGGCCTCTTTTCTGCTTTTTTTTGTGTTTATAATATTTTTTTCTTTCACCACTAGAAAAGTCAAGAAATGACTAAAAGGAAAACCGTTGGTAAAAGACAGTAATAAATCCTCTTACTTTTCAGCACTATGGTTTTTATACTTTTGTATTATCCGTATATACAAGTATAGACCGAGGATAGTAAAAGTGGTCTCAGTGAAAGATATTGTATATTTCATGCAACATGTTGACATAGCTTACGCTTGTTGTTCCATGTGGAGCTGCTTTCTTTGAGTCCAAGATAATCTCTTCTCCTTGTCGTTTGTTGCCCTAATGTGCTCCGTTATAAGGAGGCACACTCCACATTTTGAAAATCTGTTTCTCTGTGGAAAATGTATACCAAAATGTGTAGAGGTAGCAGAACAAGACCTAATCAACCATTACGAAACGAAAAACCAATCACCCAACCCGTCCATCGCTTCTAACAGTAAATTGACAGGTCATCTTACAGCTCCATCATTTTGCCTACTTATCTTGATTTATCAAGTGAAATCGCAAAATTCATTGTATATGACCTTAGCCGAGTAAAGCCAACAACAGCTGCCTTTCTGCCAGTTTTAATTATTCTTTAACTCTTCATGTTTGGTATTTTGGGAACTAAGAACTCAGTGTGAATAATACGCCTAATCACGTCAGCTAATCCTCTTTTCGATGATAATACGTAGCTGTATCAGAGAATGAAATTATGTCCACCTGGTTACTTCTTTCCCAACACTAACCTTTGGTATGATCACATCTGGGAACTTTGTCTTCCTCATTCTTCGAAACTGGGAAGATTTAAGAGGATTGGAAGTCGACTCTTTGTACATTTCAAATATCTTTTTGAAGGTCAGGCATGCCGGAAGCTCCCTTCGTTGCAAATCAGGCATTCTATTTGAAAGCGCGTCTACCATTTCTCCAAACCAGAGTTCTGCCTCGATAAAACGCCTGGATTCAAATGTCATGCCTTTTCTGGCATGGACGTGGCTGCTGAGTCGCTTGATGGCCCAGTCATTCTTCCATTTGTGAAACCTAAAACAATTGAAAATCAAACAATTCGCACCTGACAGCCAAGTCAGTTGTTCAAAAGGATCAACACTAAATCTAACTGCAAAAGCTGGCTAGGATCGCTATGCGAGTAGTACTGACAAAACACACTCAGCAGGTCCACCCTTTTCCTTGACACAGCAACGTTCTTAGTCTGCTGTGGAAAAAGTGTATATACTTTACGTCACTTCTAAAGGTTACCTACAAGCATCAAGTAATTTATGCACAAATCTGTTACTGTGAGAGCTGTAAGATTCAGGCCCGGCTTTATTACAAACAAAAGGTTCAACGGCGATGTAACTATACCTTCCATTTGATATTCCATGACTCTTGAGCCATGCTTTCTGACATACTTTCTTGCGCTTGACAAAGTACTCGTAGGTTTGCTTGCCATTTTCCATTCTTTGGCTTATTTCGAAAAAGTTCATCAGCCATTCTCCTTGTTTTTTCTGACTTTTGTTAAGAAAGTTTTCGCGTGACTCGCTGATATCTTCATCGCTTAAAACATCTGTCAGGCATTTCTTCTGGCAGCAGTGTTTTTGGCTTTCAGTTAGTTCCCTCAGCTTGCGCTTGCGTGTTTTTCTGGTTGGCGCACTTGAATCATTTGCAGTTGGTTCCCCAATATTGTCCTACGAGTAAATATGCAGTTTGATATAAGTAATCGGCGGGCACTTACTTACACTCAGCACCCAAACCTAACTTTTAATATGATGGTATTCCATATTTTTACAATCATACTTTTCTGTGGTAACATTCTAGAGAAAACATTCAGAGAGCGGTTTGTTTACCTGGTGATCTTCATCAAAACTGCGTTCGATTGCTGTTTCGGGAAGAAAAGTTACCACTTCTTCGTTTTCCTGCAAGAACGATAACAGTAACCAGTGATTTATGTCAGCTTTCTTACTCCAGTTAATTAGCCTACATGTACTATTTATGGAAAGACATACTCGTTCAAACACGAGCATGCCAAAACCAACTGCAAAGGAAAATAATCATATACTGTTGCTTCATTTTGATAGCTTGCAAAGCGGTGCACAAAACAAGAAGAAAAGACAAGACTTAATCAGATCTTAAGCTGTAAGTTAATTCACATTAACCTGTAAGGATTACAATTGCTCTACCTCTTCGTAATCCTTATCGGTCTCCAAATCGCTGTCGTCGAGAAAGGTAACGTGGTTACATGCTCCTCCACACGGACAAATTTGCTTGTTATCGGTTGTTATCTGCAAACAAACATCCTTTTAATCTTACTTCCAAAAAAAATTCCGGTCTTTGCGAGTCACATTCCATGTTCGTTTGCTCCCTTTCCCTTCAATTCACAAATCCTCGCACTGGGAAACTTCCTGTAATTGCTCCATGACGGTTAAGAAAAAAAGCAGCAACAAGAAGAACAAAAGTAAAACTGGACAGAATAATGGCAACAACACGGGAATGTATCATTTTATATTTGTGGGCTGAAACTATTAAGCGTGCATCCGAACTTGCTATCTCCTTTCTAGCCTTTGTTTGGGATCGTCGCTCAACGATTGTGGGCCGGATGGATCGTTGCGTGACGAGCTCAAACGACACTTGAACCCAGTATCGCAATGGAGCAAACATTTCTCGGGGGAGTTTTCTTAGTGTGTTCATCAAATATATGTACCTTCGGTTTTTTCCGCCCTCCACCACGAAGTCTTAAAATTTCTGGCGCTTTCTCGTTGTTTTCAATTACCTGTAGAAAAATGCAATGTTTGGTTACAGAAATGCATAATTGTATCATATAAAGTACAATGAAAATATTGCAATATCCACTGAATATCCCAATTTCGATCGTTTTTAACACACTTTTTCACAAAAGGCATTATTGCTATTGAAAGCTGGGTTGTCATGTTCGAACATTTATATTTGTTCTCGAGTTGAATTCACTTGAAAAGTAGTGCCACTCGGCTACTCACATCATTGTTTCTGTGAGGTGTTCCTAAGCCAAATTCGGCGTGAACTTCATTGTCCTCATCACTGCCTTGTTTTCCTCCTCCTCCTCCTGGTCCTTGTTCGTCGCTTGTCCCTTCACCAGTTCCATCTGTGCTCGTGGTATCACTGTTTGTCTCGTTTTTTCGAACTGTTTGTTGTTTAAAGACAATCGACATAGTGAACAATGAAAGCACCGCATAGACCATCAATGAGAACCAAATTGAAAGAGAAACGAAGCTCGATTTAAACGGCGACATAACTCTTCTCTAACGACCTTTTTGTCAAACTGACGAGTTAGGATTTCCCGCGATGTATGTTTTAGAATTTGGCGCGCTTTTTTCACGTGACTTGTGGTGATCTGGAATGACTAGAATGTAGGGTTGTCTGCGGGAAATGCTCGTAAAAATTGCTAATTCTAAGGCTCGGACACTTCCATTTTGCTCGAATTTTCCTTTGTAGCCAAAACACTATTATTCGGCTATTGCTGCCTTGTGTATTGTCGCATATATAGAAAGGAGGCTTGGATAAAATTACTATCGGACGTTCATGGAGCAAAACTGTAATTTCATCTTAATTTATGCATTATTACATTCATGCTAGTATCTTTACAAAGAGGAACATATAACAAAAAGAGATAGGAAACTTTCAACTTGTGCAATATAAAAAAAAATGATTTCCGTTATTACTCTCAAATCATGCTATGTTCATCCCAGATCGAAGTGAAAGTAGGGTTACGGGAACACGGTAAGCTTCTTCATTTTACTGTGGTAATGTAATTTCCGTCGTTTGCTTATCGCTATTCAGCAGTTGACTAGCGGTGCATTGTGTGGTATAAATCAAAACAGTTTGTGTATGAAAAAAACCACCCTTCAACGATGAGGGAAAAAACAACACAAACCAAAACTTCTAGGGTTGAGCCTTCCGCCATCGATTTTGCTCACATTTTACTGAAGTCCAAATATTGTTATATGAAGCAGTTGCTGAAAAATGAATGAACTCTTGTACTTTTGTTCAATCCAATTCTCCTAACTGGGTTTTAGTGAACAAGATCACTGACGCCGGTGACCTTTTCATCTTTGCCGGCTAAACTGAAACGCAAAAAATTTGAAACCGCAACCGGAAAATAAGAAAACAAACATTTAGTCAAACCGATTATGGTGACTCTAACAGGAGGTAATTGTCAGAGTTCTGACACATTAATATCTGAAGTAGACAAGATACCAAGAGACCAGAAAAGCATATGTAAACCCACATGTTTTTCGAAGACAGGATAGCGCAATCGTATAAAGCGAAATAAATATGAGTCCAGTGGAAGCAGTGCTCATGACCATATTTTAAGGTGATACTCCTACTCTTTATTCACTTCAACCAGCAGCTGTTTGTTGCCTGTCTGACGATTCGAAGAAGAACAGCTCGATCACACTATGCATGTAGAGCATTTTCATAAAAACCTTGAAATAGTAAAGGAAAATAATAACCTCGTCCCTCCATGTGGAGGTCCGAAAATTTCCCGTGTTTTGTTCAAATTGCGGATCGTGTCTCAAACTGATCACGATTCCCTAACAAACGTTCACAGTTACCTCTGTGATTCCTAGTGTTTAGCTATTTTTAATTGTTTAGGGAGGATATATATCGGATTGTGTTACATGTCAGCTTGTAACGGAAACAGCGGCCGAAAAACCTCAATCCCGTATAAATACCCTGATAACTCTCGCACAATCTCTCGCCAACTCATGTTGATCAATGAATGCCTGATAACTGGATAGTGGGACCAAAGCAAACATCAATCAATTGCAGTCGCTGATTTTCTCTTACATCACTTTTGACAAGAGGTTCTTATTTCACCATGGGTGAAAGAAAAAACATCTGACTAACCTTTTTTGAGGGCGATGAGTGTTATTGCCACCATGTTTAGCTCAGACTGAGTGAGAATTCATTTATCTTGCAGATTATTGGACAACGTTCATGACAATCTGTAGAAGTGAATTTTCACACAATTTTCAACGTTTCGACAACAACACTTATCAGTCATACAGAGCAACACGCTTGTCTGCGAACACCATTCTGCAGAATCATAGAGTTTGCAAGCAAGCCTTTCCTTCCTCCCTCTTCCCCTCCTTCTCGCGTCTTTGTTTGCTCTCGTCCTATTTGGCGCGCATCAAAAATTTTGACATCCGCTTTCAAGTGCTGAAAACTCAACAGAAACGCTACCAACCAAGTTATAGATCTGCTTTGGATATATTCTTTGTCCTTATGGAATTACCTAAATGAGAAAGGCTCTGGTCTCTGACCAAAGATCTTAACAATAGCAAAAATTACTCAACATTAACTTGTGTCACGTTCTACAGACAACTGCCGTTTGTTACATGTTGACTTAGTTGGCTGTTGCTGATTAGTTAAGAAAGGCGTTTCTTGGCGCTATTTAAAGAATTTCCGTTTAAAATTTTATATTTGGTATAAAAGCAATCCGCGATTTTATTTTTCATTGCCGGGTGTATCCCCTCTAGTAATTCTGTCCATAGCCTGAGGAGATTTTTCTTCAGTAAATTGCAATTATTAATTAAGATTTATAAAACATGGCAAATTTCTAAGGACAAAAACAGCAAAACAAGTATTTCAATTGTAAGATCTCTGGAAACAAAAATACATTGGACGATTTAGTAGAAGATGTTGGCAACTGGTACTGGATATAGGGTGATGCCACCTGCAGCTCTTCAAGCTCCAAGTCTACTCCTGTTATCAACACCTACTGCTTTAAGTGGTTCAATGCATCAAGACCAGAAGAAGAAATCTATAAAAATCTTTTGGCCTTAAAAGCTGGTGAAGTTTCAGTGAAGGATTTCAAGGAGGTGACACCATAAATGCATTTCTTCATTCTTGTGTAACCTTTTCAGTGTCTGTGTTCTGAAATGTCATTTTAGTTGTTGTGCATGATCTAAGGAGCATTTTTTTTTAATCAGACTGCAAGGGCTGCTGCACCCAAAGAAGACAAAGACCTCTCAATAAATGAGGAGTGGGAAAAAGAGAAAAAAACATTGGTAAGTAATGTCAATATATTATTAGATGGTACAATTCATGAGTTTGTATTCTAGGAAAAAAAAGAAACTGCACAATGTTATACGCTTAGGGCCGCGGGTAAACAAACGATCACAGTCGACACCTATTAAAATTAATGCTGTGTTTTCTACTTAATTTGACTAAAACTAACTTGTACTTTACCCAAAAGGATATTGCATGATAAATGTATTAAATGCTTAAACACTGGTGCAGGTCGACCAAGTAGAAGAGCTTAGAACAAC
>OFHQ01000063.1_pt1 | contig 12644 bp, 11 predicted proteins | sample 1521071 | NCBI WGS metagenome assembly OFHQ01 (sample SAMN04272335, study PRJEB24112) | coral metagenome | biome: Coral reef; feature: Shallow seawater; material: Coral tissue | host: Coral | place: China: South China Sea | collected 2014 | reverse complement strand
ATCACTGCTAACAACGCGAGAAATTAGTGGCAGGTTGAGTTCAAATTTCCAGACTCTGGTAACCAAGTCTCAGAATTAAAACTACCAGCGCAAATTTGGATTTTACAATTAATTCCCAGTTTGGGGATCTAAATGCAACTACATTCTCACAGCCTATCGACAAATGTAACTGAAACAGTCCAAGTTGTAAACTGCAAGTTGCTCAAGCAAAGTGCAAAACAACATTAGAACACGACACAACACTGCAAAGTTGCCCACAAAAGAACAGCTGACTTCCCTGCCCTTAATTACTGTTTATGCATCAAAGGTTTCATGCAGACGTCAGGATATAAGAGTCTTAGTATAAATTAAGTGTCCAAAAACAATGTACGTTGACATAAATACCACATTGAAATGGCCCATGTAAACACAAGTCTTTCTTTGGAGCCTTGGGTATATATCAATGGACACTTCTGTATGTAATAAACTACCTCCACAGACGACAGTTTAAATGAATTATCTCAGAGCGACAGTAAAATTTAAACCTGAGCTATAACTTACACAATACATGGAATGAATCTCTGTTTGGATTAATCACTCTGGAATATTGTCAAATATATCCTTGATCCATGTCTCTCAAGCAGATAAAAAATAGGACACCAAAAAGGAGAATTTCTGTTTAACCAGACTACAATAAAAATACAGTTTTGTTCTACTCACTGGAAGCCTGGACCCCCTGCCATTTGTGCAGCTGCAGGAAACTGCGCCAAACCACTCAGTCCATCCTGCTGAAGCTGTTCATAATTGGTTGTCATACCAACAGGGGCCGGAGCAAGAACAGGAGGAGGGCGGAAACTCTGCCTGTTTTGACCATATACACTGTCGTGGTCTTCAGGACGGACCCTCTTCATGTCTTGCACCACAGCCTCATTCAAGCAGTCTGTTTTGACTCAAGCCTGATTCCTAAGGGTATTCAAAAGTAGTAATGAAGGAATTATTTAGAAGTTAAAGCGAAGAGATCAGGCACTTTAGAATACTAAGAAGGTGAATGGCTGACCTAGCCTAAAGTAGATATAATAACCACCAAGCTAGACACTTGCCCAATGTCCTGTTAATTAATGGTGACAGGTTAGCATGGTCAGGTTAACATGCTCTTTTTGTTAACAAGCTATAACTTGTGTCCAAGATGAAAAATCATTTCCTCTTTCAATATAATTCATTCAGTTTCCATTTGTGACTCACTATTTGAGCCAGCATTTTCAATTTTCCACATCCTCAGATATCTGAAATATGATTAACAGCCCTGGCAGATAAACAGAGTTTTGAATTGTCTACAAGGCTTTACATGCATCTCTAATGTCAGCATGTTTCTGTAAGGAACTAAAGTAACTATGATACACTAGTCAGCTTTAGATTGTACACAGCCCAAGAAAAAGATTAACTGTGCAACCCATTGTATATATTTTAAGAAATAACATTTATCATTCCAGCAGGATTGTGCATGTTAATATCTCATAAAGCAAATTTGCTAAATGACTATTAATTCACAAGGAATTCAGACGTTTATAAACCAAGAGCATAGAATCATGACATATGATATCAACATAATATGCACTGCAATAATCACCTACACAAGGAAAAGTAAAATATACATGTACTGTAACTCGGCCTTGCACACATCAGTGACTGACTGTTTGAGGTAAGTCAAAGATTTCCAAGCCCATCCATGTACTTCAATTTTGTAACATGGATTATAAATAACACATCACTTTTAAAGCACAACCAAACCGTGACAAAAGAAATCTGGTGTATTATAAAGGTGAGGAGTACTCTAGGTTTTTATGCAATTCATGAAACCTACAACAATGTTGATTACATCTCGTTATGAAATAGAAGACGTTTTAGAGACACTAATACAAAATAAGAGGAAGTACGATTACCGATCTTTTCACAAAATGCAAACGTATCAGGTTGAGAGTGTTGACAACGATGTTAAGAACATGACTCAAACATTGCAACTGCTGAAGGCGAAAGTGTAAGCTTCCTACATGTAAATCGACAGAACGTGGTGATATTTCGAGTCAACATGGTATAAAATCGGAATGTTCCGTATCTCAAATTTATACTTGCATGTTAAGTTCTTTCTAGACGCCTGGTTTTTAGATTATAGTCTTTAATAGGAGAAACACAACGAATAAGCTTAATCGGTTTGAAGATTTGGCATTTCAGTTCACAGAATCTACAGTGTAAACAAGCCTACTCATAATTGGACTGTACTGTGTTACAAAGAGAGTTTTCACAATGCACCTAGCAATGGCAATTTGTTAAATGTATAAAGGTAATATAGAATCAGTTTAAAAGAAGAACAATATAAGATATGGTTTTCAGCAGCTACTATCCTGAAAATCAGACAGTAGAAAACTACGTTGACACGACAAGACTTGTTCGCTTCTATACACCCACACAGAATTTCAACTTCCGACTTGGAAATGTGGGATTTGAACGCGGTTAACAAGCAAAAAAATAACCAGCAATACAGTGAACGAAAATTCGTAACATCTTTGTTGGTCAGAGTTAACAGAACAAACTTCTCATTGGAAAAATGTAAACGTAGTATGCTGATTACGTCGGCGCGAAACTACAAATCCACTAGCGTTCCCGAGACAGGAAATGGAATTTTAAGCTTCAACAAGATCAAAGCACTTGCAAGTTTTTGCCTTAAAGAATGACTTAAAAAACAGTAAAACCGCAGCATAAAAACTCATTCAAAATTGACAGGAAGGGAAAAAAGAAAATTTGATTACTGTTGCCTGAATACGACGTAAAAGCAATCGAAATTCTTTTCCATCCATGTAATAAATATATAGCACACTCCCACACGTTCAAGTCGTAAACATTGATGTTTGTGCTCTTTTCCTACACGTTATTTTATCGTCGTAGGTCCTAAATTACCCACATACAGTCTAGCAACGTTGTACACAAAACAACAATGACAAAAATCAGCTTTTGGCCTCTTATCATCTACAAACTGTCATGCACAGATGCAATAACAGACTATCAAGAGCGAAAACGACAGTGTCATGGGGCTCTAAATGTATGAATTACAAAAATATCACTGTAAAACTTACACTTAGTAATTTCCCTAGCCCAGATAAAGGTGTCTTCCCTTCCTGACCCAAGGATGGTGGATAATTTCCAAGATTATGCAGAAAACTCGGTAGTAAACGTTCCCTTGAATTTTCTTTCGCTCGCAAAGCGAACAGTCCGCGAGCGGTTGACGTCACACACTCCACCTAAGAAGCCAATCAGATGATCTTATTTGGGATTCAAAATATTCCCGCCGATGTGACACGTGATTTTAGAGGCCGCCCCCTTTTAACCTTTTTTGGAACTTCCGGTAACTTTTCCTTGTTTTATTTTCCCTTCCGCTACAAGTATTTCCCCCTTGGACAGGGGCAGTTTACCATGAAAGCAACTATATTGTAGAGTTTTGCTATCAGAGCTTTTTACGCTTCCCAAATCTATGTGCATTCTTCACCCCCTATAAACTATCCAATCCAATTTTTGCCAGTATTGCCTGTCTAAAAAAGGTTCCTTTTTGTTTTATTTTTTCGCCCGCAATCCGGGCCTAGAATGGAGCATTGAAAATTGGCTTTCTTAACAAGTTATAACTATGCTAGAACTAAGAGAAATGAGCGAAGAACTTACGTGATGCGTGACACTTGTGTGACGCAAGTGATAAGTGTCAAATGATGCTTCCGTGCTTGGCCCCTCTCCGATGTGTTGAACGGGAGAGCTACGCTGTACAGAAAAGTTACCAGTGTCTCGCCCATTTCTACACACTGAAGAAAAATCCAGAAAAGTCGGTGTAAATTCTTTTTCAGCAGGGTTTTAAAATTTGAAAGTCGGAGCGACTCCTTTCCACATCGTTCATGATGCAGAAAAAAAAATAATATAATGCAATTAAAATTATTGCGATTCCTTTCAATGACCAGGTCAAAGTGGGTTGGGCAGGGCAGAGCCTGTTCTTAGTCCCAGAGCCACCTGCTCCTCAACTGGCACAAGGAAAGGGTATCTCTGGAAATGAGACAAGACAAAATTTGATAGTTTTTACAAATTCAATTCTGCCAAAAATAACCAATGGTTGATCTACAACTCAAACTGTACCATAACACCATAAAAAGTATAATTTTGACCATAAGATGTATTCACGTTTTGTTTTAGATGACTTAACTGAAAATCTCTCCGTAAGCAAGTGTTGAACATTTTAGAGGTCTGTCTCAAATGCAGTTGGAGGACAAAAGGATTTAGGCCCGATTTCCTACATTTTTTTCTTGAAACGAGAGAGCACAGTCCAGTCCAGTACTGCGGGACAGTACGTTGATTTATAGAGAAAGGGTTTTGCTCAGTATAGGAATAATGCATCAATCAATTGCAGCGGTGCCCATCCCCCCCCCGGGCAACCGTGGGGCATTTGCTCATGTTGTCAGTCCCGGGGGTGGGGCATTAGCAGATTTTATCCTGGCCCAGGGGGCCGGGCATTAGATGCAACATACATGTACTGGGAACCTTAAGTCTTGTATGAAATTAAGAATTATGGCAAATTATCTTACCCCAGCCAGAGGCATTTCCAAAGACACATGTTCAGCTTCTTCACAAAGTCTTTCAAATGAACAATGCAGAACTACAAACGTATTTTCCGCTGTGTACTTGCGATCGACTCTGAATCCTTGTGAATGAAGCTCGGACTCGTATTTCTTTCTCAATTTCTCGTGTATATTTCTATTGTCGCCTGTTCTGTGAACTAAAACGTAGTCGTGATGTAGAAATTTGTTATTTTTCCCTTCGCTGGATTTACTTATCGCTAAGTGTAAGGCGACTTTTCTCAGATCTTTTTCGTCACGGAGGTTTTCTTGGCGTGAAGGAGGGTGCGTATTATTCAGCTCTTCGTGAATGTGAATAAGTTTTTCTCGACTCCCCATAGGTTCAAGAGGTAGATGAACATGTCGAGGTTGTTCACCATTACTAGTGCTTGAAACTTGCCTCAAGTATGCGCCAGTTTGCGTATCTGAAGACGGTAAATGCTCATTAGATTTTGACCTCCTCGCTTTTCTTTTTTTCTTTTTCTCGTGTACTTCATGACGAGGGGCTTCGTGAGAGTCGCTGTCTCCATTCAAAATTTTGTCCTTGTCGTTTGCTTCGACTGGGTACTCCTCGGTCATGTCTTGGTCCCGCTGGCGGTGCAAAATTTAATTTTTAACCTTATTTAATTTCGTTTTATTTCAAGCGAAACAACAGCTCCACTCAATGATGGCAGTAAAATTGATTTCTTGAGAGACTGATACAGCCAAGTGATCTGTTTACGCGAATTTTGCAGCTGGTGGGTTGATCTGATAGCACGCGATTCGTCGATAGTTTTCCAGGTTTACGCCTCCCGAACTGCTCCCGTACAATGAAATCAAATTACTCCAGTTACCAGATCAGACGAGAGATTTCACCAAGCTTTTAGCTGTTCCATCCAAACTATAAGTGCTGAGAAGTTGTAAAATTAATGCCATTTAGGTCTTACAGCGAGAAGTACGTAACGGGTTCTCCGAAGCTCTAAACTCGACCGTGTCAAAAATTATGCCAAAGAAAACTGAAGTCCCCAAACAATCCCACACAAGCAAGCAATGGTGGCCATGTTTTCATCGATAAGATTTGCCTGCTTTTCGGTCTCTCGTCTCCAGTGAATGCACTGCAGTCTGATCCGAAGTTCATTTAGTAAATATGTAATGTCTGTCGTTGAATGAAATTGCTTGTTAATGATATGTATACGACTTGTCACCTACGCGACGAACTGTGCATCAAAACATCGGGCAAAACATTGCACACTTGGGTACTCCCGGGTACTCTCCATGCATTATGCCAAAGATTCCGGAAATTTCGGCCGGAATTCAAATGGAAAAGTCCGTTTCGGTTTCTTCTGATTCAGCTACAATCTTGGACAAAATAAATGGAACATCTGGACCACCCCTCCCCCCATTTCAATGATGCCAAAATGGCGCGTTTCTGCTGAGGAGCCCTCCTGTTTGTAGCTGTAGAGGTAGAGGTGGCCACTTATTTCGGCCGGAATATTTCTACCGAATTTCGCCGTTCCATTTTCGACAAACCTGGGGAATTCGAAAAAAGAAAAGTTATTACTATTGGCTTGCTAGGCTAAATCGGAAAATGTCGTTCGGTTCCATTTTCCTCGAGCCTGATCTCTGACCGGTAGGTTTGGCATAATTAGGGAAAGCACCTTGGCAAGGATGCTTGCGTCCGAAAAAACATCATTGAACGGCCTCACTGAACATATTTTATAGTGACACATTCCTCTCCAGCCTCGGGACAAGGGGGATTAGACCCTCCTACCAGTCTCCAACGTGGGGCTTGAAAAGCGAGGCCTGGGAACGAGGTCGGTCCTGGTCTATGAATTAAACTTTGTAACGTTATTGGAAGAAATGAACGGCAGCTCCAGCCGACCTGTCATTAATTAAATAGACAGCTGCGTCTTTTGGTATGGAATCTTTTCGCAGCTGGTATTTTGGTCGCCGCATAAGACTGGAGCAAGTTCCAAAGACGAGAATGAACTTACGTGAGAAGACGAAGTGCTACGCGGCAACCAAAATAACCGCAGTAAATTTTAAAGCGCACCTTCGTGAACAAGGACGTAAATAAAATCTTTACTTTCGAGAAATCGTAGTATCTATTCTCTACACATTCTTTATACATTGGCTCTTTAATGGACCACTTTTCCGTTGTCAAGCTTTTCCATTCTTTTTTTCCATTTTAGTTTCTTGGTTTTCACCAACGTAAAATTAAGCCTTCCTGCTCCATTTACTACATTCGACATGATAAATAGATCTAGGAGGTGGCTTTGTGTTCGTACGGAAAAGATGAAAACTTGTTGATGCTGTTAGCCATTGGCGAAGAAGTCCATTGCATTTACCGGTATTTATGATTTTACTTTAATAAATACTTTGGGGGAATATAAATATCTGTAATCTGATTATTTATGCAATAAACACAGAAGACAATAAACACTTGCGTAAATTTTGCGGTAAGAACTTTCAAGAATTCATGCCTAGTATACAATTTTACAATTTTCTGTTCAGTATGTACAATGACCTTTCTTGGCGTAAAAAATATAAAATGCAGACATAAATACGTTAAGTATCAAATTCTTCCTGTAAAGAGAAAGTGTAATTCAAAGTAATGGGCGTGATTATAGGAGTGGCTATGGGCGTGGTCGTAGGCGCGGCTATGGGCGTGGCTATGGGCGTGGTCATAAGTGTGGCTAAGGGTGTGGTCATAGGCGTGGTTATGGGCGTGGCTAAGGGTGTGGCCATAGGTCTGACTATGGTGTTGACTTTTACGCTTCGTTACTCCTGCAGTTTTTCTCCATGCTCCTTATCTTGGATTGGTGCTTGAAGTTTGATATTTTCAGAGATTGCATTCCTCAACCTGTGCAAGAATGCTTCTTTTTTATCATCAGATGTGCTGTTGATCCGGGCCCGTAAAGAATCCAACAGCTTATCCATGAGATCAAGGCTTGCGGAGGACCCAAACCGTCTGTTAAGTTGAACCCGACTGGAAAAAAGAACAAATGATGGAATTATATAAAAACTGTTTCCTGAAAACTTCAGGGGAGAGAGTGTTGTGCCGAAGTTGTGGGTTGTGACCAACCTCGTTCCCACAGATTTCCCCTTAGGGATTTGGAGGGGGCCTGAGAACGAGGTTGTGAGATGTCTGTATCTCTCTCGATAAACTATATTTTTTGGACCCTAGTTCTTTTACGCGAAAGAGTATGAAAATTGCTCAGCGATCACATGTCGGAATTACTGTTTGGCCGCTAATGCTCCAAGAAAAACCTAACGTTCCAAACGCACCTCTCAGAAAGTCTAACAGAGATACGACACGATTTACGTGGCATCTTGAAAAGTTTAGGCTAAATTTTTCAAGGTCTTTGTAATCCGTAATAATTTTCTTCATCGTTAACCATCCTTGGTGTTTTATGGTTTATTTTACTATCTCTTTTTGTGATTTTTTGTATCTCTTTGGGAGTTTTTTTTTTATCGTGGCAAACTACTTTATTCAGGTTTCAATAGTTTAAATTGAAGGTAATTTTCTACTGTGACGTGGCCAAAATAACTCTTGAAAACTAACGTCACTGTGCTCTAAGCCTTTTAACAGGATTGGGGCAAAAAAACAATCGAACATACGACAGAAACCACAAGCTTTACGCTTTATTCAAAAGAGGCGTTTGAAAAAGAAGCTGAATGGAACTACAGGTTCTGAAGAGGTGCGTAGCTTCTAAACAACCTCCTGGTAAGGTTGAGATCACGGCACCTGGTGCTAGTGACAGGTTTACTTACAAGGGATATCTTCTGTAGTCATCCGCTATGCTTCTGACTTGTTCCACTGTATCATCCTCGTCAGCTTCTTCTCCGAACACCTCGTAGTCAAACTGATACGGCAATCTGTACTGGCCAGCAGACTCCCACTCGTCACTAACTGTCAAGCATCTTATTTGTGATTGGTTAGAAACGTTACTGTAATTGTACGGACTGACGATGATTCCAATAAATGGCGCTCCACCCTTTCCAAACCATTCCTGTAGAAAATTTAAAAAAGCAAGATGATTCAATGATATAATAAAAGAGGAAGTGGTGGGAATTTTTGCTAAAGCATTTGTACTACTCATTGGTACACATTAATGTAAACAAGTACACTCTTCCCTCCTGTCCAATAGCGATATCGTGCTGTTTCTTTGTAAAACTACAGAATCTGCAAATTTTTGCTGATTGTGAATGGCTGAAACTTAACGTGTCACCTACATACTTCCCATTTTTGAGTGAAAGAAATAACGTCGTCCTATTATTATTTGTTTGTTTGTTTAAATTTGTTTATTTTAAATGATGAAAATGTTATTCCATGTTTCTTTAATTTTCATCCGTTTTGTTTCTATAAGAACTCCAAAAATCTTCCAGCTAGAAATTAAATTCACCAAACTAGGGACCTGAAAACAACACACTAGATCACTTTTGCACAACTATTTTGTAACTAATCTTAATAAACACAAACACAGCATCAGGAGCGGGCATCTCGTTTATTGATACAGGATAAAGCTAGCGTTACACCATCAAATGGTAAATACAGCGATTAATAAACAGAAAAATTAACAAACAAAGTTGAAAGAGATGTCTTCGAGTGGCTCTTGCATAACTAAAAAATTCTTAAATAACCTACTAGCCCCTTAGAGATTCACGCTTTAAACATATCTATGGTTATAATCCTTCAAACTTTTTCGCTCGCGCGCGATTGGTCTACTTGAAACACGTCACGTGACCGAATATTTCCCAGCTAAAACTGGGGAATATCCAAGATTAGTATATACTAAAACAGTGGATAGTGTTAAACGCGCACGCTGATTGTTGCGTCAAACTCCGAATATCCTGTGCTATTTACCTCCGAGCAACTCGGGAAAAAAAATGGCATCCCAGTTTGTATCCGTGACAAGTGAAGAAATCATCCAAATTAATTTTTTGTCGTGTATATTATCTCACTGTTTTAGTATATACTAAAACAAAATATGAAATATTCACCTCAGTGTCAGCGGCCAGCGTTGGATATTTACCTCGCGGCTTCGCAGCTCGGTAAATATCCACCGCTAGCCACCTCCACTTCGGTGAATAGTTGTTAAATCTCCAATTTTCAAAACTCCGCGCGTTGCAAAAAAGATTTGAAGGATAATAAACACGATAGCTTCCATTTGGGGCGAAAATATGCTAGGATATTTGTCCCCGGACAAATATCCTAGCATCTTTTCACGCCAAATGAAAGCTATTAGTGTAACGTTACAAAATATATTTACCACAAGTCTGTATTCTCAAACAAAATACCTGGAATTTGGCTTGAGTCTCGATATCACGAACGGAGGGAATGGGAGCGAATGTTGGGTGAGAGTGGTACCAGCCCACAACGGCCAGTCCTCGCGACGCCAATTCCTCAGAGGCCTGGGTCTGGGATACAGGATCCATTTCACACTGCAGTCCTGTGCTCAAACTCCGACAAGGTATTGCCTTGGAAACCTGATGAAACAACAGCGAAAAATTACAGGAACGATCTACCAATCTATCACGCATGCATACAGGAAATAACCAATCACAAAGCTGCATGATCAGTATGGAAGTTTTCGGGTCCAGTCTCTTCGGCGAACTCGAGTGGGCGAAGAATTAAGCAACAGCTACAGCAAAGAACGACTACGACACAAGTTTGTTTTAAAGTCTGTATGGTTCTCCATCTCTTACCAACTCGCAAGAAAGAAATTACCAACTTGTATTACAAGGCCATTTATTACCTTCAGTTTCCTCGAATCGTGCGAATAAGTGCCCCCTAACAGACCAATCACCTCGGTAGTTGACATATGCGCATGCGTATCCATGACCACCAAGGTTTCTGATTGGATAAGCACATCAAAAGGCACAGCGCTACGTGTTGAGAACTTGCGGCACGGAACAAGCAGGAACGGGTCGTAAGAGGGCTTATTTCGCAAGGCCCTTTTCCTGGGTACTGACGGAGAGCCCTTTTCATTATGGGCCTCGTCTTCTTGCTTGTCTGGTGACAAATGCTGAAAAACAAATGGTATTCAACTGAGTAAAAATAACAAACTGCGGTTATAAACATAACGAGACAACGCATATAAAAACTTTCATTTATGAGCTTGACGTTTAGTATTCTCCAACATACATCTTCAGAAGTAACGGTTACCAATACTACAATTAAATTTAAACACGAAGACTAATAACATACGAAACGTCAAGTTCAGAAATGAAAGCTTTTACAACATGCGTTGTCTCGTTATGTTTATAACCACAGTTTGTTTGTTATTTTTACTCAAGTTGAAATGGCCGAAGAATAAGAGTGTACGATTTGGTATTCAATTGGTACTTGTAGCTTTTTCCCCTTTCTCATTTGGCATTTTCCAATATTTTTTGAACTCATGGTTCAATGCATCCAGTTAAAGATACCACATTTTTAATCTTCCATAAGCAGACACATCTATGAGTGAAAATGTTCTCCGGACGCACAGGTTACGCGTTTTTTCAGTTTTTATTGGTTGGGAGGAGCAGAGAAGGCTTCTACTGTTTTCACAATGTAGAACTTCCACAACAAGATACCAACGAAACATATAATAGCAACACACGACTCTCTTTCGATTGGTTTCCGTCAGAAGTTATAAAAGATCACATACAATTAGCGATTACTTGCATGCTCACGTTCGCGCAACTGAAACGTATTTTTGTACCAAGACTCGCCTTAAAACCGAGGCAATACGAGGGGAAATACACTACCGATACAAGGAGCAATTCCCTGTTACCTGTATCGTCGTCCCTTCCGCTTTGCTAGAGTCGACCCAGTCTCCGTCCATATTTCTTTGACGCTTCTTCCTGGGTCTTAACGAATTTACCCAGGATTCCATGTGGAAGTTTTCCTTTACATTGGTAACCTCGCCTTGCTCTCTAATCCGGGGAACTGGTCTATCAAGGCAACCTTCGTTTATTGCTCCAATGTCCTCTAGGAAAGCGTGTACTCTTCCGATAGAGTTCACATCACCGCAGTTTCGAAGACCGCTTCGCACAGCCGTCTTGAAAAGAAAATTTGGTTTAGTTTTCTCCCACATCTCCAGAATATAGTTGCGAATTTTCATGTATCTTTCAGGAGTCTTGAGAGCGCGCCCCATAAAAAATTCCATATTATGTTCTTTTTCTACGTCTTGTATAATATTTCTGTCGATGAGAATTGAAGTATCGAAGCTGACGCTTGCCCCAGGCTGTTCGCGGTCTGAGGACTCTATAAATTCAGAGCTGGTGTTTTCACCACATGTTACTGGCGCCCACTCCTTGTCATTGGGCAGTGGTTGCTGTGGACTGGAAGCGATTACATCGATTGTAGCATTGTTAACACTAACGAAATCAAGGACCGTAGACTTTTCACCCGACGCAAACTCACAAGATTGTTCAGTCGTATGTTCGTTTAGTGAGGGCCGAGTGTTTTCCAGAACCAAATTTTTATTGCTGATGTCATCAGGAAAATGGTTACCTTCAGGAGGCGAACCTTGGGCATAGTCTTGTGTCAAATGGAAGTTATCTTCATAGACATAACCTAAGTTATCTGTGTGATCCGTATTATTTTTTATCTCTTTCTCAAGTTTACTTTCCTCGTTAGGATCAGTGGTCCTCTCACACAAACTTGAAGAGGGCAGCTCAGGGATATCATATTCTTTCGCTGGCATTTCTACCTCAATCAATGAACCCTTGACATCGAGGATATCAGAGCCGCTATCTTCTGGCTCGGGTGGATATGTCGAAGCATCCATTATTACTTCATTAACATGATCCTTTTCTAAACTGGTGAAATCGCCTTCGTCGATCACTGAATCCTGAAAATAACAAACGAGAAGAATTCCATAACGCTTCGCAATTAAATTGGCGAGAACAAAGAACAAATCCAGGCCACGTAATTGATATTTAAGAAATAGAAAACATGTACCGTGTCTCTATCGAGTTTTAGTATAAATCTACTAGCATTCTATCATGAATGCCGTTCTCTGATTGGCTACGCTACTCACTATCTATTCTGTG
>OFHQ01000062.1_pt1 | contig 12721 bp, 5 predicted proteins | sample 1521071 | NCBI WGS metagenome assembly OFHQ01 (sample SAMN04272335, study PRJEB24112) | coral metagenome | biome: Coral reef; feature: Shallow seawater; material: Coral tissue | host: Coral | place: China: South China Sea | collected 2014 | reverse complement strand
AATTCCGCACAGAAAAAACAAGATTCCTTCATGCTATAAATCGCGACACCGAGAAGATACAAAGCACTGACTGACTGCTGTGCGTGTATAAATCAACGTATAAAGGCGTCGAAGCATGTGGCAACATTTTGTGTTATTTAAATTCAATCAACCGGGTTCGTATTAATATTTTAACACGTCCACCTTTGAAATGATACCTTACGGTTTGGGTAAACGAAAACAACACTTACCAAACTATCGACTTCGTGGTTGGACGAGAAAAGCGTCTTGTCACTCCTGAACTAAAAACACAACAACAAACGGAAACCATTATGAGATTTCGGCCGATCATCCTTAGTGTGTGACTCGAGAATAAAACTGTAGCACTTCAAGGACGATTTTGACCGATCACGTCAGACTAACATATCACTGGATGCCCGTCCCCTGAAGGCCTGGGGGAAAATTGTAACTACTGAGCTAGAAACTGTTAACATACCTGCTTCGAAAATACCTGGATATCCTCGTTGAATGAAGCGGACGAGCAGACGTCTCCTCCAACAGCTCCCGGTTCTCGAGGTGTGCACGTTGCCAACTCGCATTTCTCGAATATGAGTGCGAGAAGGGGGAACAGTGAATGCCTGGAATTAGAGCATTCATGTTAATGAATAGAGTTCAGTTAATAAGCGTCCATTTAGTGAGGTGCAATGAAAAGGCCTGCGATCATGATCCTGCAGGATGTCTCGCTGTAAAATAGTTAAGACGTGCGCTTGTTACCGTCATGTGTAACTCTACCTATTTGAGCATGTGAAGTTGACAGCGATCACTAAGATTCTCGGATAGATCAGTCGATCGTGAGTGAGTGATACATTTAGCATGACATGCAAATCTGAGCTGTGAGCCGATCGTAACGTACGTACCCATATATTAACTCCTTATCTCTCTTATGAATATCAGAAACGGCGCTCATCGCATTCGACACTCCTCCTCCAGAGGCTGGCGGGTGATGGTACGGCGAAGTGGCGCTCGTATGGTTCATGTGTTGTATCTGAGCTGAGCGACTGTGATCGTACATTGAGGTTGCAACGTCCATCGCGTAAGGGCCCACTTCATCATAAGGCTGCAAAATTAAACGATTTTGTCAGCTGTTGCGTAAGCCTCCTGCAAATCAGAGCGGAACAGCAGCGCTAAACAAGCATAAAATGATGCACACACACCACCAGAAGCCGGCATCACGGGTAAACGGAACGCTCGGTTACTGACCCGTTGTGCCATACGCTGCTTATTCGCTCCACTCCAGGGTTACGAGCCGCTTTGTGGAGGATTGTTATCGTAAAATTGCTGCAAATGTTTAATCCTGAATTCTGACAATCAGTTTAGGGCTAACACAGTTGGATAGCTTTCTAAACTTACAACCCGTCAACTCAATGTAAGGAAAAGATGTGTACGGCCGTCAACACAACTAGTAACGAATTGTCAAGCCTGTCTCGTGGCTTTTGGCCACAAGTCTGTCAATCACCTTTCAAAATCTCCATGGGCCCTTGTCACGTAATGACCGTGAGAGAGTTTGACAGTTGATCAGGATCGCCGAGCAGATTTCGGTGAGAATTCTCTCTCTCAGGAGGCTTTATAAACCAGTAAATATATTCAGGAAGGGCTTACGGTTGTATTAGACTTCACAAGGATTCTCAAACATTAATAAGCTTTTTCCCTTAAAATAGAACAACGCAAAGTACTTTGGAGCGGAGGCAAAGCCATTAGTCAATTCTCCTGGGTATTTTCATAAAAACCAGCCACTTTTCAATAATACCTGGTGGAACCAATTAGCTTGACGGACCAATCAGAGCCCATCTCATCCGCCAAGCCAAATAATGTGTCTAAACATTTCAATCTCCATTGTCTACGCCATCGTGGTTCTTTACGCAGTATCTGGGGCGTGTCATTCTTTTCAAAAGCTTATAACAAAGTAATCGAGTGCAATTTTGACCGTGTAACTAAAGCCCCGATTGAATGGCAGTTTATTAAAAACACGCTGTGGGCTTGCCATAGGCATGGTTTCCGTGCTTGCATGCTTCACATTTCACACCCCCATTTAATTAGAACACAAAACAATTTACAAATGTCTCGATGCATTGGGAAGTATGTAAAACAACCCATTGTCGTTCTTGATTGACAGCATTCTAACACCTGCTGTTAATTGGCTTTGTAGTGTTCCTGACTGGGAAAGGCTTCCCAAAACAACACAAAATGAACTTTTATAAATGCGTTTAAAACTCAAATACAGCTGAAACAAAGGAAAAGAAAGAACATGCTGGTCAATTTGGACTTTGCGCTATAAAAAATTTGCGCCTTTTCGTTCTGGTGGCCGTTATTGAATTTGTCGTAAATTGAAGGTAATTTTGACGGATTGTGTTTCACTATCAATTTCCTTGTCTGTTTGATAACGAAGAAACGTGACGCCTTTTGTCAAAAGCTGTCAGAAAGGCGGAGAAGATCGACATTCACCTGAAAACAACACATCCAAGCGAACATGCTTGAAACCGCATCAGATACTGTGTACTTGTCAGAGCTTGCTGTGAGGTTCATTGTCATTAAAGTGAGCTAAAGTTGCGCTCTTTTCAAAATCTGATCCTTCGCGTAATCCTAAACAATTCGCGGTGATCGTGTTCGTGTGTTTACTGACAGCATGCCAAGCAATGTTTACGCGCCTGTCCGTACACGTCTTTCCGTTGTTTTGCAAACTATTATCATCAGCACTTTGAAAAGCTCGTTTACAGCTAAGGCAAGTGCCCTAGACGTAAACGCTCAGGTTTAGCTTAATCTTGAAAATCTCTGATTTGTACATGCAAATTAAATACGTGATGTGGCGGGCGTAGAGAGGTGAATGCAGGACCGAAGTTTGGTTTATAATTAGCAACTGAAACTGGACACTGTTGTATATGCGCTCTCTTCATGCAAGTAAAATTTGCGCGATCACCAAATAAATCGAGAATTGAATTTTGAAATCAGTCCTTGCACTGTATTCATCCGATTGCGCGATCCTCCGATTGCCCTTCGGCAGAACTAAACGCAACGAGAACAACAAAAATACACTCAATAACACTGCAGGCACCCCGGCCAGATGGCGTAAACATTAGCATTAAAAGACGGAGTTATGACAAATTTGTTCGCGTAATTTTAATCATTATCAAATTAATCCCATGCGAGGTGACTTTTTTCAGTTTTCAATCTCCATAACGATTACCAAACCTTGCGCAATTTAAAAACATGCTTGCGTAGCTTGGCTAGTTTGGTATCCACCTCGGGTTTCATTTGCACGATAAACAGCGCGCGGTGTAACATAATCAGCTTTTGCTATCGCTTGGCAAGATGTTTTTGTTCGCGGAGCGCGCGAGATGTGTACGTCTAGTCTGAACCGAATAACTGTAACGAAAATTTGTTTGTCACTCGGCTTGTCGTACATTTCAACATTCAGTCAAGCAAGTGACGTTCTGGCGAAAACCTTCATCCTCCAAGCTGACATCTGCTAATTAGATCCTCGTACTTATCTACCCAGCGCACGACAATGATTAGCCACATGAAAATAATATAAAAATCATTACGCTTTACTTTGCAAAAGAATTTCAAATAAAGGGAGATAAAACAAAATATACACAGATCAAGAAACCAAGATTACCGACGAGCTTGGAACGTAAATAATTCAACTTGGGCCTAAACAGACGCATTTTTTTAATCAACAAAGCAAAACCGCAACTGGCATTCCATTCCTGAAAAAGCTATACATTAGAATAATTTATCTACTCAGCATTGCGGACCCTTGTTATTTAACGCATTATTTTTGATTGATCAAAATCTCATGACTTGTTTTCTGTTATTTTATCGACATCTTGTTTCGCTTAAACGCAGAATGAAAGACAGCGAATGAGAGCGTTCGACAGGGTGATAACTGCTCGACTATTAAAACCGCGAAAGGTTGATGTATGTGACAAGCGAGGCTTGAAAACTGCGAAAGTTTGACATGTTATAATAACACACAGTCTGATATGATGCCTTCGAGGTGTCTGGTCACGCATCACTGGGCCTTCTGCATTTTCCTGCGCGCCACAAATTTACCGCGGTCTCCATTTAGTTTCTGTGCCTTTTGAATGACATGGCAGCTTTGCTTTAATGAAGTTATGCTTCAATACTCGAAATTTCTGACAGATATATCATATATCTGACAAATAATAAAAAGGCTTTAAAAATGTTTACATTCCCTGCGCTTTCCTTTCTGAATGCCAGACCAAGGGTTGTTGGTCTGAAGCACAGTCATTTCAACCTGTTTTCTCACCCTGCTGTACACTCTTGTACATCTTTCCTTTATGAATGATAATAGCTTACTCGGCGAACAGCCCCTGGATTGGTGACAAGGCGACGTCCACACTCGGCTGGCTTTTAAGGACTGTTTGAAGTTTGTATATCATGCATGAAATTAGAATAGCTCTCCAATATTCACAATAAAATCTGTCATTACAAGCATAGCCCAAGTGTCAGGATGTCATGTTGCTGTTTATTTCTTTCGCTTATGCTTTTCTTTGCCGCTGTGTGGGGGAAAAACAGTGTGTTTGTGTTATCGGATTAAAAAAAACCTTTGCCCCTTTAATAGGCATTAAAACTGCCACCAGATTTATTTACATCTCTAGGATATGGTATCTGTGAAGACGGTGTTCAACACAACCACCTTGATTTGTCGCAAAATAAAACCATACTTCAATTTCACAACAAAGGCATGACAACTATGTCGTGTCCATTAGGACGCTTTGTAACACTCTTGGCGGTTAGCAAATGGGTTAAGTATTTTAGGATTAACTATGGCATCAATCATATGCGCTTCAAAGTCACTTTACCAACGAATTCAGCCTTTTTTGGAGTGCAGATATTAGGAATTATAACCTATATGTGGAGTATTAGAAAGATCTGGAACATCTTACGAGACTATAGGTCAGTTTCTAAACCCTGGTAGGAGACCTCTGGAGGTTTGTTATATATACTATCGATAAAGAGGGGTGGAACTGGTGTTGTGATGGTGTATAAACATATCTGCACGGTATGCAATTTTTGGTTCAATCTTGCCAAAATTAAGGCGAAGGAGGTCATGCTGGAGTGAAAACTGATCTAAACTGGAAACTTGAAAAAAAAGTGAGAGCTGCTTCGAAAGAGGAAGTTTTATCACACGTCGAGCTTTTGATAAGCGACGTAGAAATAGCAGTCCTTTTATTTTCAAAATCACTATACAACTTAATCATTTTGAGAACAGCGACCCAGAAACTACAGCCTTCAACTTATTTTACACTGACGACTAGTTAGACCCGCATTAATTGTATTGCATTTGTCTAGTTGGTAAGGAAGTGTGTTAGCATTCGATGTGGCTTTTTTAAAGCTTGCTTGGCTTGTTTGTACTCGAACATCAAATAAACTCCGACGCTGTAAAGCGTTTCAAGCTTTACACTTTTTTACAAACACTAATCACTTTTCGCGAACCGTCCAAGTTTTTCTCTTTGTTTGCCGTTTAAAATTTTGAGTTTTTCTGCGACCTGTTTATGTTCATCAGTGTAAATTCTTATGACGTGGAAAGGCAGCCGCAGCTATTTACCACAGACATTTTCAATCTCAACTTTGTGACCCTGCCACAGATCCTTGAATATTAATGGCGGATAAACGAGTGAAGGCGGTAAAACCCTTGTTGAAACAAAATGAACCAATAAAACTATCCTCACCTTCAGTTCATCACTTGCTCGATCCCTAAACAGCCAGCTGGGCTTTTCGTTAGGTATATCAGCCTGCGTTCTGATCTTATTAAACGTCTGCAGTTTATTTCGAAATCGACCTCTTGGTACTTCACACGACTACTGTTGTGAGCGACATATGATTTCAATATTCCGTAGACAAGAGATTCGGTTTAGGATTACAATTTTCGGCTTCTCGACGATCCGTGAACTGGGTTTCTTTGGGAAAAGAGATTATTCACGCGCCTAAAAATAAACCACTTATGTTTTAAAAAAAGCAGCCTGAAGCCATCGAAAATGGTAAAGTACTCTCAGTGGAAGAGGCTTTTGAAATTCAGCTCTACCGGCCATCAGTCAAGGGTTTACAGACTGGCATGTTTTTCTTGTGTGATATTCGTGCCATCGTTTGAGTTGAATGGGAAGTTTGCTCTCCAGCGAAGCTACTTGTACTGCGCGTGTACGTTCAGCTACACTTGCCTTAAAGAACCTCTGCGTACTAACACAATACTGCAGCGGGAGCTTGGTGCGAAAATTAGACATGAATAGACACAAGAGCCTTGTCTCGAGTGAGAACTCGGCCAATATCGGCCATAAGTAGTCCCATCCGTTTGTGGAAACGAGTCAGTCAACACGGATTTAACATGGAGATACTCTGCCAGCAAAAGAGATTTTTCACTCCTATTTTCCACTCCTATTTGGGTTACCTATATGTGTGTCATGGTGATGAAAAGACTACTTATACTTCTGGCGGCTTCCTTCGCCTCCATGTTGACATCTGCCCTCCATATTGGTTTCGCCTGTTCGCAAGAGAGGCATGTTAAATTTAATCGTTGCGCTGGATCTTTATATACAAATCCTATTTGCTCAAATAGAACTGTAGGACAAAGGTTAAGCTAAGGAAATGTAATTTCTGACAATATCCAAGTTTCACAGGGTCGGGTGCAAACTCCTAGGAAAAGATCCTACATGATGTAGGTTAGTCAGTATTAAATTCTAATTTCAGGTTTTAAAACCACTCAGCATTCATACTACTAGTATTAAACAAGTGTAAATAAATTAATATAAGAACAGAGGTTATATATTTGTGAAATCTTTTCTTGGAAACAAAATTGCTCTTTATTCATCGAGTTATTTATTACCATGGATCGTCATTTCAGTCCATTTCAATCAACTGGTCAAATTTTGACAACTTCGTCGCTAAACCGCTCAGCACTGCTAATGGCTTTGCACTGTCTTTTTTTAATTATCTCAGCGAGAAAAGGCGGAAAACCGAAGGTTAACCTGGGCTTATTTAAGAAAGCTTTGGACTTGTCACTCTGCTGCCCGGGAACGTTTAGCACCAGACGATTATGATCGTCAGTTTCAGGTCGGGGTGCAGTAGTGCGGTCAAACACGTTAGCCGTCCACGAAACCGGAAAACGCTTTGTAGAACATACTATAATACCATTAACGAACTTTACTTTTCCATCAATAAAGCTGCTAAACAGCTTAGGGAGGAAAGCATGAGAAGTGGATATTGCATCCGTGACAAATACCGGCCTCGGTCTTTCTTTAGAGCATCCTAGACACGAGTGACACGATAACTATTCACTTCTGAATTTTCTGTCGGCCTTTCGGGGAGTGCTTTGTCGTTTATCGAGGTACCAGGTTATTCTCTGCCATTTGCTTTGTTAACGTCAAGAATAAAGATCAAAGCGCAAATTTTCGTGTAAATTTGGGATAACCAAACAATAATCTTCCCGCCCAAAAATTTTACGCTCTCCCGCTTTGGGAAGGATCTCCAATCCAGTCTTGATTCTACACTTGATGTTAAAAAGAAGTCTTAAGATCGTCCAAATTTGCTTTGTGACTGCACATTTTTAGTCACGTCCTTTTCATAAATCGTTTTGTTACCGTAAAATCGTAGCCGAGGCTTTTGGGGGTTCTGCAGGCTTTTTGAATAATCATTTTGTCGTTGTTAATCTTTGTGGTAGATGTCTGTCAACAAAAGATGGTTCTGAAACTACTTTGGAAAACACTATTTGAAATTAGTTTTAAATAAACGTCTGTTGACATCAAATGAAGGTGGAAGTAAGTAAGCCTTTCAAGGCCGAACCTTGATTCCACCGCGAGCGCGAAAATCGGACGATCCAGTGCAAAGTTGTCTCAAGTGTCCTTAGCTTTTTCACGCGGCCGAGCAGGTGGTTGTGGATATGTTCCCTTCTCTTTCTTTTTTTTTCGCAAGGTACAATCTCTTCCTTCCTGTAGTGATTGTTCTTCAATGTGTTCTAAAGTGCATGGTCCAGTGCCAATACCGTCCATGGTGTTAAATTAACTTAACATTTGAAGCCAAATTCCTCATTGTAAATCGAACACTGAGCAATAAAAAACGTGGTCGACACTTAAAGATTGGAAACCTCTTCGCTCCCCTTCACGTTTATTTCTAGTCCGTTGCCTTCGTTTTATGTCGCTCTCGACTGTTTTAACATGCCGTGCGTTATAGAAACTAACTTGAAATAAGTAAATAAAAAGCACGCGGTCCTTTTCAAGCGTAAGCGTTCACTTTACAAGTGTAGTTTTATTCTTTTATGCGACTGTCGATGCCGCCATGACTATTAATATGCCGTGTGTCGGTTGTGTTGACTTTAATTTGAAAAGGCCTTGAGTTATAAGCTGTGACATTTCTTCAGAGCAGCGATCAATGCACATTTAACGCACAATTACAGAGTGGGGCGAACAGCAATCCGAGCTTGGATTTGTACCAGCAAACGAATGATGAGCTTGCGAAAGGCGTTCTATCAGGTTTTTTCCTCAGCGGAAAGAAGCAAAGGGGAACTTCAAAAGACATCTAAGAATAAATGACGCCAGTGATGTTTACAGAAAGGAAAAAAGAAAACATTCGCTGAAGTGATCACGGTTTTCTTTCATGGCATAAACATTCTCCGTTCGTTAATGCGGACTGCAGTGGTGCTTTGGGAATTTCACGAGCTGTGGCAAATGGTATTTCTTGCCTTAACATCGACCGCTTGCTCGTTGTCAAGACACTTTTTAAGGACATTGGACACTTCAGAGCTTCGCAAACGTGGGCTTATTATTTTGAAGTACAGGTCTACTTTATTCCCTTTATAGTAGGCGTGAAACTGATTTCATGCCGAATATTTCATTTTCATTAAGTGTCGAGGATAAGCCGCGTCCGAACGTTCTTTATTTCGAGAGGTTGGTTATTTGATAGCGATGCAAAGCGAAGGAGCTGTCCAAAATGTCCACATCTGTCTGTCAGAACACGGGCTTGAGGAAAGCGGATGAAAGGCGACCGAAAACAAACTTAACATACCAAAAACACTAGGCAAATGTTGAAAATATATTTTATGCCTATATATCGCGTTTCTTCAACTTCCCTGCTGACTACAAACTTAGAATCGGAAAATTCACAGTTCGCTTTCGTTTTAAACAGTGTAGATAGGTATTTTCTTCCAAAAGGATCAAACCTGAGATGCTTAGGATCATGCTTTGTGAAATGACGATCACCGAAGAAGTTTGTTCTGCACCCTTGTATTGCAGTGACTGATGTGGCGGAGGCAAAGCTATGATATCAGGTAAATAAGAATTCCAGTTCAACCATAATGGGTTGTTGTTTGGTCTAAGCATTCAATATTGCCGGCAGATCATGCCATTCGCTCTTGTATGTACTGATTTTGTTGTCAGAACATCCACTTTTTCATGATTACGATGCCTCGAGCTGAGTTCAGATATGATGAACGGTATTCTAGTGCAAGTCAATCGAACATTAATCATCTGTGAATGCTTTGTCAGCTTAGTGTTTATTAGTTTTCACTTTGTGTGCCGTAAACGTGTAAAGTTTTAAGTCAATTTCTATTTTAGTTTGTTAGTTTGCTTGAGGTAATCCGGCGGATATCGCGGCTCAACTCGCTAATTTTTCCACGGCCATTTTGTCTTCTTTGCAATTGAAAAAGAAAACTGTGCCAATAGTCACGGAGTTATTTCTTGCGAAAGCCTTGCTATACAATACTAAGTGATACTTCGAGAATTGTACTTAAAATTGTATGCTCAAGTGTGTAATGGGTCCACCGAGTACAAAAATTGTGAACCAGTTTTATCAGACACCAAACTGTTATTAAAATGTTCTCACCGGTTAAACTTCGATATTTGACGCCCGACAGTTACCACAACAACCTATAATGTCGAACGTAGTTTAGGAAGGTAATTGCCTCTCGTGTTCAGCAAATTTTTCTCGTAATCCAAATACGTATCATGTAAACAGTTTTTGCTTTGCCGAGTGGATGCCATATTGGTAAGATCTACAATACAGAACCTTACCCCCTTGTCGTCGAACTGTACCGGGGACAGTGCCAGGCTTTGCAATGCGTGAAGATCCTGAAAATGCGACATCGACATCTTTCCCTCTTAGCTTTTCTGAGATAACAACTGGTATTTCTGCGAGAGCTGTAATATTCGAGGTCCAATTGCACTAGTACCGTTCGGTAGCAACGCACGGAGGGTAGATTGTCGTGACTCAAGAGGCGATTGGGTGGCTTGATTCAAGGCCCTGCTGGGTCCTGTCGAATCCCCGTTAAGAGCCCGATTGAACTCTCGTGAAGGAGTTGAATCTCGAGGGACTTGTATAGTTCACTGCGGCTATGCGTTCCTCATATCCTGCAGATTCACTGAAGAATCTCATTTCTAACGTGTTTGGTTTCGACATTGTCGAGGAGTGATTTCGCGCGCTTGATAAGAACGCATTTGATTTAGTTGGTTTTTCGATGTAAGCTTCTGAACATTACATTTTGGTTGACTACCTACATAAAAGAAAATATGTCTTTTTCCTTTAAAATAGGTCAATAACCAAGGTAACTTACTTTAGCTGTTGGCAAGTTTCTTCTGGTAAACACTCTTTGCTGATAGCTCTTTACACGAACTTAAAAACCGCAATTGGGAATAAGAGTCCATGGACAAATCATGTGCGAAGAACTCGAGTGTCTTGTACTAATGATCTTAGAGTTTTATTTTTGTTGAGACTTTGCACAATTTGTTTGAATTCCTGAAATTATTTAAGCCTGAAGAACAGCCATAGGAGTTACCATGCAAAACATACACTGTGGTATTTATCGAGGTTGAGCTTTTCACAACAAAATCTGAAGCTTTCCACTCGACGCATAAAATGAAAATCACCCAGTGTTTTGAACTGCTTCACGAAGGAGTTTATTTCCGTGCGGAGTATGATTGGGATATGCTAGATTTAAGTCTTCGAATGAGAGAATTGAGAGACTGGCATTTTTCTTAACTGGCTAGAATAAATGTCGCAGACTAAGAAGCGCAAAGAAGGGAAGAGAAAAATTTAAACTGTTGGACAGTTTAGAACCAAACATTTTTGTCACCATCAACAAGTCTGAAACTTCATGAAAAGAGCGTGATCTCATTTCGCTCTTTTTTCCCAACAAATCGACAATTTTTTTCCGGGCCTCGTAGCCGGTGATATTTAGTTTTGAAGAACTAATAAAAGATAGGGTGCTGGCATTAGTGATATTAATCGGGGCAGTTGTAATAATTTTGCTCTCAATGAACTGGCGTGTGCTTTGTGTGTGATCCTTTATCGACATCAACAGCGGCGAAGAGGCGATTTCGAATCGTTTAATCTCTTGTCGCGCGGGGCTTAACTGCCTCAACTAAGCACACAACTATAGTGTACTAGTACCAGTTGGTTCAAGTTATATAAAGGCTTACATTTAACCTTTGGTTCTGTCTTGGTTTTGTTAACCTTTGCTGGTGGTGTGTGCAGTTTAATTGTGGAGTAGGTTACTTGGTTTGCTTTAGGTTTTAAGCGACAGACCGATGTTGAGAATGACGCTACGACTAAAAGAAGCCGACAGACACCTAAACAGTTTTCGCCGCCTTAGCTTGGACGAAATCACAATGCTGTCGATCGCTAACAAAGGAGCTTCGCGACTACAGCAATTCCCGAGGTATCGGATTTACGCCTACAGTATTCCACATTTTAATTGAAGTACACTTGCAAATTGAAAAATCGATCTCAACGGGATGAGTTTACAGGGTTCACGTTTTTGGCAACTGAGGTAATAAAATCACTTCAAAAGCTCGAATGTATTGTACTGAGGTAAAACGCTTGGATCGTATGTCTAGATGAAACCTCAAAAACAAAACGAAGCTTGTGTGTGTTTAGCTGGTCACCACGTGTACATGAACAACACCCCGATTGTTATCTCTGTCCGCGGCCTGATTTCGTCGATGGACGCCCTTCTGTTTTGCATAGAGAAACAAAAAATATAAAAAGTTGTTTGTAAGTTCCCTCAGTCCCGCCGTCTAAATTTACTGGTATCCTGCTTCGACTAAAGCGTAATTGAACTGCTTCACTCAGTATAGCCCGACAACCTCAAGTAACGACGTCAACCGACACTGACAAACGTTATTTATTTTAGTACCAAAAGTCTTGTTTCATAGTAATTCGCATTGAAAATAAGATCACGAACCCACAAAAGTAAAACTGAGTCAGTAGTGGCCAAGAAAATAGGGTTTCACAGTTCAGTTCAAAGCCTGATCTTTCGGGTTTACCCAGCGTTGAAGAATTTTGTACAAATGTTAAGAAGAAAATGGTTCTCACTCTGTTATTCTGCATACTGATTTTAGGCTTTGGAGGTAAAAATCCAACCATCAGCTGAGAATTTTTTTTATTATTTTGTTGTCTTAAAAGTTCCCTTCGTATAAACATTCGCAGGTATTTCGATAAAAGCAAAATATTTTTGTCTTGTTCTGATCAGTACAGAATTGCTTGTCTTCGAAAATTCATTTTGTCATCTAGAAGAACATAAATACACTTGTCAGAGTACCGCTTTTGTCATAATTTGAAAGCGTGTCGCTGGATTTAGTTTATTTTTTGATTCCAACAAATGACATTTTATGGAAAATAAAAAGAAACCACTTTTGTTCTTATCACAAGATAACTGAGTTGTTTTTCAAACATTTCA
>OFHQ01000061.1_pt1 | contig 12734 bp, 6 predicted proteins | sample 1521071 | NCBI WGS metagenome assembly OFHQ01 (sample SAMN04272335, study PRJEB24112) | coral metagenome | biome: Coral reef; feature: Shallow seawater; material: Coral tissue | host: Coral | place: China: South China Sea | collected 2014 | reverse complement strand
AATATAACTTGCCTGGTAGAATTGGACATTAGAATCAAACTAATGATACATGACCCCAAGCTTTCAGAGAGGAAAGAGTTTAATTGACAGGCCTGAGACATGTTGAAGGTTGGACAAAGCTGTCTGGAAAAACATGTAATACTCCCATGCTGTTTCCAGACAATATGCACAAACCCTTTGAAAAGCAACTTACGTGCACATGAAAAAAGTATGGGTGTTCAAGGAACATCACTATCTATTTTGGCTTTAGCACCTTCGAGATACGGTTTAAATTCCTGCACAAGTTTCTCATCAGAGAGTATCCCCCACAGGCATGCTGAGTAGTGAATACAGTTTACTGATCGCAGCACAGTCGGAAGAGATGTGTCCTTATTGGTAACACAACTGAAGACAGGATTCCAGGCTGTACAAGGCCTCCCAGAGCAAAATACTTGAGTCTGCCAACAGCCACTGACTTTCGTTCTTTCAAATCGCACATGGACAAACCCAATGAGATCAGCTGCTAAGCTACTGCCCTGGTCTGTGTGAAGTTGATCAACAACAACAAAAGTCCTGTCAGACACGCCTTGCACCAGAGGAACACTTTTGCTATTGCATTGTCTATTCAATTCCTTTAATGAGTTGCACACCTCCTCAGTCCAAAATTCACTTGATAACTTCTCTTCATTGAGTTCAAGCACTGTCGAATTATTTGTTGATCCTTGAGTACGGGAAATCTTTGCATGTTCACATAAGAAGGACATAGGCTTGTTGCCCAGTTCCCTTGCTGTTACACAGGGAGGGTAGTCACATGAATAGACATCTCGCATTCTGTTTTCTGGGTCATTTTTTTCGCACCATACAAAACACCTGTGATCTGGTCCAGCCTTGCTTCTTCTTACAGAGAACACAGACACTGTTGAGTTTGACGGGATGTGAAGCTGAATTGCTTGTCGCAAGTGCTTCCTGTTCCGTTTGAATGGAGGATTAGACTCATTCAACAGAAACTTGCAGTGCTTGCACACTTTAGAGCGACAGCCAATAAGACACTGGCACTTCTGGCAAGGCATCACTCCTCTTCTGGTAGCATTTCCAGGAAGCATTCTAAAGAGAGAACATACACATGTATTAAGACTCCAGTTACCAAAGTGTAGAAGAAAAGCCAAATTTTACTCTTTGGTAGTTTTGCTTAAGGATTAAGGTAAAAGTCTGTCAGAGGAATTGAAAACAAGTCTAGCTACTCCCATTTTTAGATAGGCTCAATCACCAGCCTGTTTGGGAAAGGAGCCCGCGTTCCTCCATTGAAGGTCATGGCTGGACATGCATTGATAGTATGTCTAGCTGCTTCTCTCAGTCAAGGGTACCCTACACTCCAGAGAATGGCAGATAATCCTAACATTTAGGAGATGGCTTGCAGATTCCGTGATTACATGTAAGATTTCCCCTGCCCGCCCTGAAAACTCAATCAATACACCATACAACCAACCTATTTTGAATTCACTTGATAAGTAATTGTAAATGAAACTAAAATTATTAATATTTCCTTCATATTTATTCTTAGACCATTTCTATCATCTGCATTGGCTATTTCTCAAACTCACATTCAGGCTACATGTACCCATAAAAACCTAGCTACTGAAAGTCTCTACCTTAGCTGGGAGTCTGTAGGCTTCACTTCAACAACACTGTCAGCCATGTCTTCCTCAACAGCTGATGCCACACTTGACGGAATTTCTATAACAGCTTGGCCTTCATCAAATGACTTTGGTCTTATTTTCCTGTACTTTGCTTGGCTAGACATGTCATCCTCGATGACAATATGTTTTGTTTTGACTCCTATCAGACTTGACGAACTTGTGCCAGGCTGAGTGTTATCACTCACTGGGTTTAATGCAGTTCTTATTTTCTTGCCATTCTGCTGTGCTAGGTGCCCCAAGAACAGTGCAACAGAATTTGCATCATAAGCATTCTCAGGGTTGCCCACTGGGCCAGTAGTAACTCGTGTTTGTTCTTGCTGCTGTTCAATCTCCTCATCACCATCTTGTTCTTCCTGTGGATCACAATTTTGCTGTTCCATATTCAATTTATCAGCTTCCACCTCATGGTCTGGTGCAATGTAGACACTGCTGTTTTGATTTTGTACAAGGAGAGTATGGATTAAATCCTGCAGACTTGTGTGGTAATTCTTTTTGCCAATTACTTGTTCACTGTCATCTTGTGAAGCTGTTTCTGATTCTACACCATCAACAACAGAAGCTATATTTTGCTGGCATTCTTCTTCGTAAGATGCTGTTGTAGCTGGTTCAGAATCTTCCAGAACTTGCTTTGAAGCATCTTCTGCAGCATTCAAGATCTCAGAAGTAGCTATCTCAGTTTCACTTTCCATCACTACAACATTAACATTTGTGGTATCCAACTCTACTTGCACAGTATCTTTTTCCTCATCATTGCTCGATTCTTTATTTTGCTGAGATTTTCTTGATCTCTTTCTTTGCTTGCTGGGACTACAAAACTTGCACTGTTTTGATCGATAACCAATCTTCTTCATGCAGAGTGGACATGTCTTCACTCCTCTTCTTGTGGCATTTATACCCAGAAGTCTGAAAAAGAATGCTTAAGCATAAGATTCCAATCACAGCAGTATAAGGGGTGGCGAGAGGTCACTAAAAAAACCACCTGTCTCCCAGAATTTTCATTTAATTTCATGGGTCTAGCAGCTTTGTTTTTTTTTTGCGTCTTGCAGTCTCAATTGTTGTTCAAGGCTAAGAAAGTCTAGAAGTACTGATTTGTTTGCTATTTTATAAGCTTAAATGATGTCTCAACATCTTAGAACTTGAAACTCTTGCTTTCACATTAAAAACACTCTCTTGGTCTCGCAACTGAAGAAGTCAGATTTTCTCGGGCACACAAAGAGAAACTCTAGTCTCGCCTTCTCGCCAAGTCCTGCATTTACCATTCACCACCCCAAAGTTGATTGTTTTTCACAAGTGCTCAATAACTGATTTCTCCTTAGAATATTGTACATTAATAAACAGACAGGCAACAAAAATACAAAAAACATCAACTAGAAGATACTGTCTGCTTGCAAAGTAGGAACATTTGGCATGAAAAGGCTCACATGTTTTTAATAAAGTGTGGAATTACGAGGGTCAGATAAAGCTCTGCTGTACCAGTTTTCAGACTGTTGTCGTTGTATTTTTTCTTTTTTTTTTTTAGCAGTTACAATTTTTAATTTTTCATTAAGCAAAGAAATTAATTCCAAACTTAAATCAAGATTAATCCAACATTTAAGACACAAAGACAGCACTTTAAGTTAGTTTTCAAGTATCAAACGTGACTTCAAAAAGTTAAATTATGTAACATCCCAACCACTCACCTTCCATATGGGTTGGAATCGTTGTCTGCTTCAACCTTTTCAATGACTTCTCCAGAATCTGATGGTTTAGGCTCGATTTTTCGCAGGCCTTGAGACTGGACGTTACTAGTTAATAAGATGGTAGTTCCAACATTTATCGCAGCAGGGGAAGAGGACCCCGTCAAAAGCTTTGTCAAAACTTCGCTTCCATTCGAAGAAGTAGTGTTGTTGGTCGTCAGTAATTTAACGATGACATGGTCGTCTGCTCCTCCTAATAACGTGGTCTCCAAGATCGGACCGGGAGTTGAGTCTTGTTCCGAAGATTGGTCGCTCCACAAAGACTCATTTGACATGATATCTATAAACCCACATCAGCTGTCTTCGAAATCTGCTTTCATGTAAACAACGTATTTTCATGAATATTTTTCGGCTTTTGTATACTTTCTTAGGCCAGAACTTCAACAAATATCTTCAGACAGGTACTTAATTTTTCCCAAAGGTCAACCAAGAGCTTAACTGTCAACAAATAATGATCTTTTTGGCACTAAAAGATTCGGTCCACGATTCGTCAAAGAAAAGATGGTGGGAAGAAATGGCGGCTGATAGCGGTTATGTAGCCTGCGATATACGCCGCTGTACTAGAGCACGTGACAAGTACCGAAACGAAAATAGGTCCGTTGTGCATACTAATGTATACCCAAAAGTCTCTGCCTACTCAAATTACTAACAATCTTCTTAAAATGAACATGTCTCGATAAAGTAAGAGGTATGTTATCTTGACAACACACTACACATCGAGACAGGGGAAAGAGACAACGGCGCGGGGCATAGCCTGCGTGGCAGGAGTGCAAAGGGAAGAGAAAGTGGAAAGACGACTCAGACGAGCGCGCGAAGCGCTTGATTCTGACCCAAACCATCCTCTTCTACGGCCTACCAAGCAGGCTACGCTGGGCAAGGAACGTTAAAAGACACCCACCGATGACCTATACTGTAGGAGAAGTTAAGGCCCTAAGTAAGTTAAAAGATATCCGGGGATATTTATGACGAAAAATCCGCGATTTTCCCTACCCTATTTATGACCTGAAAAAGTAACTTCTTCTAAAAAAGACATACCCAGTTCAAGACTAGAGTGCGAAGACCATACTTTATTTATTACCAAAACGACTAAAAACCCTACCCTTTGGGGCCGCACATACCTTTTTGCCCTTATAAGGGGTACTCCCCTAGTGAACGTATCCTTTGGACAGTCTTGATTCTACCTGATATGAAGTTTTAATGCTTATTTTCTTTCATCTGATATTGCAAGAATAAATTAAGATATGTTCAGACGCATATATTCAGGTTTTTGTCAAACTGAGTTCCTTGTCTTCGAGAAGCTAACAGGACTATCCAAAGGAATTCCACTGTAGTTGATCACTATAGGAACAACATTCAACGAATAACAAAATCCCGGAGCCCTGCTAGTGTCGATCTTTGAATTAATCTGAAAACGCAACATCACTGATTTCAGCTGATTTTAGCTTGGACTTCACTTCCATCCCAGGCGTTAAAAAGGTCGTAAAACAATAGTCTACAGTGGCGCATCTACAGGTGACTCTCCCCCCTCCTTAAATCCTTAAATGTTGCTGAAGAAAGAAGAAATCACAGAAGGAAGAAAAATCGGTAGGCCAAGCAAAACAAAACCACAACCGCCGATCCCACCTACAACCCCCTCACCCCGGCCCCTCCCTCGCTCTTAGCTCAAGTTCTGGATCCGCTATGTTCTATTATCCAGGAAATTTTCCCTTTGGACTGAAACTTTTCCAAAATTTTGGCAGCAAAAAGACCAAAAAGTCTGTTTTTATCTTAACCTTGAAAAGCTTTGCTATTGCAATTTAAAAGTTATCTGAAACAAGATCGGTATCTAGAAAATGTAAATTACGTTTCACCCTCAATCCCAGGCTCTCGCTATTTTTTTTAACTCTGTTACCTTACGTCACAACCTTTGTATTGGCAGTGTGGTTTCTATCTCTACGTGATGATCGTACACCACCGTGACTACGAAAGGTTGCGCAAATGTAGCTTGCAATTTTGATAATCTTTCAGTGACCTATGGTAAAGATGTGCTCAATCAACGGATACCTGTTGTACGAGACATTTCCATATCAGGGCAAATATTTCTGTTGCAGAACATCTCTCTGTCAGCATTTTATTCCAACTAATGCTTCAAAAGTCGGTAACGACCAATGAGGAGGTTAAAGGCTAACTTTTGCCACACGTTTAACGCCACGGAGTCCAGTTTCAGTCGAGAAAATCGCACAAAACATGGTCAAAAAGAGCCGGAAATCACTTGAGGCCAAATACAAGCTGATATTTGCCACTGTTTGCCGGACCTCTCTATTTTTGCTATAGAAACGTTTCTATCGGCACGTTATCAAAATTGTGCTTATTCCCACAATTCCATTAACATACACTCGATCGAGGAATGCTATCAGTACTGTGATGCTCGTGCGACGTTTCATTTTACATTTCCTTGTTGTTTCGAGAAAGCATTCACAAAATCATGACTGCTCAGTATTACCATATACATTCCCAAAATAGTACTCAAGCGAAGTATTTTTACATACTTTGTGTAGAGTAATTTAGGAATCTGAAGGTTTTCGACGGGAACAGAAGATTACATTTCAGATTGAAGAAAACTGAGCTGAATTGTGAGATTTCTATTTTTGCGTACTTTTTATAATTTCATGACTGCCATATTGTTTTACAGCTCCAAAATAGATCAAAATACTGGGAAATGGTTGATATTCTTTCGAGCATAGCTTCAGTTACCCGTAATGAATAACATTGTGCCTAGCTTCGTAAGTTTGTCAGCCTGCCGTTTGATTCCATTTTCTAACTTGTCACTGAAGAAAGCGAAAAACAATCTAAGACATACTTGTAAACTTTCTAAACTACGCCTGCTTTTTTTTCTTAAGGCCGCGTTTAAAAGGACCGATGTTTCGTTCGGCCGCCCGGTTATTTTAGGAAAGGGGAAAAATTAATGTTGAAGGGAATTAGTCAGATATTAAAAAAAGGCTTAAAAAGGATCAGCTCATGACCGCTGTATATCTTAGAACAGCCCTCAACTCAATCAGTTGAGCAAACAATGCCGCATCTTATCATCTGAAGAGACTTTGCATCTATGTGGGGATGTGATAAAGACGTGAGGGCAGAGCATTTTGGTAAGAACAGGATTAGTATCAGGTTTGCTGCCAAAGAAAACGGAACAGCCGAAAATAGACTTGGAAGATGAGGACAACCGCAATCTGTTCGTTATTAAGGTCCAATTCTTTTGACTCGAACATTTGCAGAGTCAGTTATTTACCTACTTTAGGAAACCTGTTGGTCTATTGAGTGAGCTTGAATGGTTAGATTGATGGATTAGTTAACAGAAGAACAGTTAAAGGTCTTAAAACTGTCTTTTAAAAAAAAAACGTAATATCTGTTCGCATTACAGGGGGAGCTGCATTAACAGATTAAAAGGGATCAAAGACAAGTGAGCAAAAATGATTGAGGAAGCTTTTCCTCGGGTCAAAGGAAAGTGGCAACCATAATTAATATCAAGTTGTTTCTCAATATTAATGAGACGGGTAGTCAGTAAAACGCGATATCCCGTGACATCCATGAATCTGTACCGGTCAGTTCTGAAAGTGCGTCAGTTCGCTAGGTTCAAATACTCCACAGCAGAGAAACTTGAATATTCTATTACCAGGCTTCTCGTGCGTTTATCTGCGATACGTGCATGATTTTGACTTCTTTTTGTGTCGAGTCATGATCTTATGTAACAAGAGACTATGAGGGTGATAGTCTCTTGTATGTAATCATGATGTGGCTGGAGGCTTAAGCTCTATTTACACTGTGCCGGCCGACAAATTTGAAAACGTATTATTTTTATGGTTAGGCCTATATATAGTCCATACCTAGGAGCTGAATCCGTCTCGAAAACAGAGCGTTTCAAAAACGCTTATCAAACCAGAGGAAAACGGCTTTCACTTGGACGGAAAACATTTTGAGCCCTGAGCTTTTTAAAAATAATGAAGGCACGATACTCATGTGATAGTTTACCTCGAACACAGAAAAATGATCGAGATAAAGTTTGTTGTTGTTATTGTTGTAGTTGTTGACCGGCAGCGGCGCAGCGTGGACGGTGCCTCATAATCAAGACAACCTAGTGTTCACATGCCTTCCGCAGTGGTGGCGGAAAATATGAGTGCGGAGAAAATCTCACCTAAGAAACAAAACAAACTTTCATTTTTTTTTTCACAGTCCCTTTGCCTTGACTTTTCTGATCTCGAAGTTTTCAATCCTGCTTTAGCACTGACCAGCATTTTAAAACCCATCGCTGCTCTTTTTTTGTCTTGTATCAAGTTCCACCACGTCCGCATGAGAGGATTTGCATTTTCATATACTATCCTGCCAAAGCAGACATTGTTTTGGTCCGTTTTTCATCGGAAGTATTAATCCACTTATCCGGTCCAGGAAATGGCCTAAATGGCTTGACATGATTGCTGGAGAGTGAGCTCGAGACGAACCATCAAAAGACCATGCTGGCCGAGAAGGACTGAAACAAGTGAAGTCGCCGGGGAAACTCCCACCGGCAAATTTACCGCTTGCTACAATGATACAGAGTGATGACGAAGGTGACTCAATAAAATAAGTGAAAATTAGGTGAAGAAAGTCTGTTTGTCTGAATGGCTTCCTGAGAGGTCGGAACTGTACCATTGTATACAATATACGACGCATTGCCGAGATGGACCAAACGTCCGAAACATTGCACAAATGAAAACTGTTTCTTCTTAAGTAGAAATACACTTTCTATTACGTCTAGAGGATAATTTTGAGTTGAATTTTCCAAAAAAATGGCCTGTGAAGTCAAATATAAGCTTCGGGAATATTGATCTCGTTGGTTTTTTGGCAAGTCTACGGCTAGCCTCTTTCAGGCGTTCAGTTAGTCAGAGCGCAGCGCAAAAAAAACAGCGCGCTTTTTTTTAGTTTTTCGCGCGCTGTTTTCTGCGCTGCCCCCTGACTAACTGAACGCCTGAAAGAGACTAATCTACGGCTCGGTCTATCATCATAGTCTACTAACTATGGTCTATAAACAATCCCCTCTACTAACTATGCAAATACCAAACTCCAGCAGTATTTCCCCAATACCGCATTATTACATGTACTAGCCAGTGACAGCATCCGGTTTTTTCTAAGCTACCCCAATACGGACCTCACACAAGCTCAGTAGAGCTAGCTCTGTTAGCTCAGATTAAAAGCATAGGTGACATGGCTAGTTACAACAGACTATGGTCGTCTTGCTAGTTACCATCAGTAACGCAGTTCGCAAAAACGCTGGGAACGAGGTTGCCTAGAAACGAAAACGTCAACGTCATAATTCACAATTTTGAAAAACGCAAAGAAACGTGTCAATTTGAATATAGAAGAAATACTGTATACATAAACAATAGCCAACATTTGGGGCGGAAATATGCGCGGATATTTGTCCGCGGACATTATCTGTCCGAAGAAGCGATCTGCTATATAGCTGATTAGATCCTCTGCCACGAAATGATCTAATGCAGTGGTTTCTGTTGCAGCAGTCCATACAGATTTATGAATGTTTTAGATCAAATTAAGCATGCCAATATGTTTTGACATCTTCCTCAAGTTTATCCCTAGAAATCCTTTTGGAAAAATGAAGAAGCGGTTCCACTGTCTATCCTCTGCTAGAAATCGCGCATGTTCCCAGAGTCAACCCTAGCCTCTTCCAGGCGTTCAGATAGTCAGAGCGCAGCGCGGAAAACAGCGCGCGAAAAAATAAATAAGAAGAGGCTATAAATCCCCCTCCGTCCCCTCCTCCACCCCTTTCAACTCCCAGGTAGCCCCACTCCCCCGATATTCTTAGACATAAGAGCAAAACCAAAATGGCCAAATATGACTCATTTTTGGCGATAAGTTGAATAATAGAAGAAAATTAGCAAGGCTGATTAAACAGTGTAGGGATATATTTTAACACCCTGAAGAAGAAATGACTCATTTATAGCGATAAGTTGAATAATAGACGAAAATTAGCAAGGCTGATTAAACAGTATAGGGATATATTTTAACACCCTGAAGAAGGAAGGCCGTCTATCTCTCATTTTTGGCAATATTTTATAGTATTTTTGAAAGACGGGGGGAGATACGCTGGTTTCTACCCCCCCCATCCTCGCCGAGGGCCTCCCTTCCACAGCGAGGTCCCTTGTGTACGTGTGTTTCACGGTTAATTTTATGTTTTACGTCAGATTAGATCGCCCCACCTCTGATCTCTGTTATGTCTGAGGGGGCGTTACGCAAAAACCTGGGATCCGTTGAAGTAGTTACACGAATGTTCTATGTCCTTTTGCGTAACAAAACATCTGTTTAGATCGGTCTAAAATCCAGTCATCTTCCTTAGACGCTGGCGGTTCTTCGATCGCGGCCTGATTTGCTTTGTGCCGGTCTCTTATAAGGTAGCTACCGATGAATCATTGGATATCAGAACTGTTTTGTAATCTAGCCGTCTATTTCAAAACATAACCAGTAATAATCTCTTTAAAAGTCACAGTATCCAGAAATGCGTGCTCCCGTGAATTGGGTTTATGTGCTGGCAGTGAAAACCCATCTATTTCCTATGTTTTGATTTGTTTTTTTAATTATTATTCCTTTTTTTGCGCTACAGACCTGCTTTCTTTTCAAACACAATGAGGACGTGAATGTATGCAAAACCATACACCGTAGCGCAGTCTGTTGCTACACCACAGTAACTTATCAGTTACCTTGCGCAGAGACAAAAATCGAATTTTAATATCGTTTTTCCGGTGATCGCATTTCACTACAAACGGTATTCATCTCCGAGAAGCAGGGCCCATATTTTCAACGCGAAACTGGCAACAGGTTCAGCGCAACGCTTTCAACCGTACGATGGAATGAAGCACGGACGTTTTAAATTTGATTTGATATTGCGGCGAGACAAAATTATGCTACAGTCAGTGACTAAAAACAGAAGGTGTTGTGTGGGCTTTGTGAGTGTTTCAGTTGTGAGACCTGACACCGCCAATGTTTTGACACATTTTCCCTGTCCTGATAGGCTTAGTTCATATTAATCGCTTTTTGCTTTGTTTTTAGAGGCCCATTTGACACGCCGAACAATAACAAAAAGATCATTTGCTTTCACGTCTATTTTAAGCAACAGCGGGGTTCAATTTCCATACCATTGCAATGGCGTTTCAAGAGATTTAACAAAAGTGTTTTTAAATTTGACAAATGATCCATGAAAGAAGGAAGGCTTTGTTCTAGGTGAGAAAAGGCCGGTAACAATTCCGAAAGCACTAAAGATCGGTTTTTTCTCGTCAAGAAAAAGTTTGGCACTAGAACGGCTCTGTTTGTTTTATTTAAATCTCTGACAGTTTCATTCTTTCTGTCTGCGAATGAATTTTGACCGTGACGAAGGATCACGTGTCAGAAGACAGATCATCGCTCGCTATAGAAATTTCCAATGTTTTTCTTTTTCCGCTTCGGTAGAATTAATCGCGTGAAGGAAGCCAGTTCGTTGTAAATTTCATGGAGCTCACGAAATACACAATTTACATAGGCAAACACGCTCGCGGGAGAGAAACTGCTGTAGTCGTTGCAGACGCTTGTTTGTTTCGCTTTCTAATGGCTTTTCGTTTGATTGATGGCTGATTTTGAGAGCCAATGAGTGACCCTGCTGTGAATAATGACGCAAATAGCGCGTTTATTGGCTTCTGTAAACAAAGGAACGAGAGCAGGATGTGTTTTATGTCTGTACCCTGAACCCGTTTATTTAGCTCCTAGTGCGTATTTCTCGCAACTCTAACCTGCAAATTAAGACTAAATACGTGCACCATTCACCAAAGCACTAGTCGGGAATGTTCCCAGCATTTGCCAAGCTAGCCAGTGCGTCTTGTTGCAAAAACCCAGCCCCTCACCACGTGGTCTATGATAATTTATGTTGCCATAGAAATCATTATCTTTTTGACACTGAGACGACACACCTCTCACGTTTGCATTTTATATTCGTGTGTTATCATAGTTCAGCAAATCAGTGGAAAAGCAAAAAGGCAATCGGAGCTACGGGAAGCGTTAGTCTATTTAGACTCGTCAAGCTGGCAACATGTCCACAGCTCTGGTCTCAGCGTTCTATGACGTGAATGACGTGCTGTACAAGGTAATTTTTCGTGTCGTTTTCTTTTGCGTGAAAACAATCGTATCTATTCATTTGGCGATGTCCCTAAAGTAGGGTTCTTTGTGCGAGGTGATTAAGAGCAATTTTAAACTCTCTTTGGCGCTATGATCTCACGTAAACATGTTAATCGTTTATCCTTAACAGAATAACAGAAACCTTGGCTTGGCTTTTGAGCAAAGACCTCGAAGCGAACGAAAGCCACTTCCTATCGGCCAACCAAGGAGGCACTCGACTTCTGTTTCAAGTTCTCGCTCGTCGCCGAACCTAATCACGCTCACTGGCAGTGGCTCGCCAAACAAACGAGAGCGCTCATTGAGTTTGAGTGCCGAAGAAGAGCGAAGACGTTCAAGTTCAAACTCCAGCCGCTACAAGACAGAACTTTGCCGTCCTTTTGAAGAAAACGGCACTTGTAAGTATGGAGACAAGTGCCAATTCGCCCACGGCGTTCACGAATTGCGTTCGCTTAGTCGCCATCCGAAATACAAAACTGAGTTGTGCCGAACGTTTCACACCATCGGATTCTGCCCTTATGGACCAAGGTGCCATTTTATTCACAATGCTGAGGAACGACGGGCTGCCCAGATGATGATGAACGGTTCGCGAATGTCTCCTCCATCGCCACTAATCGGGCCGCCTTCTCCTCCGCTCACAGAGCCAACTTCGCCGATGCCGACTTCATTAACTCCACCTTCTCCTTCTCCACTTTCCTTCTACAACGACGACAGCCCATTGGGGAGTCCTATACAAAGCCCTTTGCCGATTCCTTCTCCGGCATCTAACAATGTCTTTACTTTCCCATCGCAAGCCCAAGATTTCTCTCCTGTTCTTTCGCCGACCATGGGCAGTCCTCCCGGAGTGTTTTCGCCTGGATTAGAATTAAACGAAGAGGATGAATTGGATGAAGAAGACGACGATTTGCCCCCTACTCCACCAGACTCCTACGATGCTTTGGCCGCCAACCGAAAGCGCTTACCTGTCTTCAACAGAATCTCCTTGCCGGAATGAGTTTGTAAAAATTATTAGCTTTTAGTAGTTTAACGTTTGTACACAAGATTTGTAATTTAACATTTTAAAGACTGATCAAGTCAACAAAACGCTGGAGAATCAGTTATTATTTCACGTCTAAATAGGGCACGAGAATATATATATATTATATAATTAACC
>OFHQ01000060.1_pt1 | contig 12737 bp, 7 predicted proteins | sample 1521071 | NCBI WGS metagenome assembly OFHQ01 (sample SAMN04272335, study PRJEB24112) | coral metagenome | biome: Coral reef; feature: Shallow seawater; material: Coral tissue | host: Coral | place: China: South China Sea | collected 2014 | reverse complement strand
CATTATTCCAATTGTTCTTATTCCGGATTGATCCCAAACGAACGCGCCCTTAATATTCTTCGATCGTTTACTGCGATCTTTGGAAAATCTGATATGCATGATGATAAGTTGTTTTAGGAAGCAAAGAAAATATAGATAAATTTTACGTTGTTCGTTTTAGCCACAGGTCGATTAGACCATTGTTTCGTTTCCCGCGTTTTTTCCGCGTTTTCGTGTCACGTGTAGGAGCGTGGCCATGCGGGACATCTGCTCCACACGTGCTTTGCATATGGCGCTCTCGGTTTTGTCCTAAAAACAAAGCACTGGTATTGAAATGCTCTTTGAACACGTTAATACTATTATTTCTTTAGCTATTTGTTTCCTACCTAATTGAACAATCACTCTGTTCAATCTTCAATCAAACCATTGTTTTCTGTGATCTTTTTGACAATAGCCAACCCTACATAAAATATGCAATTGTCCTGTCAATAAACTTAGGTCAATAAGCTTGAGAATCTACGCTTCGCGCTTTTTCTGTTTAATACTCAGAAGAAATTACTTTTTTGCTTTTCTGCAGGCATTCGCCAGAGATAATAAAAACACCTTGATCATTTGTGCCATAAAATTCTTCATGTACGGAAAGACTACCACTTGAGTGGCAACCGAAAAACCTCTCGGAAAAAATGAAAACAAAACAATTGCGTCATTTGCGTGGGCACGTTTTCGCATAACTTAAGTTTTGGCGGGAAACTGAAACGTGCCACGCCAGCAGTGGCACAAATAAAAGATAGTCTATCGCTTGTTATTTTATGCAACTGGAGTCCGATATCTGTTCCATTAGATGTCAGCAATGCCAAGCATTTTTATCTTTTCTCTAAAAACATAAAATCGCGAGCTTTTTGCAAACATTTAATGCTGATCTTGAGTTGTTTTACGCTATCTGTAACACGCTGTTGAAACAAATATACACAGGAATACACAACTCAACTGTGGCAAAGCTAAAACAGAAACAACACGCTTGACTTGCGATTTATAATGATAATAGGCTCATACCCCAAGGCACAAAGCGATAAGAATGAAATTCTTGACATTTTAAGAACCAAGGCAAACACAATATCAGTAGTTTGGTTTTAAAAAGGCGTCTTGAATGCAATGTATTTGGAACATTTTAAGCTTTTGGCCCCAGGACACTGCAGTGAATTGTTCATCAGTGAATTTTTGACACATCCCGGTTTTAACGATAGCTGAGAATGAATTTTTGGTGCTAAAGTGCAGGGGTTATCGACTGGTCCTGTTTGATTTATGGATGATAATAAAATGTTTTGAGTGCACTTGGCAAAGTTCAAAGAGATGGTCAGCTCGTGATTGTTTAGCCGGGAAATTATGTAAATAAACTATCGGTTTTCGTTAATGCAATTGTGCAAAACTGTCTTTTATGACATAAATTTAAAGCTTAAAAGTTATGTACACTTAAACCGCTCGAGTCAAAAATCGGCAATTCGCACTTGCGGTGCGGTGAAAATTTTTGCAATCTTAGGAATGCCTGGAAGGGAAATAATTTATTTTATTTAAGACTCCAGGCGTAGTAAATCTGTCTTTACTGCAGTTGTCTTACGAGAAGAGAAAACCAATTCTTTGCCGCAGGCATTAACGAAATCGTTGTGACCCGAAATTCGGCTTGTCTGAAAGCGACTGGAAGGTAAATTCCTCCACCTCACACCGTCCTAAATATAAGAATAAAAAATACCATAATAAGGTTTTATTTGCCAGGCTTTGTTAAATTATTTGGAAAAGTAGGACCGTGCAGTTAATCAGCCTCTTAGCTTGCCAGAGTAAGTTTCAGATGTTAACACTATTTTCTGGCCGCCCTATCGGTGTACCACAGAGAAATCCCATGGCGGCTCAAGTACTAGGCTAAATTTGCGCGGAATGTTTCGACGAATATCCCGACTTTGGGATAAAGCACACCCCTTAAACTTGGAGAACTGTCTTTTTTATTCACCTTCTATATTATCACAATTTCTTGACTGTATCCACTGAATGGTTTTTAATTTTATTTTGTTATTGGGTGACAGTGAAAACGCTCTATACAAGAGGTCAAGAAAGCTCATTGCTGGGTTAGCCCGCGAAGCAAAGAGCAAAAAAAATAACCAATAAATCTTCCTTATTTTATTTTCACGATGCAGCTGGCCTTGCACTTTAAGTTGTGTTACTTACACTTCAACTTAGTTATATTACGTTTATGTCCTGACTTAATTTTTCAAACAGACAGTGTCGTGTGATCCTTTGCCTGTCATATGCGTGACCCTACGTTGTGGATTGTCACGCAATGCTTTCTCCAATGTCAAAGTGCAGTGGGCGTAGTCGAGGCACTCAAGAATAGATAAAGGTCATGAGAAAATAACGCGATAACAATAAATTTAGGAATCTGAACTTGACCAGCGGTATACAAAGTGTAAGCTTCTCAAACGCACGCAAATTGAACAATAGGCGGATGTTTTCATCTTCAACCGCGCGTCAATCCATAGGTACACGCGTGTCATGCACGCGTGAGTAACACTAACATCAAACGTGAACCAATCAAACGTGTAAGTGCAAAGGAGAGCCGAAATATTAAGCTCAATAGCAAAAAAGACTTTTAGCCGCTTGATCAATCTCGCATTGTTTTCTCTCCTTTCTTTCCGCTCTAATTGCGTTAACAGAATTAATGCAAAAACGCAAGACGACGCAGAAGACACTATCCCACGCACTCCCCCACGCTGAGCGAATCTTCGCAGCTCTTCGGTACTCTTCAGTATTTTGATCGTTGTAATAGAAGGTAGCAAAATTAGCCTTAGAGGAGACTTCTGCAGTTCCAGATGATTCTAGACAACTACAACCAAGAACTTAACCCGATTCTGGCCTCCAAAGTTAAATCAATCCGTGCGTACACTGGAACTTGTGATCGCAAAATATGCTCAAGGGAAGAAACGTGATCAATCCTTCTCCGTGACCTACCCCACGTCCATTGTCAGGATTGAGAAAATAAATGCTCTTATGATAAACAGCAGGCGCAGGCAGATAATGGTCACGATTTCAAAACATTTCGGTGACATTTTTACTTCCCGGAGACATCTTGGACAAAGTACAACCCTTAAAGCACAAGGGGGGAGGGGAGGGAGTGGAAAAATCTATAAATCCCGTAGGAGATCGTTTTAGTATTATGTATTGCGTTTTGAATTCTCTGTTAGAAAAACGTAATTGATTTGATTTTTGTGCAGTGTGTTTGCCTAAGATTGTCGTCTTATCAGTTTGATAGACAGTCTTGAAATGTCCCGGGATTGATAACGTGGTTGATAAGATAATGGGGTCTGGGTGATTCCCCCCTCCCCTTCAATTCTTGCCGGAAGTGAAGGCACTCAAGAAACTCTAAACTCTTTGGCGCCTTGAATGAACCCTGTTATTGTTTCAGTTCAAATAAGTTGTTTTTCTTGGAACAAAAATAGTTTGTTTACCATATTTCATTATCCGATATTATTCAGATAAGTGTTGTTTCTTTTCCCGGAATGAAATACCACGGATTGCTTCCTTTGAAAAAATGCGTGTAGCAACTTTGGTCTGCATTTTTGCAATCAGCATCGTCGTGCAGGCGTTTGACGTGAATAATAAAATTACCGACATACCCTGGTCACATGCGGTCACGTGTCAGCAGGATGGTCGATTGCAGGAATTTGCAGCGATCTTTAGCACGTGATGTAATCGACAAGAATTCACGAAAATGCGCTAAAATAGCACAAATGCCGGAGAGTATTCAACGCTTCAGCGCAATTAGCCAAATATCACTATGTGTAGAATCATCTTCCAAATGTATCCATCACTTTCAAGCGTGTGTAAACTATCTCAGCAACTTCAAGTTCCTGAAAGATCTACAACATAGCCATGTTTACGAGTGATGTAATTATAGCGAGCCAGTGAAATGACCTTTAGAACTTGAGCGTCTTTTCACGGGAACTATTGCAAAACTTGGGAGCAACGCTCTTATGTCAGTAAAGTTTGATATTTTTTTATTTACATTTTATTATCAGTGTTCCATCACTCTTGGATTATGAAATTTCCTTGCATAACCTTTAACCTAGTTGATTGCAAAAACTTATTTTGGTTTCTTTTAATGATCTCCGCATAGCAGAAGTATCTTTTCGTCGATTTTTTTGTTTTCAGCAGAGAGAAAAATGTAATTTTTTACTGGGTGTGGCGGAAACATCAGACAGTTAAATTTCTGGTTAATTCCAGCTCCCGTATTGTTATAAAGTTGTCCTGTTCATTTCTGAACATTTCATTAAGAACCATTGTAAATTCGATTTTGTTCACTTGCGTCAGCATGTTGACAATATTGTGAAATTCTGGCGGAACGAAGAAAAGAAAAATTTGCATTCAGCCGGTTTCTCTGGTCGCAAACTTCCAGAGAAGTTTTATTTCTTTTTACTAAAATGATCACTGACCACCAACTATGAACATCGATATTGTATCATTTTCATTCTTCAACGCTCCTCTTGATAGTACTTCAAAATTGTCAAGAGCATCAACGGTTCTTCGAAAAATTGCAAGGTTAATATATTCACTTTTTGTTTTTATTTTTCGGTCGATTCTGTGAAACGGAAGAATTTCGGACTTAATAGTCAAACAGAACTTTGAACTGGAACCACAGAGCGAGTTTCAACTTATTCCCTGTTCAGGTTGCGTCATATTTCTTTTGTTTTATGCCTATATTTATTTCCTTCGCATAATCCCGCCCTGTACTGTAAAATTAATCCAAACGCGTGAAAAACGACTAAATTAAAATTTCTCCCCCCCTACCTCGTAAAGTTGCTCAATCAACAATCAAAATAATTTTTGTTCGGCATGCAATCTTCGCGCCGTTATCAAGACACTTCCATTTCATACCACATAGTCGGGGTGTTATGTTTTGCGTAATTGATCCTAACATCAATGCGATTTCGAGTACGACTAATTTACCCGATCCTCTCTAACCAATCAATATATTATGGAAGCAAGATAAAATCACACTGCCATCAGTTCGCCAAAATATCACGCAGGGCCCGAACAAAACTCCAAAACAAAATGCTCAAGCGGTCTGCTTGAATCTTTCTCGGAAGGCTTTTCGCTCACGCCGAACATTTGCACGCTTTTATTGAGATGTCAAAAGAAAATTATGTCCTTTGTTTGCAGTTTGGCACTTCTTTTCAGTGAAAAGACATTTTTTCTCTATTGTATTGTCCAATATGTCTACCCCAGCACCACCCTACTTCGGCATTTTGCTCGACCTCACACCCATAACTTTGCCTGCCTAAGCAACAGCGCACGTGATTGGTTCGTGAATTTAAGCCACCTTGCGATTGGCTAGATTTTTGACAATACCGTCAATTTATAAACTTGAAACGTGCTAATAACGCGTGGTGCTCAAGTAAGCTAAAGGTCATTCTTGGGCTTGGCCTTCGTTCGCTAGGGAAAGGCGTTGTAGCTGATCGAAGCCTTGATCATTGAGCATTACTTTGCTGATTTCTTAGCGTAAAGATGGCAACAGAAGTTGAATCACCGCCTGTTGAGCCGGAGCAACTCGAAGTTAAAAGCGAAGAAGCTGAGAAACCCGAGGAGAATCATGTCGAAGAGAAGCAAGATGACACAGCGAATGAAAACAAGCCAGAGGAGCCCGAAGCGACCGCGGTCGCTGAAGACGAAAAGCAAGAAGAAAATGGCTCCTTGGCGCCAAAAGTTTTACTTTATCAACATCCCCCATGGAACTTCATTCCTTCGCCGCTTCCCGCCTGCATTAAAGTGGAGACGTACTGCCGAATGATGAAGATTCCTTACGAAAATGTTTACAAAACTGGCACAGACCAGAAGTTACCGTACCTCGAATACCAGGGCGAGACCAAGAAACAAAATTTATTAGGCTTCCTTAATTCCAAGTTCGAGGTGGACGCGGATGCTAACCTTAGCGATAAGGACAAAGCTTGTTCACGAGCTTTCCAATGCATGGTAGAGGAAAACACTTTCTGGAGCCTGATGTACTATAGATGGGTGGACAACTTCGCTGAGACGAAGAAATACTTCAAAGGTTTGGATGTTGTCAGAAAGAATGTACGCCCAAAGCTCGATCAAGGCAAATGTGTGAAGTGTCTCGAAGCACATGAAATCGGCAAGCACAACAAAGAAGAAATTTATGCTATTGGCGAGAAAGATCTACGTGCAATGTCTGCTTTCCTCGACGACAAAGAGTTCTTCATGGGTTCTGAGCCCTCGACTATCGATTGCACGATGTTTGGGCTTCTGTCATGCCTTCTGCACACGGCTGATAGCTCGCCGCTGGCGAAAGTTGTGAAGGAAGATTTGAAAAACCTGGTCGATTTCTGCGATCGGATGAAGCTCAACTTCTGGCTTGACTGGAACGAGCTGTGTTCAGAAGAGCAAGTAGAGGAGACGCGACCAAAATCAAGGCTAAGTGTAAAAAAGAAGAAGAAAACCAAGACACAAGAACCCGCTCCAGAGGTAAAGGAGGGCGAAACGAGCGGCGAAAAAGAGGAAGAGAAGAAAGAGGGCGAAGAGAATAAGGAAGAAACTCCTGCTGTAAACGGAGAACCGGCGGAAGAGACACCCGCCGAAGAACCAAAGGAACAAGCAGAAGGAGAGAAAGAGGAGGCTAAGGAATCGGAAGAGAAAAAGGATGATGCAGCCCCGGTGGAGAATGGCGAAGGTGGCGACGCACCAAAGGCCGAAGAGGCACAAGAATAAACTGTAAGCTTTTCCAATTCGTTTTCTGTGAACTTTGAGCAAACAAAGCGCTTCTATAACCTAGCGAATACTAATGAATTACTTTAGGCGTTCAATCCAGGGACGTTGGTTCCTTATTGTAATTATTTTCTCTTGCTTTTTTGCAAGACGTGCCTCGGTTGTCTTAGCTCAGTAAGGGAGGTTGTGTGATGTAAGCATGTATGCGTTTCGATTGCTGTACTTTTGGATATGGCCTCCGTTGCGAGGGGATTACGAGCGTGTCGAACTCGCGATTCGTGACTGAAAAGCTATTCTTAAAACTTCTTGATTATTATTCACTCGACGCCTGTTTTATTGCTGGATTTTGACCCATGAAATTACGTGAAATCTGTTCATTTCGGTAGAAGCAGCCCCGTCGGGAAGGAATTCGGTCGAAAACCCGAAATCGGTGTAATTTTCCGAAGGTGTGTCGCTTTTCAGATCTAGGTGGGGCTTCTAAACGCCAGATAGCGATTTCGAATTAAGTAGTAGCGATCTCGCTCGGTTACATCAGCACAAAGACATTAATTTTTTATTATAATCTTTTGATTGTTATGGAAAGCTCAAAAGTGTAATAATACTCTAGAAGTATTGAAGAAGCAATGTCGGCTGTTCTTCGGTAGGTTAAGTTCGAATTAATCCGTAGGAAGTGAAGTGAGCGCACGAGAGTAAATCGAAGGCTACAGTTAGAGAAGCCATGATATTTATATAAAGTAGAAATCTTCAGACATGCGCTAGAATCACTGTGTATTATGTCAATAGGACGAAATCTATATTCATTCAGTTAACTCGTGGAATTCGAACTAACGAAGTTTTGTTCTCTCTATAATGGCGTCTAAGTCTTTGTCGTAACTTTCCACCGCAGTCGGCAAATATTTACAAAGTGAGTTTTAATCTTGTTCGAGTGTGCGAAATCGGAACCAGATTAAAACAAACTGCTTTCTTATACAATTTAGAAATTACTTGTTCGCAGTAAACTGTGAAAATTTGCAGATCTGAGGAGAAGCGAGCAGCCAAAGATGGTGCGGTTAAGTTAGGGTTTAAATCTAACGATTCAAACAGATTAATTTGGATCTAATATCTTTTAGTATCTTCAATGGTATAGTCCGTTAACCCGCCCAAAAAATCCTACTTCGTTTGTAGACTTCCACGTGTTTCGAGGTGTGTTAGAATAGATTAAATTACAGCTAAGCTTTTTGCCATATTGTTTTATTTTTTGCTAAGAAAAGCAAACTAATGTTTAAGACTTGTTTAAACTTATTGAGTAGTAGAATATTATTTTTGGTGTAGTGTACAACTTGTCCGATAGACGAGCCCCAAACGTGCGCCAATTTGAGAGTTGAACCTTATAATAAGTAGCATAATTTATAGGTTCAGAGAGTAGCAAATAGATAAGTTTTTGGCGTGCAATGAGCTATCATTTTGTTTGCTCTACATTTCTGTAGCTAAAAATTATTGTTGTCTTAGGAGAATGTCTTCATATAGCACATTGCATGTTTCTTATTTCTCAATGTGAACAAGAACCTTTCATTTCCTAAGCTTTTTGTACTGCAAATTATTGCAGTATACATCCCAGTCATGTCTTATGCAACCCTTCAGAAATTGTTGGGGAGAAGGTTCAAAGGGTCTGCTAGTTAGCCCTATATAATAGATTATTTTCCATTTATTTTGTATTGTTGATTATCTCTAAGTGAAAACAGTTTATCGAGAGGTGAAGCTACATAAGTGATGTGATACTTTGCAGGTAATTGCTACCCTTCCAAATTACTTAGTATTTAAGTAATATTGGTCCACTGTCTTTTGAAGTGACATTGAGAAACTCATGAGTTGCTGTGTTTTGCCCTATTTTTCATTGACCAGAAATACTACTGTTCTTAAATTGCTGTGGAATTTGGAAGGTGTAGCAATGACTTTTCTTCTAGGATTGGTGTGATGTAAATGATAGTTTGGTCAGCAAAGGAGGAGTGGAATGTTGTCGTATGATGGAATTAATGTGTTACTTTTACGTAGAAATAGTAAGACTTTCCCATGTAAAGTGTATTAAATTATGTCTAAGAGATGAGATTAAAAATGAGCAATCAATTTGGAGTCTTGGTAGTTTTTGCTTGAACAGCTTTGACTGTTCTGAATAATGTTAGTTGTTTCTAAGGGATTGAATTTGGATGTAAAAATTGCATGTTCATCTTACAGTTCTTTGACATGTGTCTCCACGACCTTGGCTGGTAGAGCCAATTGCTGTTAAGTGTATGATTTTACCTTTCAAAAATAACCACATCTTTCTTCTCACCGTCCTAATACTGAGTAAATATTATGACAACAGGTTGCTATCCTAAGTGATGTTATATTTAAACATGGTTATTTTGGAATATAATTTTGCTCTCCTCATTCATTCAATACAAGTTTGTTTTTGTGATATTAGCACAGAAATGCATTTGCTAATGTTGTATAGTTGTATTAAGGCATCTGGACAAGAGAAAATGCCTTTATTGCGTTCTTATATTACTGATGCAAAATGAATTGTTTTTGTCTTATGTAAGTTTCCATGGCTTGCATTCTGAATTCAGTACAGCCATTTAATGCTGTAAACATCTATAAGGAATTATGTAACATCTAGGAATTATGTCTGCCCAAAAATGTGTACCCAATATCCATAACAAAATTTATTGGAAATGTTGTAGTCATTATTGTTACATTCCAAAAGGAGGCATATTCACATGATCCCTGGTACACAAACTCTATTGGGAAGCAAAATGTGGTTCTAAATAGTGGAAGTTTGAAATTTGCCCATAGTATTTAAATAATTTCTATAGCATAGTAGGATAATGGTTTTGAGTTAGAAATAACTTAAATGGATTAGCTGGGTACAGATAAATTCCCTTCCGGTAACAGGCTCAAATGCAACTCTACTTGGAAACAACTTGTGAAATTTTGTTTTTTAGTAGGGTGTTAAATTTGCCTTTGATCCATGGAAAATGCATTATCCAGTTTAACAAATTCAACCCTGTTCATTGAGGGAAATAATTTTGGTCCCAGTTCAGGCCTGAAAGAAATAAGACCGCAAGGATGTGGGAAAGATTGCTGCATTTTTTGTGTAGATTAACAAAAACAACTAGTGCACCTGAACAATTCAGAACTGTTTAACTGTTACGAAGGGAAATTGATCGACCTCTAGGCCTGCTTTGGATGGATTTGCATAATCTCAAGCCAGAAGCTTGATAACTCTGTCATGGTGCAACATCTCTTGATTTATATCTCCAGTTTCCCAAATATTACTTGTGTTTCTGTTCTCTTTAGAAGTGAAATATTTTGCCAACCTTGAGCAGTTCGATGTGAGATGATCAGTCTACTGGGATAAATGAGAAACAACTGAAGAGACGTGCAAATTTTTTTTTTGTTTACAAAATTTGCCCAAAGAATTGGCATGTGTTTTGTTGTGTAAGGCCACAAAAGGTGAATTAATTCGTGCTTTCCAAACTTGAGGCACCATGGCCTTTCTTTGCTGATTGGATTGCAGGTTAAAGTCGAGCGTACTTATCCTTGTATTTTGCTCTTGGGGTTCACAGTTCCATTTACCAACCACTGCGTGTAAAATGTATGATGTGTGTCTGTACTTGAGAGTCATCAAAGATCAGAAAGAGGCCCAGGACTGCTTCCATTAACAAATTAGCCTCTATTTAGTGTTAATCAAACAAAACTGATCAGCCACCGAATAAAAGAACTCCCAGGGATACTTGTCACCTAGTCAGCAATTACAGACATATTTTATACCTTGCCTCTGCCAAAAATAATTTGTAGCTTGGAAACGATGTATCCAGCTACAAATACTGTCGTTAAATACAAGGTGCCGGTACAAATGGAGCTCAATTTACTGCAAAGAAAAAATCAATCATGGACTTAGGAATCTTGCACTGACAATCCAAACTACCAGGGAAGGATCACTTGAGGCTTAAAATTATCTTTTATTTTGGCACTCAAAACGTGAGTGCTCAGCTTTTTCGCTAAAAGGTGGGATGATAGTGCCAATCTACCATGTTGAGGCCCTATCAGGGGTTTCCAGAAAACTGGATGGAAAATGGAATACAGAATATTAGGGGAAAATCAATGGACTATTCAGAAAAGATGTCTAGGGATAAAGAGTGCAGACCCTGTACCCCCACCCCCAGGAAGATATATGGAGATCACCTCTGAAAACCTTTGGTTGGGGTGTGGCCCGTTTCTTTAATCTGTCTTACACCCTTATTTCCTACCACCTGTCCATGCGTCTTAATACAATGTCAGGGTTTGATGGATGGATGGGTGAGGCTGTAAGTATATAATCAGGAAGCATCATAAATTGCTGACTGAGTGGTTTTGAAAAATGTCTTGGCCACCTGCAACTGCCAACCATAAAAGCAGTAACTGAGCAGTAATTCTTTGTTTTAATGGCTTATTAGATATGTCTTGGACTTTCATACAAAGGGTTATAACAATGTGCTATTAGACTCTAACTTTTCAGCTCTGCCTAAATTTCTGTACTTCAGAGATTGATTCTTGGCAATTATTACCAACAAAACAACAAGTTATCAACATCAGAGACAACTCAAGAGCTGGGGCAGGGGGCGATCAGTAGAGGTGTGGACATTCTGTCCAGGAAGTTTTATTATATAAATTTATGTGAGTGATTCTTTCCTAACAGGTTCTCAAAAACTGCTTCCACTCAGTAATTTGTCTTACAGAAGGTCACAAAACAGAGTGTGGTGTTGTCCTACTTTGGGTGGGTAAGGATTTCTTTGTGCTAAAATATTTGCATCAGGATTTTGAACCCTTGGTGGTTCCTCTTTCCACAACATGGGCCAAGTACATCCCCCTCCTGGAAAAAAGCATGTACAGGCCAACTTTTTCATATAACATTTCATACAGTGGGATGTCCGCAATATTTGAAGCCAGAAGGCTTTTACAAACTTTGAGCTCTGGGGTGGTTCTTGGCAGGGGAGGGGTTGGTTGAATGGCCTCATAATTGCAGAAATCCCATTTCTGACGACTTCAATTTTAAACATTTTCCCGAGAGGGATGCCACTGGACCTTCCCACAGGGGATGGGACTGCCTTTGGCAGTCTGTATCATGAACCCCCTTCTCTAAAAATTATCCTGCATCCGTGCACCCCAGAAACTGCCATACTAATTGACTGCATGACGCTCTGTGTAGAAAGTACTTTGCTCATCCCCAAGAGTTGTGGAAAGCAATGTTACCTTCTATGTATCTAAATCTATTATTTAGCTTCCAAGGCTGGGGGCACTAAGTACTAACTACCCTCTGAAGGCTGGAGAACTAATTAGAAGTCTTTATTAAACCTTAACCCAAACCTTCTGTCACATAATTTTGTAGTATTAAATTGTGAGGTTTTTGAAAGAACATCCTTGTAAATCGGATGATTCGGACAAAGTATTGGGAGTTTCTTCAGTTTTCAGAGTTACTACTATACCATTTAAAAGCCTTCACTCTGAGCCTGCGAAGTGATGTTCAGCGGTTAATGAGTAACATTTCAATATGGCGGACGGCGCGTCTTCTAAGTTGTTGGTAAAACACTTGCCTTCCCAGCTTAGCGTAAGCGATAAAACCGATTTATTGAAACACTTTGGAGCTAAAGAAGTAATATGTATGGAAAGACGAGGAAAACTGGTGAGTATTTCTACGACATTTTGGAATGCAACTGAAGTAATTTTAATCACCTGGACTCGGTCTTGGAGCAAAGTTTGTTTTGACTAGTATGTACTGCTTTCAATTCTTTAGCTTAATTATTAAATTTAAGGAGGCTCGAAAGGGTTTTTCGTTGCTATATTGCTTGTGAAAAGATGGAAGATTACAAAGAAGGATGTTTAATGGTGTGGGCAAACTATATGTCCCCTTGCAGCTCTATTGTTGGGCTATACTTTAAGAGTACTTGTGACGTCATATCAGTTACCATGGCAACGCACAAGGTCCACAAAAGCGT
>OFHQ01000059.1_pt1 | contig 12773 bp, 9 predicted proteins | sample 1521071 | NCBI WGS metagenome assembly OFHQ01 (sample SAMN04272335, study PRJEB24112) | coral metagenome | biome: Coral reef; feature: Shallow seawater; material: Coral tissue | host: Coral | place: China: South China Sea | collected 2014 | reverse complement strand
GCTGTGTGTGGGCTCCCAAGGGATGCGAAGAGCGTTGCTATGACTGCTTGAGATACATCGCAAGTATAAGGGATGAATTACTTGACGAAGTTGCCGGAGGTGTCGAGGTTGTACACAAAGCCGTCAGCATTAAGATGTTGCACCAGAAGAAATTCGAGGGCTACCCATTGAAAGAAGTTGATCAAAAATTGCATGCAGACGGCCCAGACGCCAGAGTCGTTCTTGAAAGCTGTGGGATAAACGAAATGGCGGTTGTTGTGAGGTATTGCGGAATCAGGAGATATGCTCTGCCGCATTATCACATAAGCCACTTGCCCCTGAGAGAAAGAAAAGAGCTAGCTCAATTACTCGACACCGGTACCGATTCAAACCACGTGGAGTCATTGTCAGAGCAGCTGGGGATCCGATCTCTACCAGTGGAACATGAAGACGTGGAAGTACCCGGTAATTTGTTACAAGTAAACAAGTCTGCTAGTCAGTCAATCAGTCAGCCGGTCAGTCAGTCAGTCGGCCAGTCAGTCAGTCGGTCAGTCATTCAGTCGGTCAGTCATTCAGTCGGTCAGTCATTCAGTCATTCAGTCATTCAGTCATTCAGTCAGTCAGTCAGTCAGTCAGTCAGTCATTCAGTCATTAAGTCACTCATTCATTCATTCATTCATTCATGCATTCATGCATTCATGCATTCATGCATTCATGCATTCATGCATTCATTCATTCATTCATGCGTGCATGCATGCATGCAAGGTCAACTTTGACTCGGCCTGCAGGGACTGTGTTGTCACATATAAAATGCTTGATAAAGTTACCTCGGGGAAGGGTATATCCTAAGATATTTTACCTACATTTTCTTTGTTTATTTCACAGACCAATTCTCCTGAAGACAGGCGTATTCGATCAAGTACGCGTCGATATGGGTAAAGAGTGGGTCCTTATACTCTTCATCCAAGAGTTACTGTCAGGGTTCCGAGAGAACATGAACAGGCCAGCACATGTGAAGACAACCTCCAAAAAGAACTTAACAATAGAAAGAATATGGCCCGAGGTCAACTCAAGAGTGAATTATCCAATAAAGCGTGTGCTTGTGGACTTAGAGGAAAAATGCATTCTCGATATGACCAATGAGAACGTCCAGTTTTGCGTTTCTTGGTTCACGTGTGAAGTAGCTAAAGTTGGAATGAAGAGGTTTGTTGACGCTTGGAACAGCCATAGGATAAAAGGTAAGAAAACTGTTCCAGCAGTCTACTGCCGTAATATAAATCGCCCGGGTGTAATGTTATATTTTTAAGCAAAGGCGATCATGGGCGGAACCCACTTTATTAACTCCGCTTTGTTAACTTGTTGATATAAAAAATTGCCTAAATAGATAGAAGGCTGCTGGCCTTTCACAGAGTTACCGCCAAAAGATGACTGAGACCTGGCCGGACGATGAAGGCTTGCACCCCAACCCATAATACTACACGGCTACTTAATTGAAACTAATCGTAAAAAGGCGTAAAATACTGAAATAACAGGAGTTATTTTGTCACGTGTAAAACGCGATGACATAGCTTCAATTGAAGTTTTTTGTTTTATCGCCCAAATTTCCGACCACTTTATGTAGAGAACAATATAAAGTTAGATACACACGAGAAGAAAACAAAATGCGTTAAGGTAACCAATGAGGCAATAAAAAGTAACTAAGTGATCGAAGAACCGAGGGCAATGTGAGCGCCATATGTACTCCCGGCTACGTATGCACTGTACTTATTGGGACCATCAATCATTTTGTCTTGGCTCTCTAGTTTTGTCTCAACGGCTCGTGGCCATCGGAGGAAGGACATGTAAACGGCAGTCAGCGAGGTCAAGATGTCACGTCAAACGACATTTGGCCGTTTTGGCTTATAATTAAACAAGACGATCTAAAATTGTAAGTCGGGCTTCTGCTACATAAACGTTTCTTATTGAAAATGCATCTCATAACAAATTCTTGCGAGCAACGCCGGGAGTTATGAAGGACAGCAGCAATAGTAAACAATGGGAAAATCAATCATTTTTGATCTCAAATTGCAAATGAGGTTGATAGCGTGTTTACCAAAGAGTCTTATAATTTGTCAGTTGGAATTAGATATACTCAACGTTATCTTGGACAAAAATTTCACTGTAAATCGTCTTTTTAATCTGCTTATTTCATTTAGATCATACAATGATATCAGTGAGGTCACAGAGCCATCTGTTCCTGGCATTCCCAGAAGTACAGAAGGAGGTGGAAAAAGGAGGACATTTCACCGGCATGCATTGCGCACCTAGTCAAACCATATTATCAACGCATTTCACACGTGACCTTTTCATTTCTGCATATGCAAGTGGAGAACGTTCCGAAAGCCATGGAGGTTGTTGAAGGGAATTGCACTCCTTTTTCGAACTCAAACATTCTTTACATCCATTGTGTCGACTCCAATGTCAAATTCGAGTACTCTTTCAGCGAAGCAGCTTCCTTGAACCTAATAACCATACTTGGACACGTAAGTTTTCCATCTGAACTGCGATCAAGACGGCTTGTGTTGTTCCTTTGCTCCAGTGAAATCATGGATACTCTCAGGGATAAAAAGTCTCCCGTCGTTTGTCGAGTGAAAGCAAGTTGTTTCTTCGAGGTAAGATAACTAGTGGTGCTCGTAGTTTCCTTCCTTACGTAGAAGTGGAATGAATGTCTTCTCTTGTGCACGAGGGAAATTCAATCGATGTTTTAGCACTCGAGAAACCGCTTGTGAGATTTTTGATGTAGGGCTTTGATTTTCAAATACCTTTTACAGTATCTAATTCAAGATTGTCCATATTGTAGCTCGAATAATTTAGAGTTCTGATTCATGTTTGTTATGTTGCATTAACGCTTGCCATTCCTGACAGTCGTGTACCCTTCAGTAAAAGTGTTGCCTAATATTTGCAGATGGATGAAGGAAAGACAGTGATTTTGATAAGCAAAATACAGCTTTTGGACAATCAAAGCTTAGTATCAGCACCTTTACGCCCACGTAATGATTATGGCAGCAATGACATCCCTGAAATGCCATGGCTCGATTGTGATTCGGTGAGGTGTAATTGCAGCAAATTTCCTCTGTTGAGCAATGTGATCATACATAGTGGGGAAGTTTTTTCTCCAAATGTTGGGACTGAAGTGGATGAAGATGAGGACACTGGCAATGTATCTGATGATGCCCCACCAGTTCCAGTTGATGATGGCAATGATGACAACTTAGATCCGGTAGTCATACTTTACACAGAGTACATGAAATTGAAGGGCTGTACTTACCATGATCACTTTCAAAAAGTGCTCAAGTATTGTAAGTTAAGGCTGCAGGCCAGCAGTGAGATCAAGTTAAGACTCTTTTACGAACCAGCAAATGTAGCAGATGAGAATGCTGTTGTGGCTCAAGTATTACAAGATCAAGACTGGGTGCCAATTGGTTATATACCAGGAAAAAAAGTACAAAAAGTTCTCGATGCACTCCAATCATCTTCTATCAAAGTTGTCAAGTTTAAGAAAATAGAATATTCTTACATTTGGTCCATTAGTGCATTTAAATACATTCCTACATTGATAGTCACTAAAGAGGGACGTTGGCCAAGGGACAATGAAAACTATAGCTACAATGACTGATTTTTTGGTAAACAGATTCCATCCCTAGAAGGTTGTGCTGATTGTTTAGCTCTAAGATAAAGGCATGCAAAAATGTTTATCCATGTTAAAAGTAGAGCTGCTTTCCATTAACATTATTTTTTAAGACATAAATTCCTTCTTAGAATGACAAAATACCCAGGTGCATCTCAAAAATTTGAATTACCCCTAAAGGAGAGCAATCTGATGTGACTATAGCTTTATCCAACCTCTAAAAGATACCACTCAAAACAAAAATGGCTCACATGGAGTCTGATGTTCAGGAAAGGAGCCTGGTCTTCTAGACTGGTGAAAATCAAGCCAAAAAAGGAAATAAGTGTTTTTAATCACTTTTTCATTGAGTGAACCCTAATAGACACTCTGACAGCTTCAAGTAGTGGTGTTTTGTCATGAACAGAATCCTTCATTTATATCCCTAAGAGAGTCACTGAGCATCCCCAACCTTATTATATGGGGCCCCCTGTCCCCAAGCAAAAAACAATGTTATCATTATTCTTCTTTGGTCCACACTTTATTGGACATGCCAGAGAGATACAGCAAACCATTCAAGCTGACAAAAACAAACAAACTACCTGTAGAAAGTATCATGTCCATAGTTCTTTAATGGTCCATACATGTATGGTGGGTGTACCACCATCATACTGTGAACTACATTTTATAAATACTGCACTTGAAATAATTAGAACTATTGCCATTTCCTCCAGAATTGAATAGTGTAGCTTTAGATTGTAAGGAAAGTACAGCTAACGTAAACCAGTGTAGAGGATAAATTATAAATATATCATGGTATTTAAGTTCTTATTTCTGTTTCTTCAAACATTGAATTCTAATGGCCTCATAATCTTTGCACTCAATTCAACAAATTCCCCAAATTGACTTCTTACTACAAAATTACCAAGCTGCAACCAGTATTCATAAGCATGTAGCTTATGCTACACTATGTATTTCAAGTAGAACAGTCAAATTTACAATGGTAAGTTTTAATATCTTGTTTACTGAGTTGCTTTGCAGGAGATCAATTAGTAAATAGCAAAATCATAATATTCTTTCGTTGTAACTTTACTGTACCTTACACATACCAACCAATAAATAAAGAAGCTGCAGTGAGCACATTCTCTTAACAAAGGTATTGTTCAAAGTATTTTCTTCTGGTTTTATGGTAGGAGTTTTTCATTAATTTCTATTAATTTGGTACAAGGCAATACACTGTTATGATTCCAAGATGGATGACTGTGAACGGAAACTGCTGTAATTTCCATTTTGATGCTGTTCCTGAATATTGAGGACCACTTATGTCAAGGCCTTTTAGAACATAATTTATTACCATACTATATTATAACTCTTACTTAGTACTCGCATTGTGATTGGTCAATTTAGCGGCCTGTACTCTCCTGCACAGACCGCTAAAATTTAATGAATGAAAATCACTCCCAAACCCATTAGACACACAATAAAGATATAATAAATATATCACGAACCACTTCTCGGTCTGTACTGCAAGTTACAGATCCTCGTTTTTTCCCGTACTATAAATGGCCCGCACGCTTCACGCTTGGGCCATACATCAAAGGGGAAAAACTCGGTTTATAACTGATGGTACAGTATGCATTAACCATTCTAAATTTAGGCATAAAGATCTACCTCAATACACAATAAAATTTTAGTGAGTACACCAAAACTTTTGATTGCCAATGCTCCTCAGATCAGGCACAGGCATTTAACACTAGTGATAAATTACAAAACAAGTGGTTTGATTCTACTGTGTTAGCTCCATGTGATGGGGCACTGGCGGTTGTCCCAAAACAGGCCTATGCAGACGTTGCCGAATAGAGCCTCTATGTCGGGCAGGTAGGAAGGCTCTCCCTGGAACAAAAATGGACCCATCTTCTCTTTGATTGATCCGCAAACGGTGGAGGCGTAGAGGGTGATGAGCTGGTTCAACATCATCATCTATTTGTGGGCATTCATCAAAAGATGGATAATCATCTTCCCCTCTAAATCTTTCATTCAGAGTAAAGAAGTAGAATGGGAGACTGTGGTCCATTCTCTTGCAGAATTCCCTGAAACAAAATACCCAATGACAAGTAAGACACAAATAGGCTTTGCAATACACCTAATGTGGATGTAGCTCTGTGGGTGACAATATGAAACAAATCCTGTGTTTGGTTTGGCTACCCGTGCTGGACTAGCTGGCCTCTCTGGCAAGAAAAATTTTGAAGAACACCACATAATAAATCTGTTATTGACCAAGCTTGGTCGGCCCAGATGGCTGGATACTGGACTCAATCTCTTTTTTGGAGAGTTTGTGGTCCTCGATTCCATCCTGGTCCATAAACATGCAAAAAAGGGACTTGGTCAGCCACTTTGAACTCACACTTTGTCAATAACCTTTACATATTTCTGTGATGTAATCAAATTGTTAATACACAATTCACCTGACTAGTTTCTGCCACTTCTCTTTGAACTGCTTCAGGGAGAAAAGCATTCCGAGGTAGCGGTGAGCAATGCTGAAAAAGGTTTCCAGGTCATCCGTACCCCCTGCCCTGGGATGCTCTGCGTAACCAATCTCCCCATTCTGTCTTCGGCGGTGTTCCTGACTTTCGATATTTGTAGTCATCTCTACGAGTGTTTCTCTGGAGAAACCTCTGATGCAATCAACTGGTCTAAATGTGACATAATAAGAGGTATTTTACATTGCAGCTAGGTTACTGGTGATGAAATATATGAAAATAGTAATATAGCAATATCTGAATTTGAAGAGGCAGGAGACTGGAACCAGGCATTAAAATGTGTACCATCTGATATATTTTGTAAGATGCAACATCCCTGCCAAGTTTCAATGCCATTGTTTCATTATTGGCGGAGATATTCTTAATTTTGTGTCACACACTGTACTTGCACCAACGATGACGTCATCAGTGACCAAATTTGCATAATAGGAAAACTTGAATATCTCTGGAACAAAAAAAGATATCACAAAAAGAAAAACGCCATTTTACTCTACTTTGAAAAGCCTTTAAAATGAGTGTACTTTTTAAATGACTTATTTTTTGGGTCATATGCACTTTAAATTGTTATTAAGAAAGATATGGAAAACATTGACTAGCAGCATTTCATACATCAGAAATAGGCCACTTTCGATTTATTAAAATTTAGCTTGATAGTGAGGCCTAGAAGACACAAACAAAAGAAATAAATAAACATAGTCATTCAATTTCCTTTGTTTGTGTCCTCTAAGCCTTGCAGCCATGCTGAATTATAATACATCGAAAGTGGTCTATTGCAGCTTTACTTCTCTAAGATGTTGAATTGTTTATGCAGATTTCCTTCAATACAATCCAGTATAGAAAAACTGTTACTGGCTTCTTTAAATCTATCTCCAAAGTGATTAAAAAATGTTGGGATGTTCATAAAAGTAATTCTACATAAGAAATATCAATCAATTATTTTGTACTAACTTGTTGATGTCAATGGTTCGAAAGTCATAGTTTTCAACATGCCATGGCATCCACTCATCCAAGATATAATTTAGCATCTGGTAGTTGTACTTGCAACGCTGTAGCTGACTTAGACCTCTCCCATCAGTGGCTTCGTGCCACTGTGTTAGGACTTCAATGTGGCGAGCCTCTTGGTGATGTCCACTGCGGCGAAGTGAGGAAACAACATGGGTGGATATCAGCCTTTCTGCATCAACAAGAGATTGTTTCCTCTTCCCAATGAGTGCGGCATGAGTAAGCCCACTGAAAATCAAGAGACCACGATTAATATTTAGACAATGGAATGGAAACCATGAATATTAATTGCAGTTGTGTGAACTCTGGCTGCCCAAAGATATTTAAAGTGGTACTATCATCAATTTTTTACAACTTGATATTTTTCGTGTATCGTATAGAGTTCCATGAAAGAATAAAAATTCCTTTTATGGTTTGCAAATATCTGCATTAGTTTCGGAGATATTTAAGGTTGAAAAATGTGTAAAATATGCAAAAGAGATGAGTGACGATGTCATACACTCAACCCAATATTATATCAAGTATCTCAATCGAGTTATCTTAGCCAATGTGCAGTGCAGACCATTGACACTTGGCAGGCTAATAGTTCTACAAGAAACACACCTGTTTCCATGGCAACTTAATGTTTTCCAGTCCCCACCCACTCAATTTCAATATGTTTCTGATTTTCAGCAAGAAAAATGCTAAATGGGGCCACAAACTCAAGCTACAGTGTAGCATATTTATATGCCTGCTGGATCATACTATACATACTAGGCACCATTTGCAAATAAAAAAGTTGAACGTTGAAGGTGGCCAGAAATGCCTTTAATATTGGGAAGGTCTGGAACCCAGTATGTTGCATTGTGTAGCTCCTTAAGTAGAGTCTTACTGCCAAAAATCAAACATTTCTGATACAAATTGGCTGAGATATCTTTTTTCAACATATTTGATAAAAAAAACTTTAATATCTCTTGAACAAAAAGAGATATTCGAAAATAGTAAATGGTATTTTTCTACTCATACATACTACTTGTATATGCTTTGAAATGGCTTCAATAGGAAAGATGGGCTTTAAGGGGCTTGAATGGCAACTCAACCATAGTTCGGAACACTTATTGTATGTTCAAGTTTACAATAGGGAGAACCACATGTGAGACACCTGCGAATTAAACAGCAAAATCTCGAACAGAATAAGCCTACTTTCAATTTCAGAAAAATTAGCTGTTGAAAGACCAAGAATGCGCTCTAAATGAACATATACCTATGATAAAAAGTACTTCTAATAAACATGTAAGGTACCTGAGTGAATCCATAAGGACATCATCAAACGCTTCAAAATTCAGAGAAGGATCTCTGCCTTGTCTGATACTGCTTGCTGCACGACGAAACAGATGGTTGTGGTCACCACGATCATGTCTCTCCTGACCAGTCACAGGATCAATTTCTGGTATATAGAGATAAGTGGAAAAGTCCACGCCTCTTTCTTTCCAATAATCAATGGTTGCTCTAAATTTGAATGTGGCAACAATTGAACGAAGTTTGTCCAATAGAGATTCTGGAGTGTCACGCCTAAATGGATATGGGCTGTACCCAGCTGGTACAAGCTTGCTTCGTACAAAGGTCACCGCATCTTCCAGTGACATTCTCACATCACCATATCTGAGGTCATGAATCTGAGAGATAACATCGTGCGGTATATCTGTGTCTTGCAATCTTGTCAAGGGTTTTCCATCTGGATCAACTAAGTGAATTAAGAACATGACTATACAAATTACAATTCATTATTAATCTATGCAATTTCCATTAATGACATACAGCACCTTAGCAAAAGTTGCCTACTGGAAATATTGATTTACTTGAAGAAATTGAACTTTATACCTTAACATTAAACGCTTGGTACACAGAACCAGAGTGAAATCAAAATAATTCATCTGCACACAATAAGTATGTTTTAGAAATCAAAGAAATGTAAAATATTGAGGTAGATTGTAAATACAGTACATCATTTCAAATCTTTGTTTAAGACACTATTTTTTAAAAGAACACTCACCACCAATCTGTTCAAGCTTATCAAGGAGTGTTTTCTTGCTGCATTTGCTGACACTTTCTCTAGCATCATGGATTATCTGCCAGAGATGCAAAGGCCGTGTCTCACCTTGAGAGCGCAAAGAACAGAACTCTCCATCAGTGACAGTACCTTGGGTAAAAAAAGAAATCATACAACATTACATGTACTTTTCACTATTCATATATGCCATTTTCTAGGGGAAATTTTCAGGTAATAAATTGTAGAAAATATCATGACTCTCAAAGATTATGTACTGTTCAATGGAAATTGATATCACCTGTTGCTTAAACAATCAACACTTCAACAAAAATAATTAAGTAAACTGTCATAGCCAGCTGTCTCCATGCACACATACCATACTACTTTTTTCCAGAGATAAAAGGTTCATACAACTTTGTCAGCTTACCTGTAAGATATAAATCCCGTTGCTTCATCTCCTGTTTAAGATCTTTGGTCAGATCTCTAATGAACTGATCCCTCAGAGTTCTGCATGGCACATAACGAACTGGTAGAGCGTATGGTTTCTTTGCTCTCCTCTCATCTGATAGCATCAGCACAAGCACATGCGTTGCGGCTGTTCTTTTCTTTTTAAAGATGCTTCTCAAGTAGACAAAACTACTTGTTGCCAGGCTGTGGACAGTAGGGAGAATTGCATCAGCTTGGGTCATATCAGCAAGGCTGGCAAGTGCATTTTCAAAGTCCCCATGTAGCTCTTGAGATTGCTGCAGCAGTATCTGGTACTCTACCACATCCCAGTTAGCTTCCTTCAGGGTTTCCTCTGGGCAGTTTGCCTGTCTACTTTTTTTCTCAAAATGGTCTGCTGCCTCTTTAAATCCTTTATCCAAGAAGGTGATGTCATCTGTGAAGGCATCAAGAACTCTTGGAAGGACCTCCTTCACATCAGCTGCATTTCTTGATTTGAGTGTGTGCATGTCTGCCATCCTGTTCTCATATTCGTCTCTCAATGCCGCCAGCTTACCATCTCCGAGATCCTCATCCCCATTCCAAACCTTTCTCTGCGATTCCATGATGCAATGCTTGATGTCTGTTGCATCAATCTTGATCCAAAAGCGACCATTTGGGTTTGATGACTTCAGTAGATCAAGAGCAGCAAGCTACAAACAAGACAACGCACCATTATTAATTTTTCTTTAAACATTTGCCAAAAATACAATAATTATTCTACACACAATTGTAAATCTTTGAATTTAAATGACATTTGCACATCACAAGCTGCAGTGCAAACCCTGATAAAGCTGACAGAACTAAAAATTCCATGTGTGTGATCGATATTAATGTTGTCAAATACGTATAGAAATATACTGGTGTTGCTAGTACGCTCCTAAAGTACACTATTTGTGATAGGTTTTCTATGGAATCAGTCATTTTACCTGCAAACGGGGTTCCATTGTAAAAGGTGAGTTGCTGTCATGTCTCCACTGTGTAGTCTTACTCACACAGGCAACATTTACCCTGGCCTTAGATCAAAAAAGAGAGAGGCATTTTAGGATGATCTGTAGATATCCACTCTTTCAGTTCATAAACGTTTCTTTTTTCAATCTTAACTGTTAAGTAGAACTAATTATATCAATCATAACCCATTCCTATGAAGGATAGTTTTCATAGAAGTACAAAACAGTTCGCCATACTGTGTTTCAACGCATTAAAACATTGTAAATCATTTGAAAACCATAAGAATGTTTCGTGATTTTTGGTTGACATGACGTTTTATCACAGTTTCAATATGGTGATATCCATCTTGAGCTTTATATTCTGAGTGTTTATATCTGGGATTTCATAAGAAACAAAGCTATAAGTTATTGACACACATAGAAATAGTCGTCATACCTTATCTGGCTTTCCAACATCTTCTTTCTTCATTCCACTCCACATTGGTCCTGCAAATAGTCTTTTGAAACGTTCTGGGAACTCTGCCCCCATAGTCTGCAACCACAACTTGTAGTCCTCTGGCAATTTTATCTGAAAACGATGAAAAGAAATCTCAGCAATCATATACAATATAAAAATTTCCAGTGATCTTAATAAATTTGGTATTGAGATATTTTCGTAAATAATTAATACACTTTCATATATAACAATTATTTTATGTGAATAAGAAAGGGCAACACTTAAGAGGCAAAATAATCTGTGTGAGGGGTAGAAATATTGTCTGCCACACAAAAACTGCTGCATTGCAACATAAACATTTTTTGCTGATCTAACTTCAGATAAAGTATGTATGGATCCAGACACGAGATTGTTAATTTTTTCAGCTTGTATTACCTAAATTTGACTGAGTTAATGTAGATATGAACCAGCTCAATTCAGGAAAAGGAAAACTACATGTACATGTACCTGCATGACATTCGTACAGCTGAAGAACTCAATCTGATATTCAATCAGACCAAATGGCATCCTCTCAAAATCCAGTTTGGGCTTTCCGTTAGGTCCCCAGATGCACCTGCTCCATTTGGAAATCAAGTTTGGTTTGCCGCTGTCCTTCAGGAGTTTCATTGCATTTAATGATGTGCTTACAAAGGACACCGGATTACTTACAATGCCCCTCTGCACAGCAGCAGTGAGAAAGATGTCATCAAGAAGCTTCTCTATGTTGGAGGGAGTCAGCTTTTCTACAAACTGGTTGATAAATCTGGACAACAGTTCAACACTGCAAGATTTCAACCTGGCAGTTAACAGTTCAAATATTTTATCTTCCGGAATACTGGCAAGTGACTTGCTAACCACTGCAATCAATTGTTTTGCCGATAGGCTGTCCAACTTTTGGAGAATGTCAGGATGTACATTTTCTAACTCATCATCACTGGATGGGAGTGCTGTGACACCAAGATAACTGTCCACTGACAGACCATAATTATCCTCAGCATCCTCTAGTGTACTGAACTTCTTTCTCAGGTGGTTCACAACTCTTTGTCTAACTGTAGAACCTGAAATAGATGTTGTTTTACTTAGTTAGCTATAGCATTTAATGCTGACTTACAGCCGTATTAATCAGATCCCATGATTCTTTTCACTATAATTGCAATTTACATTTCAGTCATGGAAGAAATAATAATCTTGTGTTGACAATTTTGCATCTTTAGAAGACCTTCTAATTCTTAACCAGGAAAGCATTTGAACTGTAGGCCAAAAAAGTTAACAAACTTGTATACAGCTACAGAATTGAAGGGATTAATTACAATTAACAATTGATGCATTTCTTGTACCAAGTAAATTTGTAATTCTAGAGGGAATATTCCGCTCCTTGAACTCAGTTATCGCAAAATAGTGTGATTTCTCTGTGTATCACAGATAAATTATTTTGGGAAACTGAAGTCCGAGGCAAATCATTGATCTGCTCTCCACTAACAAATCATGATATTTTGCACAACCTCATCCAATAAACGTTATTATGATTTGACGCATTGCTTTCTTCCTTTTCATTTGCCGAGAGCCCACCACATGACCTGCACATAACTGCCTACAAATAATGGTCTGCTCATGCACAGTACCGTTTAAACGTGCTTTGCTGCAAATAATATTCTGCTCATGCGTAATTGGA
>OFHQ01000058.1_pt1 | contig 12809 bp, 6 predicted proteins | sample 1521071 | NCBI WGS metagenome assembly OFHQ01 (sample SAMN04272335, study PRJEB24112) | coral metagenome | biome: Coral reef; feature: Shallow seawater; material: Coral tissue | host: Coral | place: China: South China Sea | collected 2014 | reverse complement strand
ATTTCTAAACAAAGATCTACAGTTTAAAGAAGGATTGGATGAGTTTTTCCGTGGACATTCTAGAATAATTTCAGACTGCCGGGTATGTAGTATTTTAAAAAGACTTCCCGGCTGCCGGGTATCTAGGCGTAACTTTCCATTACACCTCGCCAATCATGTTCGCTTCGAATAGTCTCAGTCCAGAGAGGCAGTTCAACTAAAGGAAAAACTTTATCTATAGACTGACAATATTCATAATGTACTACAAGTACTTTTACGCTTGTTTATCGTCATTGTAGTACTTGAGGTTTACCTTCAGTCAGACCAGGTCTTTGCAGACACACGCAATACGCTTCTGATAAGGTCTTCACTTTAGTAACACGATCTCAATATCCGATCTCCGACACAAGTCACATGTCTCACATTTGAGGTCTCACGTTTGAGGTCAATTTCTGTGTGAAAATGACGCTCGATGATTGGCTACCATTGGGTAATAATATCATACATCGGCTTGCTTTTAATGGAAGTGTTATAGCCACGTTAAATTCACTTGGGTCGATGGCTCTATGAAAAATGCAGCTCGATGCTTAGCATACTGTAGAAGATCCCTACTGCTGAAGCCTACCCGTTTAAGGTTTGCTTTCTTGTGGTCTTGTGACCGTCTACCACCACATCACTTATTTGGTAAAGACGAGAACGTAATTTGAAGTGTTCACGCTGATTAAAGAGAAGCTTTAGTTGGCGAAACTATGCACTTCCAGGGAAGCTTTTGGGGAAAAACGTTAAGCTACAGCCACCGAAAAATGCATCGATGCATATCTAGAATGGTGAAGTGGTGTTTGTCATTTTTCTGGAGGTTTTACTTGCCACCACGAGGAATGACAAGGAAAAGAGAAGACCTGTTATAAATGATTGTTACGAAGGTGAGTAACTAAATGAACACTGATGTTTTCTTTTTTGTAGTGATGGTTTGAACTGATCAGCTATAGGTTCTCTTATTATCTTCTCCTTTAAGTGTATAAAAACCGCCTTTCAAAGGCCATACCCAAATACAGGGTGTTTGCAACATTTAAGGCCGCGGGATTATTGAATACTCAAAACAATAATCTTGTCATGTAACGCCCCATAAGACAACTTTTCTTGCTTGAGAACCCTAAGCTGATTTTCTTAGTTTCAATAAAAACGGGGTATTTTGTTAATAAACATAGGTTATGATTTCTTTTTCCAGAGAGAATTCCAGTTCAGTGCACTGAAAAGGATGATCATGATGATTTGATGCTGGTTTAGAAAAGGCACAATACCCTGCTGCAGCCAGTCATCTGGAATGTGAAGAGGCCTGAATAAATTAACGGAACGTACTTCTAGAACATTGCCATAAATATATTTACTATAGTCAACAGCAAACTGAGGAAAAACACCGACGTAAGCTGTAAATTGCCTCAAACTAACTTTTTGATTGCCATGTTTCATTATTTCTTTCTTTGTTTAACTTTTGTGAGTATCTTATAGATGGTAACAAGGGTAACAATACCAGGTACGTCGGAGCAAAAGGGTGCAACATGATCGCTTCTAGCACTGACGTGTAATTATTTTAATATCACGCCACAGATTTAGAGTATTCAGATATAATTAATGTCAGAGCATAGTGAATAAGAGTTCGTTTTCTAGCTTAACACTGTAAAATAAACTACATAACCAATCATTTAGTAGACTGCACAATGGGCTACGACCTTAACACTGATGTTGATTCACTTGTCTTAAATTCCAAAAACAACTTTCGGCGATCGTAAACATCCACCAAAATAACACAGTACACTCATAAAATTACTGCAATTTCCAGTGATATAAAATCAATACCTGAATAACGGGAATAGGATTTCTACGTTTACTCAATTGAACGTCGTTTTTCTTTCTTGTCAGTTCACCGCGCAGTCGCCTAGTACGATGTTGATATCAATTCAGCAGCGCTGCGTTTTCGACCGTTTGAATACAGTTTTGTAAACATCGACAATCCTTTTCGGTCTGGTGATTCTCAGCCCAGAAATTTCAGATCAAAAAAGGGTAAACTCCCTTTTCGACGATGGTGATATTCATGAATTACTTTTCCGCTAGTTTGGTTATAATCTGTATAGTACTTGACGTCAGGAACATACATGAAGAAACAAGGAATAGGCGACTGAGATGATATATTCACTTCGAGTACTCAAACAACATCTCTGAATTCATTTAGTGTCACAAGTTACTCATTTGAGGTCAAACCTTGTGAAAAATGGCCAAACCGAAAATAGGAAACATTTATGATGTCATCAATTCAGTTGTTTTGAGAAACGCCATTTGTCACATCTTTCAATGGTAGCAGCGTGACGACCTGATGGAAAGAAGAGGTTATTCGCAAATTTAGTTTCACAACCTGCGCATGCATGCGTTCAAGCCTTACACGTGACTACCGGCCGCACGCTCCGGAACAGATGAGGAAATAATATTCAATATATCATGGTCCACTGCATAACTTGTTCATACCAATTGTTTAAAAACGTTTCGAGTCACCACATGTACCAATGATTCTTAAGGGTGTTCGGGTAGACCATTTCTTTCTAGTATATTCCATGCTCTGGGTTAAAAAAAACTACACAACAATCCTTTATTTAAACAAGACACAACAACGCTAATTTCCTTAGTCATTGACTGGCTTTCGATGACCTTTATAAGCATACTGTATATTACAATTTCGATCATATTTATACTGATATTGTATTACATCTAGAATTCTTTAATTAAATCCTGGTGTTGCAATTCGGCACAGAATTGCTTAACATAAAAATATTTAACTGAAAGATAACGAAACAACGCGTTCGTCATTCCATTCTTACCCACAGTGCTACACTCGTGACTCTTGCATTTGAAAGGTAAACAGTATTCAATCTTTTCGGTACGGTGGTTGTACGCGGTCTTCAGGGGTGACAGGTCAATTTAATATTCCGAAATTGCAAAATCATCCAAAAGATAACATGTATAAGAAGCCGAAATATGGCATAAAAACATCGGAGGCGGAAAGAGAGCCACCAGACATATTATGTTCGGACATAGTTTGTTAACAGCTGTTCGATTGTACAAGTAGCGAAATTTTGTCACCCGGAAGACACAGCCGGCAAGTTATTCAGCGGACGGTAATCAATTCTCACCAATTGGATGTGGAGAGCACGTGTAACAGGCAATATAAAGCAAAGTGGCAGACTGCCTCAGACTGATCCAGTCAGTTGGATGAACAGGTACTTGAAGACCAACGGGCCACTTTTCAAAATGAAACTTTCACTTCAGACCAGTCTGTTCAAGAAAATGCTCTTATTCACTCGCGACAGCTTCAGAAAAATATATCGATGCCTGTATGTAATGGTCAAGTGGATTTTATCGTTGCTTTGGTGTTGTTACTACTGCATTATGAGTGATGCCGAGCGGCGAAGACCTGTGGAACATTATTGTTATGAAGGTAAGGGAATAAATTTGAAAATGCAATATGTTTTTGATCTGCAGAAAGATTTTCTGTATGATTAGTGTTTTGTACTGGTGAAGCTAAAATTTATGTTTTGAATTTCTTTTTTCTCTTCTGTCCTGAAGTTAACTTCGGTTAAGTGGTGTCTAAATAGTAGAACCTAAAAACTGTCCGAACAACCCGATGAGCAACCTTATGATAGCAGCATTTAAATGATTTTCCACCACGATCCATAATGTTTTAAAGTTGAACTCGAACGCGGCGATACTGTGGTATATTGTGTTAAAATACTGAGATAAACGGACCTATTTCAAACAAAATTAACCTACACTACGTACAACATAGAATCCCAAGGCTTCAGTAAGCATACCCTCAATTGTTGAGTTTCCGTAGGGCCGAATGACTGTAGCCTTCCAAGAGACAAAAACGTACCAGTTTCTTAACATGAGGGTTATGATTTCTTTTCCCAGAGAAAATACCAGCTCAGTGCACAGAGGAAGACAATGACTTGATGGTAGTTTAAGGAGAAGACGCAAAACCAAGCAAGGCAATCAGAAAGCTAGGAATGTCTAAATCCCGGAATAAACTGAAAAACTTTCTTCAACAACATCGCCATAAATACATTTTGTAAACAGCAAATGAGGACCAAAACGGTTAGCTGTAAATTGCTGTAGAAATTTTGCCCTTTATATGCCGACGGTGTTTCATTATTTCTTTTTGTTTTAGTTTTGTGGTTTACCGCGCAACACCACTCGGCAATCAACAGGAATGTCAAAATCCTTTAAGTCACTCGAAGAAAACCCTTCCAGACCAATGTGATATTAAATGCATTTAGTAAACAGTAAATGACAAAGCAACACCTGACGTCAGCTTTATAATTTTCATGCTTAACGCTAGCTAAATATTTTTTCACAATACGTAGACACTGCCTCATGACTCGTGACTCCTTGCTGTCACCGTATTTTGCAAACCGTCGCGTTACAGATTACAGATTTAGAGTAGGCAGAGTAAACGTTGCATCAATTTGTTACAAACAAACAATAGCACAATGTTAAGAGTTCATTTTCTAGGTTAACTTTGCATAATAAAATGAATCGCGAGCAAATCAAAAGTCTGCAGATGATGCTATAAACGTAAGGCCGGCCCGGTGATGAAGTAGTCTTAAATTCTACTGACACATTTTCCGCGATTATAAACGCCCACAAAAGTTAAAACAGCACAGAGGTCTTGTATATTTGTGACAAATTCGGGTGGTAACACATTTATTTCCAAACCACGATAACGGGATTTCTGCGGTTACTCAATTCAACGCGTTGTTTTTCGTTCGTCTCAGTTCACTGGACATTCGCCAAGCAATAGCACTGATGTATGGATTGAGCACCAGTGTTTTACATGGACAATCATGTTCGATGCGCCGTATCTCGGCACAGAAAGACAGAAAAGAAATGGAAAAAATCCATTCTAGACGATGGCGATATTCGTTAATTATTTTTCCTCTAGTTTGGTAAAAGATCGGTGTTGCACTTTAAAACGTATGGACTTGGCGCCTGATACTGGCATGCAGATACAGAGAATACGAGACTCATATAATATTCAAACTAGCACCAATTGAACTGTCACTCAAGTTATATAATCGAGGTCAAATCCTTATGGAAAAAAAAACAACACAGTTCAATGATTGGTTGCCAGATAGGAAAAAGGAAACCATGGGCTAAACTGATACGATGATGTCATTGAAAGGTGTTGTGAACGAGTTCTTGTTATGTTTCTAGCCATGTATTAGTACAACTCAGGTGCATCATAGTTCAGTTTTCCCAAACTGACTGCGTTATATCGGACAGTCCCGTGTATGCTATCAGTAGGTCACATGTACCTATAAGATGGCCCTTAGGTTCGGGAATCATACAGTCTACAATGAACAGCCTTGCCGAAGAGAATCTGTGTACACGATTACATATGATTCAAGTTCTTTTTAAAAAAAGGAGTTTCATTTATCAGTGATTTAGGTCTCGAGTGGTTTCTAAATGCACTGTTTTTGTTAAATAGTTTTGTGTCTTCCTTTTTTTCTCAGTTTTCTTTGGGTGAAATTTCTCCACAACAGCCAAAACGCTTTATGTTCTTTGCCACCCTCTGGTTTAAAATTGCTCCCGTAATATTGGCAAGAACTGAAAAGACGTTTTCCCAGTTCACATTATCAATTGTTATAACGCTTTTAGAGGAGAAATAACCGCTACCTTTGTGGCTACTTTTGTACTTATCTACATACTTTGCAGTTTGTGTCTGTTTACAGAAAAGATAGTTCGGGGATTCCCCGTATATTAAAGCGAAGGTCAACACTAGCTAATCAATATTCAAAGACGGAAACGTATCAAATATTTAATGTGTAGCACCGTGACATTGGTGGCGGAAGAAAATGTCGCCAGAGACGTTATGTTTCAGCCTACCAATCCTTTTGCAGGGAATGTAAGTGAATCTTACCGTTCAGGAAAGTGAATTTTGTGTTATGTGCAGAGATGTGTGTCGACAATTCCTCTTTAAACAGAGCTACAGCGAGAGCTAATGCGCTTTGTCATAGTCAGCCCGTACCCGCTAAAGTAGCGCTCGCAGTATACTATTGTAGCTGCGTCTTATGAACGAGTCTTGTAAGCTGCAACTGGCAATGATATTCAATTAGTTGTTGGATATACAACAACATATGGAGACATCATCGTTGATTGCTTTGGAAAGGACGAAAGGATTTAACTATTGATCACTGTTGTCTGGATTCCGGGGAAACAGGGTCGTGTCTGTGCTTGACATACCCTGGGTGCCAGAGGTTTTTTTTCTCTTTGGGGGCGACAGAATTGAGCGACGAAGCCGCGAAGGCGAGGAGGGTTGTCCAATACTCCGACAAATTTATGCATAGCATTGTATTGTATTATATCCACATAACAATGGATTAACAACACAACACAATTGAGAACGATGCAATACAATAGAATACAATACAATGCTATGCATAAATGTGTCAGAGTATTGGACAAGTATGAAGGCAAGTCGCGAAGAGGCGAGAAAAAACCTCTGGTACCAACGGATAATAACCTCACTTCCATGCCGACGCCAATCTCGCCGACCAGCTCTCGGGCTCGCTCTGACGCATCTCGCCGCGGGCGAGCGAGAAGGCCTCTGGCATCCAGGATATGCTTGACCCAGCTTTCCGAGAACAATGAGAGTTGGGATACAGGAATTTTCCCGTAACCCTTCTTAACAAGTATGAAAATAGGACTGAAATAAATGCACAATCCGGCTAAACTTTAGCATTCAGTATATCACTAAATAACAACCTAAAACCTCACTGCTGTATTTCACTCCGGAAGTGATCACCGCGTTGACAATGTACAAAACGTATCGAGTTAAGGTCTGAAAGATTCGTGCCCTGGCAGAACACTTAAACGATTCGATTCAACAAATTTACTTCTGTGAGTTGATTCAAAGACTGGACCTGCCAGTGGGCTAAAAAGAACAGCTTTGGACCAAGATTATCATCCAAACTGGCTTTATAATCCAAGCCTATTTTTAATATGTATATACTGAAGCGGCATTATCACTTTCAATTTCAATTGTGTTTTGCATCCATTAGCTTGATTATTATATGGCTAGCTCCAAGAGTGGGCAAGATGAATCAAATTCTGCGCTGTGATTGGCTACCCGAGCGGGGCGAGATGAAGCTATCTTGCCCCCTCTGGACTATCCGCCGTGTCCTGCAACGAAAATTTCCCCAAAAGCCATATAATGAATCCTTCATTGACCAAGCTTTGTTCGGTCAAGATGACTGGATAAATTGGCCTCGTTCCTTTTTGCGAGTTCGTGAACCTCGACTCCGTCTCGGTAAATAAACAAGCAAAAAAGAACCTGACAAATATAATTTTCAGTATGCGATGATTTATAGCCCAATAAACAACGTTTATCAGCCGTATTGTATCCTTAATGTTAAGGGAGTTACTATCACACTGACCGCAGATACATCTTACACTACAATTAACAAGTTTTCCAGGAGCGCGCGCGCTGGATGAGTACGTAGCCAAGGAGGCGCGTGGTGCTGATTTGCCGACAATCATATATCTCATATCCAACAAGGGCGAGTGGCATGATATGTCTGCAACGCAGGCTAGTGGCATAATTACTCGGGCTTTCCAAAGAAACGCCCGATTTTTTTTTCGTTCAGCCACAGTTTGCAAGTCTTCAACACGCATGCGCGACGATTTGTCTCTGATAAGCACATGGTGTAATGGCGGAAGAAGAAAAGTTTATGCGATCAACACAAATACTGTGCATAATACGCTCAAAACGGACACCAAATATTCACACAGCGTTCGCAGTACACCCACACTAAAAGATGAGGAGCGCTTTCGGAACCGGTTGGTCCGCAAAACTTACAAGAGATCTCTTTATGAGCGAACATTTATGAGTGAACCAAGCTTTCATCGAGAAACATGCTATATCAACTGAGCTATCTAATGTTAATCGAGAGAAGCATAAACTAAAATCTCATCGTGTATGTAGACGCGATCGTGAATCAAGCAGAATACAAACACGAAGTTTTAAAAGTCTAAGCAGAAAGGTTAGAGAATTTGTCTATGCACGTATTCTTTCGTGTATACCCATGTCATCTACATTGTACTGTTATGTAAATGCTAAAAATATATTTAGGAAAACGAAGTTTAACCTCGCCTATGGATCAAAATAATATTGTTCGTATGAATTCTTTTTGAAAGCGTGGAGCTGGAGCTCATTCGTTTTGCCGATGTTTGTACATGTTCCGAAATGAATATTTAATCAGTGGCGTGTAACTTAACACTCCGGAAAGTACTTCCCAAGTAGACTCTGTGACCCCCGTTCTGCAGTATATGATAGGTTTGCTTCCGATAAGCACTCCATTTTGCTTGCGGTTAACCCAACACGGAAAAACGTCTTCACACTGTATACAAAAACAGTCTATTTTAACCTCCTTAGATTTTGTGTCGTCTTCATCTTTTAGATCTGAAATTGATTTTGCTGCCTCAAGGGAGAATTAATAAAAGGTGCTCTTTGACTTTCTTTTCAGTTCCGTTTTGAAACAAGAATGGAAAGCTGATTAAAAACATGTAAATTGAAGCCTTTTATTCTATTGTGATCCATTTCCTTAGCATGGCAAACTTAACCATTAGACTTGGGGGGAAAGCTAAGAATAGCTAAAATGGTACAATACAAAGAAGCTTGCTAATAGGCCCGAACGGAATTTATAACCATGACATGACAGTATGAATGTTTCCTCCGAATTTCATTTCGTTTACTTAGAAGGTTTCCGGTTATTCTTCCTGTAAGTAATTTACGTATCCATTTATTCACTACGTGGGATGTGTGGTATGGATTATATGGGAATTGCTTTGATGATATGAGTGATAAATAATGGTTCTCGGTGGTAGATATTAATCATGTTATGGGGCTGATATTGTTATATTTAAGCGTGGCTTAAATTTGTGTTATGAATAAATGTAACCAGGAAATAAGCGTCTCAGATGCGAGAGGAAACTGAAGCAAAGTGCTCTTACTAATAGTTTTTACTTACTACGAGCTAACTTTGTCAAGTTTGGCATAATGTAATTGTTGCTGTCTTCCCCAAGACACAAATTGCCTATGTCATCTCCAGGCTGCGATGCATGGGATTCCCCTCCCCCGCTCCTCTGTTTTTGTTGTTGTTGTTGTTGTTGTTGTTGTTGTTGTTGCTGAGTTCTTGTTGTTGTCGTTGTCTTTTTTCTATGAAAGCTAGGTACATCAGATGTTAAGTTTAAGATATAGTTATGAAAAATGTTTAAATTTCAATCTTCCCAAAACAGGAGGCGGGTATTAAGTTCGTCCATTTGAAGATTAAAACTCTTCATGAAGGGTCAGCATGTCTAACAGTCGTTTAAGACTTGCAGACGTTGAATGTTTGAATAAGAGATCAGTTAACTAACATTTGAAACGCCATTTTAAGTTTGGGATTGATAACAGCCAGTTTTTTAATCGCAAGTAATAAAACGGGGAAGAAGCTCTGTTTTAGCCGGAAGAAAGCTAAGTTCGAAAATATAGCGTAATTACTCAAAGTGTTTATCAACTAATGTATTTCACTGATTAATGAATCTACCTAGCACAGAAACAAATGGACCATCTTTGGCAATTCCCTGCTGCGTTTGATATTTTTCTGAGGAAACCGATGGCATTATTCAGAGCGATTGTCATTGGTTTTGAAGTACTCTGTGTCTTTGAAAAACGACAATCATGCGGTCATCAGTTTTGAAAAAAACTGTTACCAGAAACTTGAAAACAAACTTTGGCTTTTTCACTTATATTTACTTTACCTTGTTTTGTTTTAATTTTTTGTTTAGTTATTTATTTTTTTAGTTTTTTGAGACAGAAGTTTTGATTAGTGGAAAAGTCAGTGATATATCGGTAGCTATCGCAGAGACCCTGATGTAATGCTTCAAATGTTTTCAAATATTTTCAAAAATAAGTGTTTCACCTGGGACCTGCAAACGAAAAGACCCCTAAAAGATAAGAACAGATACGATAGAACTTTGACCAATAATCCTTCGTCATTCAACGAATCTATGCAAACAAGACAGAAAATTTAGGTGTTATTTCTAGATGGAAAGCTATTCGTTACTTAACAAGAGGAGTGCGGGAGAGCTATATTAACTGGTACTACAAATTTTAAGTGGAATCCTAGCTTTGTTTGTCTTTATTATAGTCTTCGGTAGTCATTTTGGTTTTCCTACGGGAGCATTTCTTACTATCGTACTTTGCCTTTACTTGCCTTAATTACTTGTTACTTACTAAATCCTCCTGTCTTTTCTATCATATAACCAGGTAGTATGCTTTTGTTCTAATTGCGTTAACAGGGTGACCGTAATTAGATGTCAACAAACGTGTTCCCACCAGTTCTCAGGACAATTGCTTGCTATTGGAAGTATCTTAACGGTTTTTGACTAGAAATTTAACACCTTATGAGGGTTTCCATTTAACACCTCTTGAAAAACAAAAGCCATGCATTTACAGAGTCAAGAGGTAATAAAAACGTAGCAAAGATGTTAAAAGTGTAACAAAATTTGCGAATGAATGTCCTGAGCCAATGCATGCATTCTCATGTAGCGTGGATTTCACTAGCAATCATGGGGACACTCAGTCGTAAGGCACCAAGATGGATTACAGGATAATAAGGTTTTTATTCTGTTAGTTTTAGTTATAAGATGTCAGTTTTCCGTAGCGTACAAGAAAGCCACAAATAAATTTGAAATATAATAGAAATAGTTATACACATACAACAATTTTTGTCCAAAGTACGCGTTTCAGACTGTTCATTTGAGCTTCCGTGCTTCATTTGTTAGAAAACAACAGGACACCTGTCTAGCCTAACAAGTCTCACAAGTCCGTGCCCTGCCTTGACAACCTGTGGGAGAAATCCTTGTCTTTTGTCAAAGGATTAACTACTTGACTTTAATCCATCTCACCTGTTTTGCAGTTGTTAGCCTGTGTAGAGTCCTACAACTCCCAAATTCGATACAGCTTCTTGTGAACAGACAAACATTTTGGACTGTCTCTAAAGACATTCGGTGCACATTTTCACGTAGAAAACAAACATCAATAAGTGCATTTCCCTGGGGGCCAATTACGATCAAGTTAGTTGCTCCCGATAACAAACATAAGGTGGTAAATTCACGCAGCAGTGATAATGGAGATGAAAAATCACTCAAAAACATTGGCTGCAGCATTCCCTTTTTTAAAGACCTTCCAATAAAAAGAAAGTCTGCTGTGCAGACATAACGATTTAAGTTTTCCTTTTTTCTTTATAGACAAAACGTGTTAGTTTTTCCGTTCAATGCTTCTACCGCGCGCAAAATAACTTTGGGTGTATTTAGAGAAGCATAAGTTGAAGAAATATAAGAACCGCGCCATTTATTGCAACAAGGAAACTTGCAAGACATGCAACAAGCAAAGTTTCTTTACCGTATTGAGACGATTCAGGTGTCTTGGAAAAAGTGTTTATCTGTTGGTTATTAAGACGTAAGTTCAACGAGGTGCTGGTGTCAAGCGGGTTAATTAGTTAACAAAATAACAATAGCCGGTGGAAAAATCCAGCATCAGCAAAGTTACGAGTATAACAAATAACAGAACTCTTTCTTGACGCGCACGGACCAAATATAATATATATGCCTAGTCTTCATTGCCTAATACTGTTACTGTGTATGAATAATGATTCTCTTCGTTTCATTTGTTTGATTCCTTTTCTAAGATCAAAGATGGGAAAGGGATTCTAGAAGGAAAAGAATCATCCTCTGAAACAAGTTAACAATGACTGGCTAAGTGATCGTGACAGTTCGCCAATTAGTTAATTGCTTTTTATTTCCGTTGGTGCTAGGTTTTCCAAAGCGTGTGTCAACGAGAGCTCTCGAACATTTAAGAGAACTCAACTTTCAAAGACTATTATTGGAACATGACCAAACGAATTAGGGAACGACATCGAGGGAGCCAAAGGCGTCTTGGACGCTCATTTCAAAATGGCAGCTTAACAGAGCACTATCATGTAATCAACAGTGAGAGTCTGAACTCTCTCTCTCTCTCTCTCCTCTTCTTCTGATTCTCGTTTGGCCAGGGACTTAAGGGAACAGTGAACGGGGCCAAGTTCACTATGTTCATATATATAAGCACGGAGAACATTGTGTCTTTCTAAAACGAGATCAGCGCATGGAGAAGCAAGATATGTGGTGCTTAGACAGTGCATGAGGAGGATGTTGACGATTCATTTTTTTTAATATATATATCGAGTATAACACGCGTGAATTATAAGACGATGAGACACGTTTGCGCGGAGTGCTTTGTTGAGACATTACAACTCGGGCTAATCTATTGTATAGCGCGCAATTCCTAGATACGGCCCCGGTACGGCCCCGCTCATGCAATTCGATACAAAAACGTAATGCGAACTGTCGTGTTAAAGTCAGATTAGAGATGACGCGAGGCGGTAGAGAAGAAAGCCTCCCGGCCCCACTTTCGATAACTTTTAACCAAATCAAGCCCAGTATTAAGATGGCTTAGTCCATCCACCCTGGTTTCGAGGCAAACATTTTCTCGTCCGGGCCTCCAACTCACTAAATAAATACATTCATAATAATACGCGCGCTAATGACGCAAAAATCGTGCGCAGTAGGAATGCGCAATGCAATAGCTATACAGAAAGGAAACCGCGTAGCACCAGGGGAATAGAAAATTATAATTTTTTTGTTCAATATATGTTTGGGTGCCGGAAGTAGGCAATACTGCCGATACACCAAATCCCCCTTGG
>OFHQ01000057.1_pt1:2500-12814 | contig 12814 bp, 7 predicted proteins | sample 1521071 | NCBI WGS metagenome assembly OFHQ01 (sample SAMN04272335, study PRJEB24112) | coral metagenome | biome: Coral reef; feature: Shallow seawater; material: Coral tissue | host: Coral | place: China: South China Sea | collected 2014 | reverse complement strand
GAAGTACACAGTACTCACTATTAAGGAACAGAACGTGCAACAACACGCGCTTTGAATTCTGGGATCGAGCGTGAAAGCTATTGCGGACAAAGCTATTACATCGTTTCCAGTATTACTCGGACTACTGATGTTAAACCAAGAGATTAAAGTCTCAATACACTATTACGAAACTGTGATACCGAGGGCTCGTTTCAATGTATTAAAAACCGAGGAAGAGATCTGAGGTCTTCCGAGAAAGCCCGAGTTCCCAATTTTTAAATCTTGCCAGTTACATCACGTACTCTGTCACAAATACTCGAGAGCGACTATCTGCAAGGTTTTACACGGGGAACACTGTAGCAACGACGCCAATTTTGAAAAACCTTCAACACGCGGAAACAATTTCGAAAATCAACATACGCTACAAAACCTAACAAACTTATCACCCTTTTGTCAAAGTATCGAGTCTGTAAAATCTCATCTCTTTCACTCCTCTAATACTGATTAGCTTTCGTCACATAAAGAACTACAGTTATAATAATTGTACGCTATATACATTGAAAGACATACGAACGTCATGTGGAATCTGCGGGTTTCCCCTTGTTTTCAGCCCTCTCTCGGTTTCCTCGCGCTGAGAGCGCCTGGAAACTACACACATAGGCGTGCCATGCGCGAGTTCCACGCCCAAAACGCTTCAAAAGAAAAAAATTCAAGAAAAACTGCTTGTCCTGTATCCATATGCTTCAGGAACTCTCGCCGTTCCTCTTGTTTTTCTCGTACTTCAGGAGTTGACCCATGAAGTTTAAGTTGGGTGAGATGACCGGCCTTAGGTCCTTGACAAACTTGTATGCGTCCCCTAGGCAAAGACCCTGTCGCTTCATAATGTACGCTACTGTTACGGTCGCTGAGCGTGACACACCTGCGTGACAGTGCACGAGAACACCGCTGCCTTGCTCCCGGGCTTCGTCTATAGAGGAAGAAAGTGGAAATTGATAGTCAGATTTCAAGTTGTAACATGGCGTGACGCTTGCGTGACCAAGCCTATTAAGCATGGCGTGATGCTGACGTCAATCACAGGAGATTTTTAACTTGACTCCAGACCTCAAATCTGTCAGGTTGTTTCATTTTCGATCAGGTTTCGATTTCGGACAACTTACCAACTTTTCTCATAGTAATTCAATTCCCGTGTATGATGACACAAGTCCACAGTGACTTTAGTATAAGTTAAATTCGCCTGGTTTTAAACCAGCTTTTCATGTAGTGCGGTCTACTTTCCAGTTTCAACCGTGAAGAACTGGAGACTCCTTGAGTTGCCAGCGCTCCTTCATTTTAGGCAAATAACTTTTTTTCCGAGAATCGAAACTTACCTATAAATTGAATTGCTTCGTCAAAATGCTGCCCAATGTCCTCTTGATTGGAGTCGTTGATTTTGATCTGCTTGTAATGCATGTCCGATCTCTGACTGAAAAAATTCGGGCATCGGGGCGTCAAGTTAAGGATGTACTTGATTGACAGCCTGTCAATTAAAGCTTCGTCAGCGGCGCCTTCTTCGTTGCCAAGATACAAGAAAGGTAAGATAGCAGTGACAGGGGTTCCTTGAGGGCGTCCTGGGTACGAATCACATGTGGTTGGTGATGGCGGGAAATCCTCTACATGACAGATGTTAACCGGTGCATTTTCACACAAGTTTTGGTAATCTCGACAAAACTCTTTCAGTCCGCCTGGAACAAAACAAATAGCTAAGTTTAAAAAAATGAAATGAAAAGTTTGCAAACAAATAATTTAATGAAGCGAGAAATAATTTCAGACAAAAGTTTCGAACACTGTTAAAGCAATAATGACTTTCCAATGAGGTAAACTTTTGTTCGTTTGAACAACATTTCCAGTGACAAAGATCATTATAACGCTGTTTCGCCTCTGTTGGGTGCCTGAATACCCAACTTTTTTTTACAAACTTCGGAATCAATTGCAAACACGCGAAAAAAACCCTTTCAATTCAAAGCCCTCAGACAAAGACAGCGGGTACCAACAAAACAACCGGAAGTTGAAATTTAAAAACCGGAAGACAGCTTGAATGACTGTGCTGCTCAAAACAAAAGGATTTAAATTAATACACAGAAATGCAAAAAAACTGGCTATCCAAAACCGAAATACTGGTCTAAGTTATAAACATCTCGGTCAAAGTCCCGCAACTCGAAGTTTCAACTTTCTTGTTCTCGCCGTGACAGGAAGTAGACTTCAACCAAACAAGAAAACCACTAAAGGTCGAGAAGTTTGAGAGTTAGCGTCGCCCAGTAAATAGCGCGTAACCCGGTGTTACATCGCTTAGAGACGTTTTCACAGCAAAAGCGATCGTGCTTTGGAAATTTTGCAGTGAAGAGGTCGACAACATGGAGCAAGGAGGTCCATTGACTGTGACCATAGCCACCTGCTAACTAAACCAGTGCACTGTAGAGCCAAGAGCAAGTGTGGAATTACCCGTTAGGCGACAACGCCGTCTTTGCAGAAGCCTGCTTCGAGTTTCACAACATCGAGCGGTCATATTTCGCGTCTACTTTTGCAGATCTTGCAGCCAATTCGCCCAACGAAGGTTCGAATTACACAGGCTAAACATACGTAACGAAGAAGTCGCCATTAGGTCATTGAGAAAATGGAACAGGCAGGTATTACTTAATTATGACTTAACAATTACAGACTCTGTTGCTTGTCTAATTATTTTCCGGGGTTACGCACTGGTGGCTCCCTGGCACAACACCTGCCATTGACGAGGTTTTTCAGTTCTCTGCAAATCAAGAGCGCGAGTTTTGCTAGCAACCAAGCAAAGTCTACCTTTCTGCTAGGGATCTGCAAAATCGCGTGTCGATGTCGTGAAAGGTTTCGTCTCGTGTACAAAAGAAACCAATCGAAAACGAAGCGGAGAGAGGATTGACAGTGACTGACAGGGAAAACCCATCGAAGTGCTCGCCCAACCTTAACAAATGAGATACGCCAGTCTACAGCTGTGAAGCCTGCAGGGTTCCCCTAAGCCGAGCAGAATTTTAGCTGAAGGGCACTTTTACGCTCTAAACGCGAAATTTCACAGCAGAGAACTACCGAGATTCCTGCGCTTTCAGCAAAAAGTGAAGTGGTGTTTAATCAACTTGACCTCAGAGTCAACTCGACAGCAAGAACAAACACAGTAGTTGACACAACAAGGAAACAACATTTCAGAACACTGAAACATTAGGGAGGTGCCGTTATTTAACAGATCTGCCCAATATAAGGTGTAGATCACGATTTGTCGCACAGAAGAACCCTCATATACCCGGGTTTTATATAAGAATGCTTGTATTTTCTTCTCTTGATCGCAAAGTGTAACTATAACAATAACTATTGAATATTTTCTCCAAATTTATCAGAGCTTAGCAAAAATACGATCACGATCCGATCGAGACAATAAAACTATAATCAATTTTTTTTAAGAAAGTAGCATATTTTTTTTCTTTTTTGCATCACAATGTGGTATATACATGCCGCGACTTTGGTTCAGGAGAAGTGCAAGAAGTTTGCAAAATTCTTCAACTTCGTTTTCCACGCTGTTGAACAAATATAAACATACCTTAACTCTTAAACAGCTTCGATTCAATCTCTACAACTCCCTTTTCGCTAGCAGCTCTAATGGACCTTGTTCGCTACTCCACATTAGATGAGCATTCGATCGCTCGGACGCGACTTCTCGATACTTGTCGTTATAAAGGCCAAATTTCGATAATTGAGAGGCCTTGACATGTACATGTAACCTTTGCCTTAGCAATAAACACAAACGATACGTGACTCCCAGTTGGATGTAAGCAAGCTATGATCCTGAACTGCTACCCATTAGCTTTCCTAGTAAGGGGGCGGCTGACCTTGTTTCCACTGTCTGTTTTGGTTTAGAAAAAAACTTTCGACAATTTGACAGAACGAAGACAAACACTACACTTCTCAGTAAATTGCCCATATTAACCGGATTAAAAGGTCATACTTCACTCGACTATCCACTGACTCAAAGCGCAATTTATAAACAAGTTGTGCAGAGTTGTAAACATGTCACGAAAAAGTTTTGAAAACTCTTCCTTTTTTTAAAATTAACCGAGTTACTTAACGTACCTCTTTGAAAAGAAATTGGAATAAATGAAAGCTTTTTTTTCTAACACTGCACACATCTGTTGTTATAAACACAATTTGTTTGGAGTTACACGGACCTCAAATTTATAAAAACTTGTAAGGCTACAAGACAAATGTTGAAAACTTTGTTCAAGATAGCATCAATGCAGTAAGCAAAAAATAAAGTAACTACTAGCGTTAGATAACAAATGTGATTACTTTAACTGTGTTAAAAAAGTTATGACAAGTAAACATGCAAGGCAAACTATAAACATGGATCAATTTTAACAACCGAGGATAAATTACCCACAAGAGGGAAAGTAACCCTAGCAATCTAAGTTACTGGTAATTATATCCAGAGGCTGCTCATTTTAGTTCAATAACTTACCATAAGTTTTCCTCAGTGGCAAATTCAAAGGAGGTAAGGAAAAGATTTTACACGGCATTACAGCAAGACCTTTAGGCTGGGTGTCTCAACTACTTACTGAACCCAACAGCCACTGACTAATAACAACTGAACCAAATAAGTTCACTTTGTAAGGGAAACAAATATCAGAAAGGTGAAGTCAATGCTGTAATGTCCTTCCCTTCAGTGGGCTGTATCGAATGGGTGTGATACGGGATTTACCGCCCACTTAAATTCTATCCAGGTCAGTGAAGTCCAGAAATCAGATTTCCTTGAGTAAAGGCTAAAACATTGCTTTCAAATGTGATCTTCTACAAGCCTATTAGTATAATTAACAATTAGTGAATGTGTCGCAAAAAATTAGGAGGAAGCCATACTTCACAAGTGCAGGTTCATGTCTGTGATTCAAACAAAACAGAACCAGCAAATTTCTGGGTCACTTACAGAAGAACAATTGATTAAACAAATTAAATGACCCTTCAACTAATTACATGAGCCTACCAAAATCCACTGAAGGACCTGTTAATTATAAATGGAACACATACTGACAAAACCCTATTCGACTAAGCAACAATTACAATACTCTTTTCTTTCTATGAAAGTACAATTGGATAAATAAGAACTGTATTTAACATTTTGTGATATAAAAAAAAACCAAATGTTGACACATTTTACTTCCAAAAGCTAAGTGACCTCTTTGGTCAGCTAAGGCAACAAAGGTTTCCAGTTCATTGAGCATGTTGTTACCACATAAATATTTTCCGGGTGAGTCCCTTCATAACAAGGGAAAAAGACCACCTTTTCTAGTTTATTTCAGGTTATAATATTGCCTGCCTGACCAATATTCTAATGAGAAGACAGGTATAAGATCTGGTAAATTAAGGACCAGCAATTTGCAGAGTTAAAATATTCCTAGTGTTGGTTGCTGTCAAATGGGATCAGCAACATATTTGTCAGTATCGGTACTAGTATATAACTAAGTGACAAGTCTAGAGAAATTAGGGAATGATCAGTGTTAAAGTTGCATATCTTAATACATAAGACAAGAAAAGGGAGCTATGTTGTCTATAGGGATAAGTCAGTTTTGTTACATAATTTTGACAAAACAAAGCTGAATTAGTGATGAGTCAGCAAAAGTTCACCAGGGTTATAACGACATTTGTAACAGCATGCTGCTATGACATAAGCAAAAACAGATCCAATTTATCATTTTGTCAAAGCAATTTTCATAAGTTATGAGTCTCTCTCTCAACCAAAACAGGACTTCAGCAATATACGACCATAGTTGAGTATTGATCAACAGATCGAGAAATACTATATCAATATTTAATCCCCATTTAAAATGCCTAGTATCGTTTCAGAGAATGGAATAAGTTTATGCAATCACTTCTATTTACGTACTCACACACGAATAATTTGAAAACACTTGAATTCTTCCTGGGAAAAAACATCATGCACTTAAGGATATTAAAATCACTCTGCTACTTTGGTACATTTAGTATTTAACGATAAAAAGAACAGAAATTGTGAAAAAAAAAAAAAACTTCTCACCAACAACTCCAAAAGTTAGTTCAATCATGTTTCTCTTTTTTCACAATAGTGGCAAACTTGCCCCAGGATACACCTTTCAAAGACCTTTAACTTCCAAAACTTTCATGTTTGTGATTATTTGTACATAATTTTACGTTAAATGAATTTAACAAAGCTGAAAAATAACTTACAACACATTTTTGCATTGTTGTCAGTGTTCAGATAATTCCATTCATATCTTTTATGCTATGTCATCTGTGTTCAGCTGTATGCAGCGTCGTTCCAATAATTCATACCAGATTGTTATCACATACTACATGAAGTATTGCACAACCATTTAACAACCAGGGAATATATAAGGTGGGGTACTTGGAAAATTTAGTTTCATGAAAACCACTAAAAATACTAGCAATTGCAGGATATGGCCCCAGATTTACTTTACACTTGGTCAAAGATAGATCACTTGCTTGATAGTTTTGCCGTTGCAGCTTTCTATTGAGAGAAGATACATGAAAAAAGCTCCCCTTAAGTACAAAGCACTTTAGTTTCGCTTTTCAAAAAGAAGTCGTTTCGTGTGTTCGCGAGTATTCGTGCCAAGAAAAATCCCGACGTCAAACTATTTCCTGTTCATATAAACAAAGCCTGGCCACGAAAAGGAAAGCTGTAAATTGCTATGCTGTTTCGGTATTTGACCGCGGACAACAACCGCACTTTGCGTCACAAAATTCTTTCGTAAATAGAAACGCAAGCAACGTGACAAAGAGTTACAGAGATGTACACAGAAATTACATACAGTGCCTTCTCAACTGAGGACCCTACAAACACCACCAGCATCCGTAATTTTTCGCGAAATGCGCTTCTGAAACTAAAACTACTAATCCAGGCGAGATCGGAAATATTGTCAGCGAAAACTCGTTCAGTGCTGAACCCTCTCTGTTGACATTAACGCGCGCGGCACTCAAAAAGATTTCCAACGCTTGAGTAATGTGTATTTAAAGAAAAAAACAGCGTCATTAGCAGAACTTACCTTTTAGTACTGAAATATTTTTCCCTTCTTTTAAAAGAGTTTGTAAAACTAAGCAAATCGGTCGACAAGGGTTACAATCATCGGCGACACTCGACAATTCATCGTATATCACAAAGGTCGTCCCCACTCCACCACTGATAAACTTTTCTTTTCCCTCTGCAGAAGAAATCAAGTCTTTTAGCTTTGCCTTTCCTTGAGATAGTCTTTTTCGTCCTATTCCAGTGCAGTTTACATGAATAGCTCCTCTAATATGAAGTCCGTTAAAAGCAACTAGCGATCTACAGTCAACAATGAGAAATTCGGCCGCATTTGATGAGGCCCCAACATTGTTCAGGCTTTGGGCGAGTTCAGTTGAAGAAACACTCTTCCATTTACCACTGCTCATATCTTTGGCTCGATTCACACATCCAACTTTCGACTCTACTGGTCTGGGCACGAAAAGAAATGGAGGCATTAAGACGAAATTTTTTAGTCTTTCAAGACAACAAAACCAAACCAAACGCACGCTAGTTTGCAGCTGGCGTGGGGAATTTGGCTCAGTGCACTCTTTCAACACGTGTAGCCGTAATATCCCAACAAAATCCTTCCTAGAAATATGAGTTATGTTCTCTGTGTTTTGAATATCCCCAGCTTTCCGACAGTGCAAAGAACAGCACTTTTCGCTTTCGACAGAACCACGGATTGTAGTAAACCTCTTGCATAGCTAGTTGAGAAACGGAGAGGCAAAAATAGATTGCTCAAAAGAAAACGGTGATGTCATCCGGAGCCAATGAGATAACTCATCCGAATAGCAACAATAAAATGCTGACGATCGTTGCCGACACATCCCAAATATGGAGTTATCACTACTACGTAACGAACGAAGATCACCGAACAACATGCGGAAACCAACGTTCGTGCAAGTCATGCTATAAATAATCATTACCGCTGTGGGTAGTGGAGCGTTTCCGTAAGCTAAAAGCTGGGATCACGTTTTCTAAGCTCAGCTCTGCGCCAAAAGGAACCTTAAAAAAGGTACGAGGATGCGATCTTCGTTGCAGACGCGACTGATCGTTAAATTTCGAAGCAGTAATTGATTAAAATCTCTGTAAAAGGGTTTCAAAACTGACCACTCCCAAGGGAATAGATTGTTCTGGCATATTCTCGAATCGGCGTAGGATGACTACAAACAAAAGGAACTTTCAACTTCCTTCTTCAAACTCCATTTTTACGATTGTCAAGTGGGGACACATCAGAGTACCAAACTGTCCGGACATTTTCTCGATGCGAAAGTATTTACACCTAAGGAAAAAAATATTATTTCAAAAGTGCAGTGAACCATATCGAGGTCATATGCGGAAGCAACCTCATAAGTTGATTAGTTTTGTGTATATACAGTCGCCGGTTAGGGCTGGTATCTAGGTGAGGTAGTCACTAAATTTGAACTGCGCTGAAACGCAGACAGAATATTTCCGAGTCAGATCTGAGCCACAATATAAAAAAACGTACGAAATTATAGAAGATCTATATTCTTCTGTTAAAACCCACATGTACACCCCTTCGGCCCTGAAGCACCATTTTACCAATTTTTACTGACCCGGGCTTTTATTCTTTCCAAAATGGCTTTTTATTTTCCTTTTGTCATATCAAATAAGAAACATTGGTAATTCAATATCGTTATGCTCACAAAATAGTATTTCCAGTAATTGGTCTCTAAGCATATTTAACGACAATAACAATTTAAACTACAAATCACTGAGATCATCATTCTGACAATTTTTGAACTAATGTCTATAAGACTAACTGTGGCTCCCAAAAACACATAACAGCAACAACAAAACACAAAACAAACAACAAATAAACTAACTCGCGAACAAGTAAAACTGAAATCTAATTATGTGTGTTTGCAATTAAAAAAAAAAAACTGAAATCTAATAAGTGTCAACAGACAAGAGGCGTTTGCGAAAGGCCTAAAATGTCAGCTGTAGTCAGAATTTGTTTAAAACACAAAAGTGAAAATACAATCATGGCCATAAATAATATAGACCTTGTCATTAATGTTTGACCCCATCTTGACGGCCTTCGATCGGTAATTTTCTCTTCTCGGATCTTCCTGGATGTCTGAACGTGCATAGCAAATAAATTTCCACATATGCACTTGATGTTCTAGGTCAAGAAAATTATTAAGTGTAACCCAGAGAGCCTGCTGATTGGCTACAGTCCATCGCTGAAGGAAATGTTATCTGGAGCCTGGCTGACAAGTTATGTCATTCCGAAAATATGTTGCACGCGGCATGCACGTTTCGATAGCGTGGATTGGCAGATTATACAACGTGGAAAATTACATTCCCTGGAAATTGAAAATAGTAATATGAGAGAGGAAAAATCACGTGAAATTACTGCCCTTTCTTTCCTAGCTAAACATACAAATCGGTAACTGTTTACACTGATTTCTATTTCTATTCCAAGTAGATGATTGGGAAATAAATAGACCTTGAAACGCTTGTACCCAGTTTTCCAAACATGAAACCTCCAGTGAGGAGGCAATTTATAATAATTTTCCGTAATAAAAAATAGCTTCCCAGTAAGATGAAAAAATGTTTATTCTAATCAAGTCGGAAAACTTGTATAAACAGAGAAATCGAGGGCCAAATAAATCACGAATAAATGATCAAACAAAAGATGCAAAGCTCGGTAGCTCGTGACAGCGAAAGCCTAGGGGCGAGAAATTTAGTTCTCGTTTCCAACTCGTTTCCATGGAAACGACGTAGAAAGACAAAATGGCGACTTTCCTAACCTTGATGGGCTCAAGAAGACAAGTTGTCGAAGAATTATTCGAAAAGAAAAGGTTAGATTGATTGCGTAATGCTGTAAGCTTGTTGTTTATTATTGATTGTTTTGTAGATTTATTTTCAAAAGTCACAAGACAGCAGAGATCTTAGTTTTTCTACTACGGCATTTTGTCCAATTGAACATCGCATATTTGAATTCTATTTCAATAATAGACTTATCGATGCTCTTAATTTGCCTAACTGTTATAAGTTGGAAATGAACTTCGATTTTTCTGATTGGTCTTTCGATCGTGGGAATGTCTTTTTACGCAAAGAGAGTGGGTTAAGTTCAAATCTGGTAACAATTCTCGGGTACTCTGAAGTTGCTCCATTTCTCAAGTTGTGGTCGATCATCGCATTTTTGTACGCAGTGCATGAAATCACGGCAGTTTATGTGGAGTTCAAGAGTTAGGCAATAATGATAAACTTCATCAATA
>OFHQ01000054.1_pt1 | contig 12987 bp, 5 predicted proteins | sample 1521071 | NCBI WGS metagenome assembly OFHQ01 (sample SAMN04272335, study PRJEB24112) | coral metagenome | biome: Coral reef; feature: Shallow seawater; material: Coral tissue | host: Coral | place: China: South China Sea | collected 2014 | reverse complement strand
GAAACGTGAATCGAACAAACACGGTAAACTTTGATGCCCACTGGACTTCAGGAGCGAAAAAAAAGGAGGTTTTGAATTCCTTAGCAACAGACTTGTAGTTAAGTTTCTCCCCCCTTAATCCAATTTAAATTGTTTATATCCCCCCTTTGGATTCCTTTGATGTTTTGTTAGAAATGTGAATACCACATCTTTCCAAGTTTAGAAATTACTCTTGGTTGTTTGATTTGGAAATTGTCTATATAAAACACTTTAGAAATAACGTTCTGGGTAAGGTTAAACATAGAGATGGAACATGGCACAATTTGTTATACCTTGCCTGTGTCCCCAGCTTCCGCCTACAATAGGTTATGCACGTTTCTTTGTGCGCGCGACTGAAAAGTGGTCCTTCTCTCGTTAGGTGACACGGCTTCACCACACGTGGTCGTGCCTCCATCACCAGAGCTGCTCCACAGCAATACTCTACCACAGCACTCTCAAGCCATTAGCTGGGTTGCTAAGCTCGGGGGCCCCTAGCCCTTTTCCCGGAGTGTGCCTACCCTACATCATTCCTTTGGTAAGGTACATGGAGATGACCCCAGATGAAATTCTCAACGACTGGGGACACGCTGAGGTGGACCTCGGGTTAGAGATCATTATAGCCCACTTGGACTCTGGGCGCACTCTCACGCAACAACTAGACGAGTTCCGTCGGGAGGCTGTTACTCGGCTGCAGACTGACGAATACATCGTAGATTGTAAGCTCATGGAGTATTTTCGCGAAAAGTTAAATGTGGGTAATGTGCTAGGACTTGGTCCTGATCCATCAAACAGGACAAGTAAATTAAGAACCTTGCTACAATGGCTGTCGGAAAACGCAGAACATTCTACAAGTACCGAAACCTCAGGAGCTTTATAGAGAAACGGACACCAAACGCACACAGAAACGAATAGAATATCCGTGTAGCCGATTTTTAACCATCGTAACGGTTTCATTCCTATGCCCAAAAGATATATGAGTTACGATATTTTGAGATATTTTGGTCACATTCAAAACAACCTTTGGATTGGAGGAAACCTGAAAATAGGTGTTTACTAAGACAAAAAAACACCAAAGGCATAATAATAAAACATAAAGGAAAAAGGATGGCAAAGGGTGGAGAAGATTGACACGGATTACAAACGGCGGACTTGAAAAATGTAGGCTTAACGTTTTAACATACGCAGACCATGACGTAGCTCCTTTAATTGAGTGTTAAGAATTTGATGGTACATCAGTCGGTCAAGACAAGACGGCGTAGTTGATCATTGTCTTGATTCTCTTTACTTGCCATCTTGACGCTGTATTGATGTTTAAGGAGAAAATAGACCATGATCGATGGAAAATAATATGGTTATGTGCGTCCACATTATCCAGCTTTAAGAAATTTCGTTAAGGTTAAAAAAAAATTCAGTCGTTCGCCAGATGTCCAGCCTTAAATTTTTAGTGTTTTTTAAACGGTGGTTGGTTTGTTCGGTATGGTATTCTGACAGGTCCTTTCTATTGTAAATAACTTGATTTAAATAGCGAAGAACGCTGCAGTTCAAGTACAGCGCGTTGTATTATTTGACCATCGTTCGTTCAGCTTGGAATACGTATTGAGTGTATATATTTTTAGTCAAAGTTTAGTGGTGACAGTTATTTAACCACGATTTAACGAAGACTTTCGTCTTGTCGACTTGTCGTGCTGGGTTCGACTTCGAGCCTTGTTCGCCAGGTAGGTCGTTTAATCATCGTTTTTTAGCTTTGTCTATAAGTTGTTCAATTTTTTTGTAGGTCGACTAGAGCACGGAATGTAAAGCAAATGTCTTAATGTTGCAAAGCCAAAGTGTTGTACACAGTTTTCAAAATGCCTGTAAATATTTGCTGTATCTATATAGACTGAAAAGTAAATTAAAGAGCGATTTTAATTAAAAATTTCTAGACTGACCTTTTAAATTGGAAAGTTTTCAGCAATACGCAACATTTCAAAACCAGTGGTATCGAAAGTGGTGTCGACTGGTTAGCTCACTTGGTAGAGCGCCTATCTGCTGTGCGAGAGGTCGAGGGTTCGAGGAGAATGTGCTGCCTTTGTAATAACATCTGCAATGGATAGACCTTCAAGTCCTCTCGGATGAGGACTATACGCCGTAGACTATAGACCGTAGGCCCCGTCTCCTGCATCTTTAGTGTTGCATGCTTAGCATGGGACGTTAAAGAACCGACACACTTGTCGAAAAGAGTAGGGAACGTAGATCCTGGTGTGGTGGTCTGTCTCTATCTCTGATTTCATCTAACATTTAATGGGTTAGATGGATGAGATCAAATATTGACTGATAGCGGCACCCAGAGGCGCCTTTACAAGCTGACAACCTCATTTCCTTGCTGAGGGACTATTTCTTTTTGTATTGGCAGTCTCATTTGCCATTTCCATTTCTCACGTAAGTACGCAACATCTGACCGTAGAAATAACCTTCGCTAAAAAGATTTTCACATTGAAGTCTCTATAAAGTCGAAATACGAACAATAGGGACTAAAAGTTCATTTCTAGGAGTCTGCACTTGACTGTTGGAAGTGAGGACAATCAAATTTTCAAAATTGGCGACTTGTATGAATTTTCGAATGATCGAAAACTTGATTAACATTTTTGAGGCCAGAAGCGGATAGCAGCATTAACAAAAGACAAATGCGTAGATGAAAAGAAAACAACAAGGAAAGAGATTGCGCTCACTCTTGCTTGAAAAAAGAAGAAAAAAAAATTATTCGCTTGCATGAGAAATATCACAACACCGGTATTTTTAATGGGTTACCCATATAATTACTAGCTCAACGAACAGGGCTTGACCTTGCTGGAGTGATGACGACACACTTTGCGTGTAAGAGGTGCGTGCTGACTTGATCAATGTTTTCCAGAACAGAACAGGATTTTATTTCCAAGATCTCTGAAAAGATAGGAGAAAAAAATAACGCTTACACTAATGAAGGGGCAGTTTTAGACTCCCATGAGAAAAATTGATGGAGCGTTTAACTATCCTTTTGACTCCTTTGTCACATGAGGCAATGAAATGCGCTGAGTCGAAGACGAAGAAGCCATCAGAAAGTAAATGCAAGGGGAAATAAAATCATTGATGCAAGGAAAATGAAGAAGCAGAAAAAAAGAAAGAGAATGAGGAACTACAAAAGGGTGGGTATCATTACTTGGCCGCGCATCCAAGTACTAACACTAAAACACGCATCCTTCACTTGAAAACACCATGATCGAACGGGCAATAGCTATGATACCTCAATTACAGATGGCGTAGATAGAGGGTATTAACCCATCCCGACAGGGTTTAGCTTTGGTGTTGGGACTTGAAGCGGCACTTTCCTCATGATCAGTAGTGGTAACATCTCAGATCGAAGGGATGACTTTATGAAGTTTTCATATTCTGTTACGGTTTTGTTCTGCCCCATTGATTATATGCCACTGAATTTAAACTTAGATACTTTTCTCCCCTCTAGAACTCAGTGCAGCGGCCTCGAAATTGCCGCTGTTTAGCCGATTAATTTTCCAATTTCAACGGCTCATAGCCACTTTGATTACGTCTCGGATACGACCCATAAGTGTGCCATTCATAATGAAGTGCTTGTGAATATTCCACTCCTATGTAGAGACGATGGAACCCTAGTGTGCGACTATTCATATAAAAGCTCTTGAGTGGTACCTTCATGTAGTGTTGTTTATCCTGCTGTAAAAGCTAATTCTAACTTTTGGTCCGTGGATGATACCCTAGTGTGTAACCACTGATAGGTAAACTATTGAGTAGAACTTTCACGCTGTACCGTTTGTTATGCTGCCACCCTGGCTGCCACCTAGCCGTGCGATGATCGATATCGAGCACTACGTTTTTATTCCGAAATGAAATTTTCAATAATAGTACATAGCTTTTATAGCGCAACGCTTCTTAAAGATCCAGCGGCGCTTTACAAAATAATGTAAAATCAATCAAATATAATGGAATAAAACTGGTGAAAATCAGTGGAAACAAAAACTACAACTGCCAAAAGAGATGGGATTTTAAGTTAAGACTTAAACGTCTGTTGATGTTCCACTTGTCTAATGTCGTCTGGCAGGGCATTCCACGGTTTAGGAGCCCTGTGAGAGAACGCTCTATATGTTTTTTTAATTCAAATCGTCTTAATCGGCGTATCCTTAAATGTCTTTAACAGGGTAATTGCTCAGCAGACAATTTTGGTCTATTAACGACGACATTATCTCCTTAAAATTATCAATTCTAAGTCTGTATTGCGGATATAAAAGGTTAACTGATTTTCAAATGGCAGGTGTAATTGTTAAAGAAAAGCTTTACACAACACCTTCAGCAAAGGGAAATTACTGAGATCCTACCCTTTTAAAGATCATTTAAGTGCCAAAGGGTAAAGATTACATTTCAGTTCTCCTTTTTTAACCGTGAATATCTATAGACTAACAGCATCAAAGTGAAGCGCTGTTTATCGACAAACACTAAAGCTAGAACCGCATATCTTGATTGGAGATGAAAAGGTTAAGGTACAAATAAAGAGCACAATGGGCATTTCCAAGCGCTTCCAATATAAATGATGTTAGCCGCAAGCTTGCCTTCTAAAAAAATCGTCACAGTAGTATCTTAAAGCTTAGCCGTCACAACAACCACACTACAGGAGAAAAACCCCGTCTTCATGTTTATCTTCGCTATCAAGCTTAAACAGAGCAAACAATCGATGCAGATGTTCTTTGACAGAGTTTCGATTGCAATATTATAACGAAAGGTGGTGACTCCATAGCTTGACGGGTTTACAAATGGCGTTCCATTTAGCAGTGATTGTCAGTGCACCTCAGCCGGGTGGGACAGCCGTCAAATATGAAGAGTGAACGTCAGAGTTTGGAATAAAAGGCACATGTTAATTGAAAGTTTCTACAGTCCAATATTTGAATGAAAGTTAGAAGCTTCATAGCTGCACTTAGCCTTGTCATATGGCGTGTCCATTTAGTAGTGCTTGTCACCGTGGCCTTATTCCTCTAAATAGCGCAAGCGACCGTGCCTGACTTGAATTACACAGAGTTGCACGTGCTTCCATCATGGCAGCTCATGATAGCTTTTGTATATCACGCATAAGAAAGTAGCTGGGAAAAATTTATCCGTTAAACGCCCCCGCACACGACGAACATTGTTTCGGAAATTTTGTTTCCAAGTTATGTTTCACTGCTTGCGTGCACGTTTATTTCTATTTAAGAAAAAAGTTTCATAATTTTGCGAAACATTTCGCTTTCGTGCCAGGTGCTTCTCCGGTTCTCGCGCCACAAGGTAGCAATTTTGGAAAGCAATGTTTTCGCAATACTGCTTCCTCGTCAGTCTGTGGAGTCCTGTAAGGTTGGTATTCTCAGCGACAGCTAATTTTAGCGATTTGGGTTTCCAAGATTTAGCGACCATTGATTCAAGCGATTTCTTCTGTTTCTAGATTGACTACAGTGCCGATCTCGGCCGAAAATGCTGAGCGATTTTAAATTTTTGCATTCAAACTAGCGAGTTTGAGTTTTGACGAAATCGCTAGATTCGCTAAGTTAAGCTGTCACGAAAACTGGCAAGTAACCGTGAAGTATAACAAAAAAGCCAACGATTTCTAATTGGTAATGAACTAATATTGAGTCTTACCAAGCCGACGTTTATTACTTTTTTTACCTGTTTCATTTAATGGATCGAAATCAGCAATCAAGGAATTCAATTAATCTCAACAATATATTCAAATCACACAAATGTCATCCCTTGTTGATAGCTCTGATTGTAGAAAAAAATGTTCAAGGTTCTCTCTTCCTTCAGAATCACGTACAATTTTGAGGGCATCATTGGGCTTCCAAATAGCTGGCTTTCTACGAAAACTCTTATTGATTTTGAGTAATATGCTATTTGTAATTAAACCACGTTTTAAGTTTCGAGCCCTTAACTAAAAGATCATATTTTGAGAACAAAATTTGTCAGTTGTTATTCCCTTGAGGATGGAGTCATTTTCGTACAAACGAATTCGAGTTTACGAATTGCGCGCGAAAATTTTCGCGGCATTTTTTTGATATCAGCCGCCGGCGAAATATAGCTGGCTTACTTCAAATGATGGCTTTGTAGTCAAAAAGAATTTCTTAATTCAATTCCCAGAAATTTTTTCCCAGTGCATGTTGCTAGCTGTTGCTGTTAAGTTAAGATAATGAACACAAATGTGTCTTGATATTAGGACAAACTTTTTTTATAAATGACTCGAAATTAAACTTTAAATATGTTAAAATTTTCGCCGCTTTGATTCAGGTGTTGAGAACCACCTTTGAGAAACGAGACATTTTAACAAAACCGCTTTATTTTGGTTACGTAAAATCGGCCAGATTCTTGTATCTATCGGACGACACAGGTTTCCGTCGCTGGCTTACGGCAATCGTTTTTTTTTCCTTTTCGCTTTGTTTTACAAGTTAACTACTTAATAAACAAGGACAGTGATGAATAGGGTTGGTAATTGAAAGAAAAGGTGCGTCTTCGGCTTACAAATGTATGTATTTTTGGCTTTTTGTTGACATTTCTCGATAACCTGTCTTGTGTTTTCAACATGTACGTTTTGAAGATGCTATCAGGAGCAACTAAGGAAGCAAGTAGTTTCAAAATTGTTGTAAATGATAATATCTTAACTAACTGGGAAAATGAAACTTTTCGGGGCTATTTTTGTTAAGTTGGTATTTTAATAGAATTGTCCAGAAGCTAACATAATTAACTTAATAAAAGTCGTTTATCTAAATGGTTTTCAATAGAAATACTATAATCATAAATAATTTCTTTTATGCTTACTCTAATTAACTTCGTTTAACGAGCATCGTTATAGGGAATTCAGCGGAATTGTTTGTTCATCTTTGCCTGCAACTCTCCGTCGTCACACTTTCCTCGACATCGAACAGTGCTTACGTACAAATATATTTGAAAAAAATCTTTATTGTTGGCAGTACAACGCTAATTTGTCCCATTAAAAATTGTTAAGCAGTTTAATTCAAATGAGTTGTAACGATTCAATTTTCAAATCAATTGAATTCACGCTACCGACTTACGGTGTGACACCAAAACGTCTCAGACGTGGCAATAAAACGGGAGCTTTTCTAAAAGGTCGGGTGTTGTACAGGCTTCCTCTTAAACTGCGATTCTCAAAACGCATTCATGAAGATGTCTTTGACGCAATCTGTACGCCATCCATTTAACGTAACATTATAACAAGGCAAGTCGAAGTATATAACAAAGACTGATGGTGTTTTATGAACAAATCACTAATCTGAAAAAGAAATCGAAGATCTTATCATTTGCCATACATACTCGGTTAGGCACCTGACTGTTAACACACGTAAGCGTGGGTGTAAAGTACCTTTAGAACCGGAGGCAATCCTTCACTGGTTCTTATTCAATCCCGCAATTCTTCATAGACGAGTCAGGAAATCACAGGCCTTTTGGAGAGACTTTTCGGGCTTCTTTACTCCGTAGCCCAGTCGCTTCTAGTCCGCTCGCGAAGGCTTCTCTAATCAACTGATTTATGAACAAAGATGGGTAAAAAACCAACATTTCGATTTGGAAGCAAAGATTTTCCAAACCTTTCATTGCACGGGTTTCCATTTAATTAAAATTGATTTCTGTTTTAACAAATTGACCATGACTGGGTTTTCGACAGAAGAATCCTGTTTTTACTAGTCTCTGCTGGATCCCTCGCTGAATAAAGCAACAAAAGCTTTTGTCCAAGAGATCTTACAGTGACTTAAATAAAAAAATGCTGTGTTTATCGCTAACAAAAAACTAAAACATTGCGCGGACAAAAGCGATCGATAATTAAGAAATCTGCTGGAAATCTGTATTACTAAATTTAAAAGTGAACTTCAAAATTCTCTTCTGCACTTAACAACCTTGCCCCGCGAAATATCGAAATATTCAGTTACAAAGCAGGCAAACGTACATTTGTTTTATACAAATATTTTTGTAATTTACTGAGAACCGCACACAATTAATCAGTAATGTAATGTCAATGTGTGTCTCAATTAAATCGCTTTGTGTTTTGTAAAGTCTGTATTTCTGCTATGGGCACTTCTCTTTATGGACGGTTTTAAAAACATGCATTGAGATGGTTAAAAAACAAGTGTCGAGGGTGGATATGCCTTTCAACTTCTTGAAAATCTTTTATTTTTCCTCCGCAAACAAAAGTGTCTTTGAATGTTTCTAAACTTGCGTCCGGTTAAACAGTTAAGACTGATATCAGCTGTTGAGGAAAAAAAACTTATAGTAATATTTCAGTTTTTTGTTTCACAACCAGCAGACAAAAATCAAATAGCTCTCAGGGGAAATCCTACAAAGCGTTCTAGCAGCGGGATAAAGCATAAAAGTGCAGCTTTTTTAACTCGCTAGTCAGAGTTTCCCGTGAAGACAAAAACTGGACGTTAAACGTTCCGTTTTTGTTTTTCTTCAACAAAAAAAAATAACGTGCAAATGCAGTCTAAAATGTTCGTCTCTTTGATAGCGCGAGGTAAGCCGGTCTACTTTGAACGGTCACCTTAGAAGCACTAGCGCGCAAACAGAAAAAAAAAACAAACATAGCTAGCGTCTATTCAAAGAACGACAATATCATTTCGATAAGATGTTAGTCTGAACAATAGAGTTCGGTCTATTGCGTTCAAAATAAACAACGTTAACATTTTTACCAATCATGTCCGTAAGTTGTTAGCATTCATCTCGTCTCCATGGTCCATTGGCTGGATGCATTAATCACAGAATGAATGCCCTCTGTTTTCAACAATAAGCTACACGAACCTGTAAATTATTTATCTAAGTGTCGCTGATTGGCTTGCAATTGGTTTAGCATTGTTTCAGGGTAATTTTAAGATGACCTCGGCTAGGCCGGGTGGCGTGAAACAGGAGAAAGTTATGCAAAACTTCACCTTTTTACACAAAGCTTCGTGCAATGAATTTTAAGATCCAGCTATAAACTCACCGCTGCCTAAACCCACTGACCAACTGAAAACAAAGCTTAGACAACTTTAATTCGAACTTGGTTTTTGAATAATCTTAAACAGATTCAATATTTATAGCAAGGTAAATATCTTAATTTTGAACTCAAAGTTTAAACCGAAGTTAATCAATTTTCCATACAGGCTAATGCTAGTGTTTTATTACGTTAGTGTAATCCCCGCATAAATGTGAAACACAGAAAAGGAAAAATAGATCATAATCGCTGTACACGAAATCCTAACGAAAAATTATCATCCCAAACCACCGCCTGAAAAGTAGCAAAGAAAGACCCTCCTCTTCTAAGCCTAAAGTAATTCACTCTAAAAAAAAAAAAAACGAGTCAAACTAAACATCTGCTTGTTTAGCTCGGTGGACGTTATTCTCAGAGGCCTTTTTAACTCTCTTGATATGATCTCACGTTCACACTTGTGGAGTAATAGAAGGACGTTATACGGGGAGACACCTGAAAGGTACAAAAACTCAGTTCCTTATACCTTCTTTAATATTTGATTTGCTTGTCTTATTCCGAAAATGGGTCGGGTTTTCATTTTCAATGATATTAGCAATTTTTAATGGCATTTTTTGCCCAATGTTTTTATCTTTAACAGACTTAAATTTTTTGGCGCCCAGACATAAATATCACTATTGAAATCTTTATTTAAATTTTATCATTACGGCGGGCGATATTTGAAAATGAACTGCCATGCAATTTTATTTTTCGCAGCTCATATCTATTAACGGTTTTAATGATCTCAAGGACAAAGTGGGGACCATTTTAATAAATGAAATGATGCTCTTTTTAATTTCGCAAATTACAATGTCCATTAGCGGGAAAGCTAAAATTGTTGTGATTCATGACAGTCCATGTTTATTGATCATGTTTACCGAACCATCCCAATTTAGCTGTGAGCTATAGCTGAAAACCAAATCAAATTGAGTGCACGGTTCTAAACAATATTCATACTGATTAATTAAAATGCTGAAGCCCACACAGTTATGAGACAAGAAGCAGGCTTTTAAGCTGCTGAACTTTGCTCACATTCCTTCCATTATTATTACTTCCCGCGCTCGAAAAATGTTACAAGTTCTGGTTCAAGGGTACAGAGGAAGCAGAGAGGCTGCCTGTTTTACAGGAAGTGCGCAAAACAGTGTTAAGATATCTTATAACCGGTCGTTTTATCATTAGTAAAATTGTCTTATTATTCAAAGAACATTAGCATTGATATTGGTAGCCTTTATGTTAGATGACTACAAATAACCTCGAAGGGGATTTCTTAGCCACGCGTGTGGCAGGTGCGCGGGACCTAGTTTTGGCATTAGTAATGAAATTTACCATTGTATGCATTCAAACAGGGCTTATATTAATTTTCAATTTTCTCGAGCGCTGTGGCTAGGAGGGTGAATTCTCTGCAGCTGCTCGGCTAAAAACAATTAGCGCCGAGGCCCTAATCAGCTCGGGCAGCTAATAAGTTCAAATAGAGCGAGTTGGAAGGATCATTTCTGCACTGAGCTCAATCTTCGCACACGCATCTAAGGACCAAGCAGACCCTGATCGAACCATGGAACAGTCTCTTGGCCTGGGAAAGCCACATAGCCAGTATGTAGTCAGTGATGTACTGGGAATAGAGACCTTGGCAACCTCATCTTCTAAGTGTAAGCACAATTGTCTGTCCTCTTGTTGGAAATAATATTAATTCAAGGTTAGAAAGCCTTAAAGTTCTAACTGGGCATGTCAAAAAGAACGGCGTTTAACACTTCTACCAAATTGTCTCAATAGTTCCTTCCCTGGTGTACAGAAGCTATCAGTCTGCATCGGCTGATCTGCCACCGCCTTCAGAGGGACAAGGGCATATAGATAGTGAGAGCTCTGCCACAGTCAGGAGAAAACAACGTCGAAACCGCACCACATTCACGAAACAACAGCTACAAGAACTGGAGAAAGTTTTCGAGAAAAAGCATTACCCCGATATCGCTCTGAGGGAGGAACTCGCCGCAAAGATCAACATCAGCGAGGCGAGAATTCAGGTAATATAAAATAAAAACTTGTTTCCTCGCGCTTTACGGATAAAGTTAGAAAGTTTCAAATTTGTACAAGTTTCTGTTTTCTTTATGTTGAGTGCATAGAAGAGATCTAAAATCCGATCTTTAAGAATCGTGATGTTCCAAAAAACTAATATACAAAATAATCGGGTGTGGTCGTTAGCGATAGCCGTGTGTGATAGTGGGGCCATAATTGTATTAGGACGCCGAGCAATATTATATTACTAGTGAAAATTGTGTGATCGACGATATACCTTCAAGCTTAGTGAATTTGGGCATAATTAAATTTCCTTTTTTTCCACCTTTAAAAGTATGGAGATATTGCCAATAAGAGAACAGCACGAATGGATTCAACGTTTCACTGGTGTTTCCGAGAAGCGCTGCTATAAAAAAAGTCGAACGTTATTAACAATTGCAGGATTTGACTTGCGGAGTTTTACATCGATAAGGACTTTCCATTTTGCTTTTTTGTCATCCGTTTTCTTTAAGCCGTATATTCGGCTGGCACGTCTAAATGTGTTTGTATTAAAAGCAGTTCAAAAAAGTTGGAAGTAAATCGAAGTACTTTATTTTGATAAAAACCACAGCAGTGGGGCTGAAAAACGTAGATCAAAATTTCGCCACAAACTTTATGATGCAGTTTTCAACCACCGCACTAGATCATCGAAGCTAAATATTTCTTTGGAATTGCTATTTGCGGAGCCACATAAAACTACGAGTTAGTCTGTCGCTAAGCGTTTAAATCCTCGGTGGAAAATTTAAACAAATTTATATGACACACGCAACAGCAGTGGCAAATTAATGACAACGAAAAACATTTAGTTCATTACAATATCTCAATTTAAACTAGCTTTTTCACCGTTGTGGAAACTTCCTGTTGCCCTTCCTTTTGTAACTTTTTCAACCATTATTATAAACACGTACAAGTTCCGATATTGAGATACACAATTAATAGCCAAAGCCATCAAGTTTATTTGTCTAAAACCATTTAATTCTGTCCACGGAAAGCCTTCCTCAAATTGACCTCCGATGCAGTATTTTATCCTTGAACTGACTATTCTGTGAGACTTCAGAGTTTTAATTTCGAATTTATCCGCACACTGTTAAATAGATGTTTGGAAGCCGTTTTAGTGAGCGGCTTTTGTTGAAAGCCATTAAAATTAAGTTGTTTCTTTTGAGAAAAGTAGAGTAGCAAAGAGGTCTATCCTTTAATCAAATATGTCATTTCCTCTTAGGTTTGGTTCCAAAATAGGCGAGCTAAGTGGCGAAAGAGACAAAATCCAACGCAGAGTTTGACAAAGAAAGTTCGCTATCAAAGCGATAAACTTGGACCGCACCTGCCAATAGCTCCCCGACCAGGCATTCCGTGTGGACCGCCTAACTACTTCCTCGGTTTGTCGGGGGCAGTTCCTGTGAGTGCTCACCATCACACATATCCAGGGATTCTAACCTCTCTTAACGCTACAAACTCCAGTTACATGTCTTCATCGCAGATACCGATGCACAATGGCGCACTTTGGCCTTGTCAAAGTGCTGCGTTCTCAAGCCATACCGAACAACCCAAGATGGCGCTTGAAGCTCTAAGGATGAAAGCTAAGTCTCACGCCTCTTCGATGTCTGCGTTTGAGTTTGTCCCATCATACCACTGATTAGATGATTACTTAGCCGCTTTTGCAAGCAAGAGAGTTACGAGTGAGCGAAAACCGTCCTCAGAAATAAACTCGAAGGACGCTATTGTTAATAAGAAATGTTTCAAATTGTCAAAAGATGAAGCAAGGCCATTGAAGAAAATAGGAAAAACACTTACAACGTTTTAACTGGTTGTTCCTGTAAGGCCACAGTATAGATGTGTATACTTTTTTTCCATAAAAACGTATTTTAAAATTAGACAGGCAACCAAGAAGACATTTGGTAAATTTGCAG
>OFHQ01000052.1_pt1 | contig 13021 bp, 10 predicted proteins | sample 1521071 | NCBI WGS metagenome assembly OFHQ01 (sample SAMN04272335, study PRJEB24112) | coral metagenome | biome: Coral reef; feature: Shallow seawater; material: Coral tissue | host: Coral | place: China: South China Sea | collected 2014 | reverse complement strand
GCAATAATAAAGTTAGCAAATGCAAGTTGAAGAAATATTTATTTTGGGAAAAAAACGAAAGAAAAAACGGCGAATTTCGCTACTCGACGACTATTGCTAAAAGTCCTCTAGTAGCGTAGCTAATTAAAATGCAGGATTTGCATTAGTCCACTAGTTGGGTGATACTATATAAAAAATGGCATACAATTTTATTTGTATAATATGTATAGGCGAAATTATGAATAATTTCATACGCAAGTTAGATAATAAAAATAGTTCGAAATAAAATCATAGGCCGTACATGTAGTGCTAATTGCAAAACATATCAAAAACTATTGGAATAAATAGGATGTGTCGTTTCTCCTATATTAAAACAAATTTTAAATCTTGCCTGTTTTCCCTTTTTTCCAAGTTGCCCGCACGCGGACACCACTCCCTTTTGAATTTTTCTCTTGATTTTCCTTCTTGGCTAGGTCATGGCTATTTTCAGAGTCGTCAAAGGAGGTGGATTCATACTGAATGGGCTCGTCGACCAAATTCTGCAAATGGAAAGTTATCTGGTCATGAGTTTATGTGTCTTTCGGGAATTCAGACTGTTCTCCGAGAAAGAATTAACCGCGATTCACCTTACAAAATCTTTAAAGCATAAAACATGTGATGCCTTATAGTCTTGCACTTACCCTCCTACGGTCAGCACAGTCTTTTCTCCGGGGTTGAGCAGGAAATGTGGATGTTTCTTTGTTGGATGGCTACAAAAAAGAAAATTCTAAGTCGGTCAAGTTATTTAAAATTGTTTTATTAAAGCGATTGATGGTCAGAAGGAAAAATAGAAATTGTCAAAAAAATATATGATACGTTGAAACTTTACCGGAAGAAACAATTATACCCACAATACAGCAAGATATCTTAATTCAAGAATATAAAATGGAAACAACAACAAATAGATAAGTACACGAGCGAACAAACAAAGTTATGCTATTCAGATCTATACTATCAAATTTGAAAGAAAATCATGATGTTAATTTTCGTTTTGTCAATTGCATAACAAATGAACAAACACGTAGTGTTGCATAGAATAGTCGATCATCCGGCGCGTAATATCTTGTAGCCCTTTGCAATACGGAAGAATGCACGCACACTTACATTCATCGGGGTCTTGCCATCTTTTGCTCCTCCGACTATTTTGGGTAAGATCTCCACCACTGATCCTTGTTCGACATGACACCTTGGACTTTTGACCTAATGTTAATCATGACAAGATAAGGATCACAACCTTAAAACACTGTTGATTCTTACCTCCACTTCGATGTAATTTGTTTTGCCTTTTTCTGCTAAGCCTTGGAAGCACGTTAGAATGTTGACATATCGAAATTGACCTATTGCACGGTCTTGTAATTTATTTTTTTACGCGTTCTCAAGCAGTACAGGTTGTCCGGTTGCTATTACAGATTATTTCTTATAATTAGCCGTTATCGTAACCAGTTTCTATTTGTTAGAGTAAATAAATGAATAAATGAATAAATAAATAAATAAATTATTGACGTAAAAGTTAGAAGTAACCTTATAGCCGAAGGATTGATTTCTAAATTGCGTTACCTAACTGCAGCTATGAGCATGTGTACGCAAAGCGCTTTGTTCGATGTTACACTTAGGTAACGCCGTTGTTCGACGCAGTAACTCACCAATTGTCCGTCAATTAGAAGGTGGCAAGTCTCGAGATCCATGTCCAAAAACTGACTTAAATATCGAAGAAGTCTCTCTTTCCCCAAGTATGTTCTTGGAATTTTCAGAGGAATAATTTGAGACGTTATAGGATGCTTCAGGTATAGGTGTAGTACAGTTTCTGTTTCACTTAACGCAGGAGCAAAGGTCTTGCAGTTGCAGGCATCTTGGCAAGAGCACAGTATTTCTGTGTACGCCTAAAAGATAGAATGTAAAAACTGTGATATATTTCGGAATTGAATGAAAAATGAACTTAGGTTCATATTGAAACGGCAAACAAAATGTTATGTTCGTAGGATAATTAACTAACCTCTTTGACGATTTGTTTCTTTTTTTGGTTGGCTAAGATCGAACTCCAAGCAAATGCCAATTCCTCATCTTCGTACCACTGTTTCGGAAAAAGCAACAATTTCTCTGGTTGATTCCACTGAAGATCATACCAAAACAAGGGATCGAAATCTAGCCAAGGAAAAAGCTGCCATCGCCCAGGCCTGAAGTCTGGTGGAAATCCATCGTTGTTGCTTCCACCTCCTCCTCCAACTAAATTTACAAAACTGCCCTTGAAAGTGATTGAAAATATAGTACTCTTATAGTCTGCTGGGTCCTCGACTGTGTAATTTTTCTTTTCGCTATTGCTCACTATAACTTTATGGTGAAAATGCACAGCCAACGCTGCCAATGTGGCGACGAAAACAGAAAAGAGCATCATGATGTTGTTCTTGTTGTTGACATAAAGCGAATAAAATAATCTTGGCGCGCTAAAACTGTGGTTGCATAAATTTTACGTCCACGCTCAAATTTAGCACCAAGCCATATTCCACCAATCACGGCTAAGCCAAACATCATGCATGTGACACTAGATCAGGCCTTTATTGTATTAGCTCAATAGTGAAAAAGCGCTTTATAACCGGGTTCATGATATATAATGTCAATGCTACAGCATGACATGAGGGAGTGAATATTCCTGCTCTGCTGATTTTATCAATGTTGTTGCGCTAAAATTCTAATCGGAGAAGTGTTTGATTGCATTTTTTAGAACAGATTTCTTGCCTTTTTTAGAGGCTTTCCTTTGACGTTGAACGTCGTCATTACATTCCTTAGTGAGACGATCGAAAGAGTAAAGTTTACTTTGATGATCTTTCCATGCGTGACACCCATAAAACAACCATTCCTAATGTGACCGTTTTCGGTGAGAATTTCACATGAGAGTGGCGTGCACCGACATAGGTTGCGTGTTGCTTGACGAGTGTAGTGAGATCATCCCTGCACTGAGTGAGTTCATGATGCCGGCCGTGGGCAGCCGTTTCGTTTTCTTATCCGGCAAAGGAATTCTATATGTAGCTACAGTGTTCAGCCTAAAAATGTTCTTTCCGATACGATTTTGGATAATGCGCGCGATTCCGTCGCATGGGAAGAAAAGAGAATGGTTAACACCAAATGATACAATAATGTGCATTCCTTATCGCTTGTTGACAAGCAGAAAAGTTCCCAGGAATAATTTTGACAGTCAATTACGTGGCTTAAGTATTCAATCACAACACCCCAAAATATGAAAATATGTGTAGGAACAAAAACTGATTACAACATACAAAGTTTAGGGGAGTAGGTAATCAAGAAATTTATTGACCGGTACTTCGGCCGCTATTTAACAATGACGTCCTACCGTGTGCATGACCTAGTCATTGCGTGACTTGCGTTAAACTTCATCACCCTTGCATGGCCTCGTGCTCTTGATAATTTCACCCTTCAATTTTTTTTGTAGCAGTCGGTTAATTTTTTTTTTATTTTGCTACGAAAGAAAAACTGACAACAGGGGTTCAAAAAACATAAATGTTAAATCACCAAAATTCTGCATCAAAACTCCTTGTTGTTGACAGGTATCCGAAATCGTTTTGACAGCTTTCCCATGTTATCATAGTAGTATCCTCAAAAGTAAAAGCAGGAAATGCGATCATGACATCCAAAACACGATCACGAAGCAATATACAATCACGAAACCCAAAACGTGAAAGTCGATCTAATTTTCAACATTTATTAAACACTTAAAATTATATAGAGAACTTCTAAGGTGTTTTTCCGTACCTTTGAAAACAGTTGTTTCTCCAAGTACTGTTTAGAGATTGCATAAAATACAGTTCGTGCATTGCATGAAATGTTATCGGAAACCGCTAGCTACTGTGTTCAGGAAATTCGTTTTAAGATGAAACACGAAATCCCGCAAATTATAAATCACGGAAGGCAAGCTAGTCCAAGCTATGTAAGAAAGCAAAAGGCACATTCAAGCTGACTCATTTAATTGATCGCTTGCTCGCGTTAAACACCTATTTCGCAGCGCACCTCTTTAGTTAGACGCAAATACTATGGACACAGAGGAAACAGGGATACAGCGTCATCAATTGATTGCATCCAACGAAAGCTCTCCTTCCAGCTTTATGGATCTTTTGCTGAATTCGTCGCCATCGACTAGTACGTTGACCTCGAATAGCATCACGTCAATACCGTCAAGCATTTCTTCACATGTCGTTTCCACCTGTAGTGTTCCAAGTCCCGTGAATGTAACTGACACGGTGCCAATGCAAAGATTTTTCTCCGTTCCATCTCCAGCCCCTGTGAGTTATCCCATTCCGCCCCTTAACAATCACTTGGCCGCAGCGTATCCGCAGTACATCTCAAATCCTTACCCTCACGGTCTGACTTACAACACGTTTGCAGTTAGCTCTGGTTTCCCTGCTTATGGACCTTACGTACAACCACCTTACTCCAGTCGCTTTGTACAACTGGCGCCAAAAACCACCACTTGACCAGGCTAATAAAGCAGCTCCAAGCCACGGAGCACTCAACTTTATAGAAAGCGTGAAACAAATTAGATCCCAGTTGTATACAATGGCCAGAATCGATGAAAGCGAAGAACCTCCGACTGAAGGAAGCCCTGTCTATTCCACATGGCGAAAGTCTGTTATCGAGGCACGGAAACCAGTAAGTTGTTCCTATCCACTATTCTCTCATAGAAATACTCGAAAAAGTCTTAGCAGTTTATGACTTTAAGTTTCAGTTTAACCTCCACTGCGATCATTAGTGATTTTCTGGTTGCTATATGCCTTTTTCTTATATAAATTTGTTCCTTCATTACTAGTACTCGATGGCCCATTATCTCATGGTTGCAAAGTTGTCAAACAGATGTTTCGCTTTGGTTGAAAGGATCGCTGAAAGTCGCGAGAAAAAAGTTACGCAAAGTGATTTTTTAGACCTGTATAAAAAAACAGAAGAGAACCAATACGATCTCCTGCTCGACTTACTGGAAGGGAGAAGAACTTTCGAAGGGCTCAGAAAGTCTCGGGTATGTACTATAGCTTACCTTTCTTTACGTTGAAGAGGAAAATTCAGTGTTGATTGTTTTCACTTACGTTAAATAAAAAGATTTCTAAAGGCAGTGATACTGATTGTTTCTAGCGTGGAGGAAAAGACCAATCTGCCAAGATGAAAGAAGCAGGAGATTACAAAGAAGTGAGTAAAAAATGACAATCAATTCAGTTATGATGGCTGGACGAGATATCGCACTTCTAAATTTTGTGCGTGATCACTTTCAACTCCCCTGTGTTTCACAGATTGCAGAGGAACTAAGCAGGTTGAAGCAACGGAATGCAGATCTGACAATAAAACTTGAACAGGTTCGTTTCCGTCAGATAATTAACACTAAATGCGACAAGCTAATGTTCCAACGGCATATTTTATTAAGATCTCACGTAGTGCGTTTTCTATTCCTTTTTTTTGTCCTTTTTATTTCTTTTTACTGGATGCTAAAATCCATGGTCAATTTGATCGAAGGAGGCCAACGATGATTACCGTAATAATGGAAAAAAATAGATGTCTGTTTACCAGTCCGGCATATAAATAGCAATTTTTTTTCCTTGGGGCAGGTCATTGAGGACCGTGATAAAGAACACAAGAAAGCCAGCGATTTGATGTCGAGACTTCGAAGATTAGAAAAAGAAAGTCAAGAGGTACATTGCTAAATATGCTTCCTGAGGAGGTTAAATTTAAGGTTTTGTTTTTTTGCAAATCATCAAACCGACTATACGTGTTCTAAGTATCGCATTTTGTCGATACCTTTTTCTACCGCCTTTAGGAATACAACCAATACAGAACGGATGTCGACAAGCTCATAACTGAAAAAAATATGCTGTCGGAAAGTCTTACTAGCACTGAATATTCCGATTTTGAAGAAGAAGAGCTTGCACCTTTAGAGGTATGCTGTTAAACTTTTTCTGTCATAAATCAGTGGCAATTAACCAACCAGTTTACGGGCTTGCAATTGAAAACGATCAGGGATCAAAAAAACAGAAAGGAAATATGCCCTCAGCTAGAGTTACGCGTGCATCTAAAAAAATTGTGTTGGTATAGTTACATGTATGTACTATCTATCAGTTCTGAGGTTTGTTGAAAATGACACGCAGATTGTCACTACCAGACATTGAAGAACGAAACGACAAAACAGTTTCATAACTGCTTAATCATTTTTGCGTAGATTATTAAAGACCGGTTCACAGAGAAGCGCAAAAAGGGCAGCAGTAACATAAAGCGTGGAAAATATCCACCCGAAGCAGCAGAAAGTCATGTAAGTTAAGTTGACATTCTTTCTTAAACTTTTTCCTCTCGTACTGACATGACTGGACTCTAAAAGACTAGATCACGATTATCCCAAACGACATCTCATACGGAGCATTTAACGCTGAATGCTTTCATGTTGACCCGGGTAATCATACTGTTACGAGATTGTCCAACCTGCAACTTTACATTGGAACAATTTTCTCACAATGCACATCGACCGCGATTTCTGTACAATCTTAATTGTGTCTTACATATTCAGTGCTTCCATGTCTTTCATTTGTTTACAAGTCACGTGAAATCCTACACCAACTATTAAAATGGGCAGGAAAATGTCTTCTACATATGTTCTACAACCTGATTTTTTTCTTCATAGGAATCAAGATTGCCAGGCAATAACTGTTCTGACGATTCGGCTGCTGAGGTTTTCGAAAGCAATTCAGCACATTTAGATAACACCATCTTATCAGGATCTAGTGACAGTGACAACGATCCACTGTCAAAGATTTCAAAGGTAAATCACTAATTTTCCCTGGTAATATCGTATTAATTAAAAACATTATAAATCAATAAATGGATATCTTTTGATTAATCACGCCGAAAAACAACTAACCCCAACCCGCACCCACAACTGACAAGCCCGGAATGCAAGTTTTTTTGATTGCGTGCTTTTTATTTCGTATTTTTTTTATGGTTCAACTTCTTTGTTGCAGAAGAATTAACGATAGTTTTGCTCATCCATTTTCTTTACAGAAAGAGTATTCAAGAAAGTTGATAGAGAATAGCACACGAGTCAAGACTAAAACAACTAGTAAGGTTAGTTGGAATCCCAACATTCAGTCTCACTATATATTTGGGGGTGAGCCCTTGAAAGGTCACTAACTGACCTCTAGCTTTTATTGCTGGAGTCAGCAAGCCTCATGTAGAAAGATTCTCCTTCAATACAGGCAGTTGATGATGCAGCAACTGGCCTGACATGGCTGACAAGCAACGAGGAATCAGGAGACAGTGACACTTCGACGTCGGTTTCTAAGGTAAGGAACTCAATCAATCATCGTTTTATATAAGACTGGTGTCGAATTAGACTTTCAGAAAAGTCCTTCGTCTTATTTATTCAGTACCCGTCTTGTTTATCCCGCCCCGCTACTACCCTAAAATTCATTAGGTCGACTTGTGACAAGTCTAGTGTCGAATTGTCAACATCACTGACTGATGACCTTGGAATTCTGCTCTTTTCAAAACCATGTTCTGCAAAATAATACTAGAAAACTGATCGTTTCGAATGAAGAAAAACTCTGTGTCCCTTAAAATGTACATGTAGTGCAAAAAACACAATGTTTGGTAGTCTCGAGGTTGTACCATTTCTACTATTGCATATCATCAAGAATGCCTTTTATTATTCCACATGCCCAAATGATATTAGGTTTATTCATTGCATGTTTATAATCAGCATTTCAGAGACCCAATAGTCACGAACGCCGAAAAAGCCAGAAAAGAACATCAGGCAGTCAAAAAACGGGTTGTTGAAGAAAAGTCTGCCTCCAAGGTAAGAGCATATTTCAAGCTCCTTAGCCTTTCTGGAACTTGACAGCAAGTAGCACAACATTTCTAATACGAGACCATGAACTCCTCGGGCTCGTTTCTCGAAAGCTCCGGAAACATTAATTTGGGCCCGCAAAGCCATTATAAGCACGCGCGTTTTTGAGACCCGGACAGCAACCGGAAGTGAGCTATTTTCGCTTTTAACTTACCCTCGCACCATCACATTCACATTGCTACGAATCTTCCCACCATTAGAATTGAGTATTAAAAAAATCTGGGAGACAATACGGTTCTAACACGCGAAATGGTCTCTTCCGGTTGCCGTCCACGTCTCAAAAATCTGTAACTAAAAACCGCGAGGTGAATACGCCTGAAACTCCTTGTATGCATATGAAGAGAACCCGACTGTTGATATGTGAATAAAGCAGCTCTGAAATGACAAGGTTTGAGAGTTTACTACAGCTTTCCGAGTTCGAAAACATTTTCGGGACCTTCAAGAAATGGGCCTAGCTGCGAATTCAAATGAAAAATCACCAAATGTTTTGAACTGACAATTTACCAAAATATCGTTTACGTTTATCTTCTCATAAACCATACCAACCCTAACATTTGGAGCAACAAAAATGACTCGATCAGGTGCCAGATGCCGTCTCCCCTATAGTCTGTTCGTTTATCAGTTATACTTGTAGATGGAAAAAGTCATCACGAGTCCTTTCCCTAAGAACACCGGGCAGGACTCAATCCTGAGCGGTTTATATAGAGCCCATCATGCATGCCATAGCGCCTTAACTGCTGTATTATAGATATATTCGGATATAAATTTTGGTGCAATTACGATTCCTTTTACCAAGCTTCAATACTCATTTTTGCAGGTTCAGCGGAAAGAAAAATCTTCAAAGAAAACAAGTACCAAGGTTTGAAACAGTTATTGTGTATGATTACCTGCGCTTGAAAAGAAAAACAAAGCAAGCTAGTAACTAACTTTATTGCCAGCAAACTGACTTCCTATTCGTTTCTTTCTCAGCCTAAGAAGAAAAGCGCTCCAAATCATTCAAAAGGTTAGTAGTGCATGTTTTCTGAGGTGCACCAAGCTCCACTGCACGCTATACAATTAACTTTGAGTTTTTGTTTTACTTTTCGCAGAACAAAGTGTGGAAATGGACCCTGAATTTCAGGATGAATGGGTAAGCGGCTTCCATGCATGAGAAGCATTGATCAGCTCTGTTTGCAAATAATAACATATTTCCCTCTTCTTCTTAAAGGACTACGATGCCAAGAACCTTAAAGAAACCCAGTGGGTTGCAGTGGCGTATGACAATGAGTGGTTCATCGGCCAAGTAATGAAAATAATGGAGGACAAAGTTCGCATCAACTTTCTGATCGAAAGAAATGGATTTTATTACTGGCCACAAATTCCCGATAAAGCTATAGTGAATCCAAAATTCATCTTCAAACCCACCGTAAAGGTTGCGGAGGTGGGAAGAAAATTTAAGATGAATGATAGAGAAAGCATTATAAAGGCATTTAAAGGATTCTCAAAAAAGTATTTCTAGAAGTTTTGTAAGCAAGACCCAACCAGTAAAAAGCTTCGCGCTTGAATCTGGTGGGCTGAGTTAAATGAGATTCCGAGAAAGAAATTCGATTAATCAAAATTAATTGTTTCCTGTGCTATAGTGAATGAAATTTGATTTCTGGCGAGTAGAAATTAGGAAAAAATAACAAAGCATTTCTTTTAAACCATGTCAGTGTTTGCTTAAATAAAGTTCTTATGTATGACACAAGACTTGTCTTGCCAATCTCTCTCTTCAGACAACCACAGTCCAAGCGTGGTACGATTTACGGCAAGCGGCGGAAACCTCTAGCCATATAATTGCTGTTTCGTGACTAAATCGGTTTTCAGTATGACATACATGTATAAGGGTTTTCCAATGACACTTTAGTCAGTCGGGAAAATATTTTGTAACTGTCACACTAGACTTTCAGAAAAGTCCTTCGTATTGAACACATTCTACCCCGCTTCTCGGCCTAACATATTCTACCCTAAAACTCATATCATGAGGTCGACTTGTGGCAAGTCTACTTTCACACGAGTCTTGAAGACATCAAATTCTTTCACCTTCATCGGTAGTTTACGTATCACGTTACGTATCGATTCCCTGTGACGTCATATGAACAGAACAATAACCTCTGTTAACTACTAAGAGAAAACGCTTTCTCCGGTCTCAAACGAAGTAAACAGTATGTTAGGGAACAAGCCAAAAAGTAAATGAAATTTATCGAAAAGTAGTACACGAAATTTAAATGCTGTGTGATTTATTGGTGTATGGTCGACGTCTGACAGATTTCTGTATCGTGAAACTGGAACAAGAAGACAAATGGACAACCCTAGCAAGAGAACTATTCTTCAAAGTATAATTTTCCTTCTGATAATCCGTTTTTGATCTTGATGGAGAAACCAGGATTAAAGTGGCTTGAGAAAAAGAGCAAACTGAAGTTCCGTGTTAAGTTGCAATTGTATTTACTGGTGAAGGCCGAGGCTCGAGGAACATTCGAAGGTCAGTAGACAATATTGCTTTCGGGATAAAATAATCTGTGCAGTAAACGGTTATTTATGTAAGGCTTTCAAACAGCACACAATAAATGGTGTTTGCGTCCAATAAAGTTAACATTACAAAGACATGTCGCTAGTTAGAGAATTGGCGGGATTTTATTTTGTTTGCGCGGGAACTGTCGAACCGTAAAAGATACTCTTTCGATCGTTCGTTCGTTCGGACACAACACCAGCAGGATAAGCCTGGCAACCATTCAACAATCCGAATACGGCAATCAGCCGTCCAAAGATAAATGTAAGCAAAATTTTTAAGATAGCAGAACAGAAAAATAAGGCAGAATTGAAGACTTCACGTTACAGGTCGATTGTCGTGATTTGTTCGGGGTTGTATCGATTACTAAACCACATCAGGCACCTTTTGCCGCGGTCAATGCAGGGCACAAAGCCAAGTCGGAGTTCGCGGTCAACTGACTCTCATTTAAAACCGGATAAAACCTTTTCGATTATGTTCAACAAGACTTTCACGGAGAAACGATAACTTCTTCCAATGATTTACGACAAAGTAGAATTGTAGATCTTGACATATATTTCGCGAAACAGTTCAGTGAAGACCGAGCTTAACTATCGTCTTTGTGTTTGCGACTAAATAGCAGTGATGTCGTTTTTGAAGATAATTTAGCAACACTTTTACGAGGAATGCTGCACAACATCGCCTCTAAAAACCAAGCTGCATTTGTCAAATGAAAGATGTATATACGTACATTGATCCGTTATCGAGTAACAGCGCGTTGATTTGATATAACAACGGAAAATTAGAACTCGTGTCAAAAATGTTGACATTGAGGTCAGGTTTCTCTTGCACGCAACGGGCTGTGTTAAATTAAATTCCCGGACGATCGTTGTACATATTTGCTCGCGTGAAAAAGGCCATTCTGGCTCATTTTTGTCCAGTTCGAAATTAGTTCGAAGAAAGTAAAAGTTCTTGGGGTATTAAGCGTATCACTTAAACAGAATGATCTTTACAGCGCGGTAGGAAACAAAATAAAAGTATCGTGGGGGATAGTGGATTTCACTAAATCAGATTTAGCGCACAGAAATGATATCTTAAGTAAAAGGTGGCTCATCAATTGTTCGTTGCGTTTTGCCGAGAGTTGCCAGTGCACCGATTAAACGGCCGGAGAAAGGAATCGTATATAGTGAAACAAAGGTTATTGATAGGTGAAACAAAGATCCTATTTAATTCTAAGTGCTGTTGTCAACCTGGGAATCTCAAAGTCGCGAATAAGCTTAGGTATTGGTTATTAAGGGTTGTGATTGGTTTATATGACTAACATTAGCTGATACTATATACCCTGTTATCCACCATTATTCTGTTATTGAATAATAAGTGTCTCATTGGTTATAACAGACTATCAAGTGGCTAACATTATTGGAGCTTGGCATCTTGAGAACTGGCCATTTCTGATTGGCTCTAATGGCCAATAATGGCCAATAATGGCCAATAATGAATAACAGCTTTTAGTGCCAATTACATTGAAATAGTGTTGCATGCTAAACCAAAAGCCTGTGCTTTGTCATACCTGGCATTTGCCTGTCCACCTGGTAAACATCTTCCATAAATCTGTCTACTTCCGGAAATAGCGGAGTCACTGGAAGGACTGATGAAACACTAGGATCTGATAGAGGCGGTCTGGAATAAGCTGATACCATAAAAGGGTATTCCACTGAAGACTGCCTGACACCAATATTTGGGGTGGACACCTGCTGTGGCTTGGGGGACTGCTGCAGCTGCAGTGGAAGGCTCTGTGAACTCAGGGCCTGTAGCAGTTGGTCCAACTTTGCCTCTTGCTTGGCAAAAGAACACTCCAGGCGTTCCAGGATGGTTCTGATCAGCCGCCTTTCTGATGCTGACTCCAGATTTTGTTGGCGTTCCTAAAATAATAATAAAAATTATGTTGGTGATTACACTTGGGAACATTTCCCCTAATTATTACATTGTTTGCATTTACTGACATTGATATTGGAAAATGATTTAGTTCAGATTCATTTTTTTTTTAATTCGGCCGATTATTAATTAGGTGAAAATATTTGTACACAAAAGATAAACTGACTAAAACCTGTCTGCTCTTTGCTACAAAAATGTCTTGAATCCAAATTGCAATCACATAGCAATTCAAGCTTTTACTTTCTAAAGAAACTGTTGTCTGATCGGCGCATGAAAGAAGCATATAGTTATTTCAAAAACTGAAGGTGACCAAGGTCAATTGACCGCCGCATCGAGTTTGTGAAGCTGATGTTGTACTCATAACAAAGCACAGGCCTCCCATGTAAAGCAGTCTCAGTGCACAAAAAGTATATAATGCGAAAAAATGATTGCTTACACTGTTCGCGCTGTCTATTCTGTCGATGGCTTTCGATATCATTTCTCTTACACCAGATTGTTCTGCCTCGGTCTCAGAATTGCTTTCTTCTTGAATTTGAGGGTAACTGTTTAGCTGTCGTGTCGGCTCGGGCGGGCGAACTGCAACCAAAGCTGATGATAGTGGAAGATCGTCCTCGGAGTCAGAACTCTCATCCATGGAATCCTCGATGAGGGTTGCCCTGTTGGGTGACTCGGGATCA
>OFHQ01000051.1_pt1:5000-13081 | contig 13081 bp, 12 predicted proteins | sample 1521071 | NCBI WGS metagenome assembly OFHQ01 (sample SAMN04272335, study PRJEB24112) | coral metagenome | biome: Coral reef; feature: Shallow seawater; material: Coral tissue | host: Coral | place: China: South China Sea | collected 2014 | reverse complement strand
GCATAATACAAAAACGTAAATATCTCTAAAACGAAAGAAGATACTCCAAAATGGAAAACGCCATTCTTCTTTACTTTGAAAAGCAGCAATTATTTTTTACTTCATAGGCACTTAAACCAAAACAGAGACCAACGACGCCTAATACGGATCAAACCTTGAGTTTTGTGACATTTTACGATAAAAAAGAGGTTTTGGTATACAGCGTTCGTCAGTCGTTGATTTACTGGCTGTTGTCAAAAGGTTACCTTAGCATTTGGGATGGGTTTTAGTCGTCGTTGTAGAGAGTTTAAAATAAGAGTGAGTGTGTGGACCGTCCGCCGGGACCAAAGCAAGAGGCCGCTACCGAGAGATGGCCACGAACACAATTACCAATTCACAGACCAAGTTTGTCTCAAGAGATTTTGTTACTAATATACAGAAATGCTCAACGTTTCTCTTTTGTTATTAAATCTTTATGCGAGTGAAATGTTTTACCTTAGCAATGGTCTCTTTAGTTTTTCTGGATGCTCTCAACGAATTCATTTTCCATCTGACAAGGGAAGAAGCCAAAGTAGAAAATCCAATTGAACCTTTTTTACCATCAGCCTGCACTGAATCTCTTCTCGATTGAGTCACATTACTGGAACCCAACACTGAAGCCGTTATTGAGGACCTTCTTGCTCGCGAGCCCCGTCTCACGTCTCCTGCTGCAGAAATAAAAGAACTTCCCGGAGAGACTGAGGTCTCACCCTGTCCTGAGGTGGAGGGGGTGGGGTAATTTGACACACCGGAAACTCGCTGGAAGCGAGGACCACCAGCCTCTCCTGGGGAAGAGAATCGTGGCAAAGACGCCGTAGAAGACCTGCGCCGCTTGTTGGTTTCAGATGGTACAACTGGAAACGTGACAAGAGACCCTATTGTATCAGAGCACTTCTGAAGAGGAATATAAACATGTCTCCATTAATCTAGTAATAGATTACGAGTATTGTTATTTATAACTAAACTACAGCATAATTCTGGAACGTTATTGGTTATTGGCAGGCCGTACTTGCTTTTTACTAAATGGCATTAGTAGAATTCTACTAGAAAACTAATGCAAATGCTGCAGTCTGATTGACTGAGCTACTCGTATACTATCAGCCATTAGTGCAAATCTACTAGCGTTCTATCACGAATGCCGTTCTCTGATTGGCTACGCTACTCACTATCTATTCTGTGATAGATAGTGAGTAGCGTAACAGTGTGCGCTTGTTAACAAAATGACGGCTGTTTCTTGGCGTTTTCGAAGTGTTGAGAAGAGGATTTAGATTAAGTTTTGAACAACTAGTAGATTTATACTTAAACAATTAGATTATTCACTCTCGATTTCTATCCCACGATAGTTGACTCGGGCTGCACCCTTGTCAACTATCATGCGATAGAAATCGAGAGCGAATAATGATTTTTAATCAATCAGCACGTGTATTTTCTTAGGACTGTTTTTTTAAATAAAACATACAGAATGAGTGCAAAAAGGCTACTCTACATGCACATACTAGCCTTTTGCATGCATGCATTCCATGCCTAGAATCCTAGTAACCAGTTCTATAGCCCCACTATGGAAGTAAAACACTGTCAGCTAAACAGCCTTAGTACTAAGGCATTCTCCTCCCTGCACACACTGCATGCCTATTTTATTAGACACTGTACAGAATTGAATGAACTGTACTTACTAATTTTGACCTGACATATCCAGCAACTTTTCATGAATAACCTTTACAACCTCAAAACTAGTGAAAGAGAAAAAGAAAAAGCTGTCAGTTTTAAGTCCAATTCACTTATTAACCAATATCTACAGTCTTGTAAATTAAAACTTCACCTGGCAATTTCAAAAGTGTCCTTTGATCAGAAGTTTAAGAAATGTATGAAGCTTAGTTGGAATTTCCAGAGGGGTGGGGGGGATCTTAGAAAAATCCCTTCCATGGGGGAGGTATGGATAGTTTCTGGAATTACACTTATGTACATGTATGTTCTTGATCAAACTTGTTTGGTCAGAAGGATTCGCTGAACATTCTCTTTTTCTTCCCTGTTAATGGCCAAGATGCACTTGAGGTCCATAAATACATTATCTGGAACTACAGAGGTTGTAACAAAATGGCATAGAAGCCAGAAGGACAAAGTTCTAATGTAATGTTACCTTTTTGCAGATGTTACTGCATATACAAGTACATATCCATGAATGCCAACTGAGTAAGTCTGAGGGAATATTGAATACTCATCCTGACAATAAAAAAAACATAGAAAAAAAAGAAGAAATATAACTGATTCAGCAAGTAAATACAACTAGATTTACCTCCCCAATAAAATGCTTGTTGACTTAATATTCATCAAACTGTGCTGGAGAGTGCCATCACCTGGCAACACTTCCTCCTCATAAGCGTCTGCCTTTAAAAAATCGTGGAGCAGCCACCTCCAATTGCCATCTATTCCCCTTATATTTAAACCAGCCAATTAAGAGCTGCATGAAACTATGCTGTTATACCTCCCAAGTCAAATACATGTATGTTTTCCGACTGGAGGAGAACATGTCATATGTTGTGGGTCAAAACTCACTAACTCCCAAGGACAAACAAAACTCACTAACTTCCTATGGAAACAACAACATGAACTTTCGACTTGCATGTGATCAGGTGGTGCTCCTTGAAACCACGGCATTGAGGGTCTCGGGGAAACAAAACTCACTGTTTCCCTTAGTACCAGTCATTGAGTGTTTATTGTTTCACAAAAACTACATGTACACATCCCTCCTCCCCCTAAAGGAATTTATGATTTGAACCCAGTCCCTACTCTTCTCAATTTAGCGTCATATTTACACAAGACCCCCTTCCTTTCAGAATTTCCAAAGACTGGTCGGTATGGAGATTACCTGGAACCTCACAATGGCAAGTTTAGCTAGTGACCAATGCATTGATCAGAAGAATGGTTTCTCAGTCATTGAGTTGAATAAATAAAATAAAGTTGAGCAACACCCCAAAACAGATAAACTCAGCCACAGCCAATAAGCTGAAACAACCACAGTGAAGACAGCCCAACACAACTCACTTGGTGCTGGATAAAAGATAAGGAGACAAGGCTCGCAAACCTTATCTCCAACTTAAAAATGAATACATACATGTATATCAGTCATCTGAACCCAACACTTGTTTCACTTTGAGTCAGATCAAAGGCACCCAAACACTCAGCCCTTTGATTTCACAACGAATGCACTCCCGGGTTTTTATTTACTCCAGTGTAATATTAAAGGAAACAAGGTTGATGAAATGAAGAAGATTAACGTGATCGTCACTTGATGGAAATCTCAAAAAGTTAAGTACATAAGCTTCATAATTTTTCTAAAAATAAACTATTATAACTGGTTTGACGAAACCGAAAGTTAACTTAGTTACGTTCAATTTAAAGTAAAACTATGAATATGAAGGACTCCATTATGAATGATATCTGATCATTGGACTTCCCATTAAAATCTATAGATACTACACGATAGAAAGTACATGTACCAATATCAAGACTATTAAAAACTCACTCACTCACTCTTGAACAAGGAGATATTAACAGTACTAGTATGTTTACCTGGCCGGCAGTATCTACGACCTCCAATATGTATTCTTGACTGTTGTGTTTCAGCTCAGTGGTAAATGCTGAGAAAAAAGACAAGGCAGAAGTTACAACTCTCACAAGGTCAGACTTCAATGTTAAATCACGTTTGGGTCCAAGGTTCCACTTCAGAATTTTTTTCGTCAAACGAATTCAACAAAATCACTCACTGTTCTCAATTGTCGGATCGTATGAATCCACAAATTGTCCTTCTACAAACTGAATTGTAATTGAAGATTTTCCTGAAAAGAAAAATACAAAAAAAATTAAAATCTCGTGAAAATCTCGCATAGTCACGGAACAGAAGCTTCCAGCAAGGTCTTTTCTACAGGTAGCGAGCACGATCCAAAAGTTACCAACAGAACGGAATCCCATCACGACGATCTTTCTTGATTTTGCTGGTGCCATAGTTAACTGAAAACTGGAGCTTTCTTTAACGTAGAATACACTAAATTCCAGATAAAAACAGTGTACTTTTCTACTACATTTTGACTTCCACAACGGCACCGGTGAGGAGGAGAAATAATATCCCAAAATGCAATGCACTAAACAAGCGCAGACTGTTTACCAGCGGTCACTCCCATTGGGGAAAAGGAAGAGAAATTGTTTCAAGTTTGGAAACACTTCTTTTGGATTCGGAAAGTTTCAGTTTTTCCCACGTTTTGTTCCTAAGCAGGTAACATTTTCAGCAATACTAGTTCGTGACTTAACTCCAATTAGCATTTTAACAGTTTTTGTCCTTAAGTAGGTATAATTTTAATTTTTAGCGCTACACTGGAACATATAAACCTTGCCACATTGTTGTGTTAATATCAAATCACTAACTGAATGTCTGCATCGGCGCGCTTGATTTCTAATTCTTTTAGTGAGTTATAGCACAAAAAATTAAGGTTTACTAAGTCTGACTATTTAATGCTTTTAAGCAAAGGAAACTGGTTACTATCTAATCATGATTAACTGAGGTTACTACAACAGTACTGTAAAGTTTAAATCCTGCATTAATTATTTATTGCCATCATTTTCATTTTTATGATATCATTATATTTTTTCTAGTTCAGTATGGAGCCTGTTGGAAAATCATGTTCTTTGTTGATTATTTTAACAACTCTTCTAAGTGAAACATGGTGCGCTCCAGACAAAGAACTGCTTTGTGGTGGTAAGATATTGAAAGTCGCTTGGGGATGGCATTTAGTTAGACGGGTGGGGGCATCTATGCAGGGAATGCAATCGTTTAAAAGGGATGAAGTTGTTTCTTAGAAGTTTGAGGAAGAGGGTGCAGGGTGGCCACCTTTTGTGGATACTGGCTGTCTCGCTCTTTGAGGGTGAAAGTAATAAAAATTTTGTTTTTAGCAAATTAGAAAATCTGGAAATGCTAATTTGCACTTGAGATCAAGACTTTGAGAATAAAACTAATATAGGGATATTTTATCACTAGGAATTCTCCCCACCTTAGAAAGGTTTACCAAGACCAAACAGAAGATTTTGGATGCCCGCGATTTTTCCCAAAGCCATAGGCCCTAGTACATTTTTACCCCTTTTCCTGAAGGTCATAGAAGTTGACATTCACCTCAGATCTTTACAGAGAGCCCTCTCTCTCCATCTTTTATATCAAAAGGTTTTATTGTTTCATAACCTGTTAAACCCTTGGCAGGGTACCAACATTTTTCTTTTGTACTAGAGACTTCATAAACACCTAAGATATCTACCATCTCCCCTGCAGCTTTCTGGGATAATTTCTTAATCCATACTTTTAGAGAAGCATGTTCATCTTGGGACAACATTTTGCATTTTCCCCAACTTTTATTGCACAATCTACTGACTGTTAACCGCACTGATACTGAATTTCATTCATAACAGTTTGTCATGTTATTGCTGATGAACTTCAATGGGAAATCTCTCAAGTTGATCCAAGAAAAACTCTAGAGGTGAGTGTTTTGCAGACTATCAAGCGATATCTAATTTAAGCAGTTATCTGTAGTGAACTTGTTTCATGAAATCTATCAAACACAGACCAGGTTCGACCATATTTCCAAACACCAAAGAGAGAGCTAAAAATACAGTGGTTGGCAGAGTAATTTTGATGAATGTCAACATAATTTTTTGGAAAAATATCAGGGATCAAACACTATCTTGGTTGCTTGATATATCTTCTCAATCAAAACTAAAACTGTGACAAAAATATGGAAATAAGATTGTTTAAAAATCTTTGTAAACTTATAAAGACCAATTATCTAAACACCATCATTTTCATGATTTCCATCATTTAAATGTGATGAATTTTAATTTACAATGAGTTTTGAGAATTGGCTATGAAGCAAACACTTCATTCTTTGGTGAGTGCATGAATTTATCACTTACACCATATATGAACTTGGATATTTGGATGAGTAAATGTCATGTACAAATAATGATCATCGTGACTTTAGGTTGAGAGCTTTAGAGTGGATCCAAGAGGAAATCAAAATACCAAGAAGGTAAGCTGCAGTTCATAATTTAACTTAAGAGAAATTGAATGGGTTGGTACAAGACTGATGCATGTGACTTTTTGGGTGAATTGTTTTTCTTTCCTCTCTCAAGAATCGCGAGGAGCTGACAGAGACTCGGGAAAGCTTGCAGCAGATGAAGGAGAAACTGGTGGGACAGGAAGAGAGTTTCAGAAAGAAATGCATCGATTTAGACGCTGATGTGTTATCGCTTAAAAAAGCCAACGCTGAACTAGAGGTAATGACCAGAGCTGACCTTAGCGGCTACTTTTCATGGATTTCTAACCAGTGTCCTGACGAAAACTCAGTAACAAATAAAGAAGAAAAGATCTTACATGTTTGAAAGAGGACATTTCTTCTTTGTTGCTACAAAATATTGTTCTCGTCAACTTCTGTTGACTAGAGCAGTGTTTTTTTTGCATTTTAGAACTTTTCTTTGTTTAATGTACTAAGTGAAATGTTTGAATTTTCCGCAGAGGGCACTTGAAGCGCATCAACTGAAGACAGCAGTAGAAAGAACGACACTGAATGACATCCACATGCAAACGATCAAGGTAAGAGAGTGTTCCACTTCAAGTGAGTGTGCACAGCACTCATTGCGTTGTAACTCAGTATAGGGATGATTTGGCGTCTACTCATTAGTCTGCTCATTGAGTTATCAGTTTACGCCAACATAGATTTGAGAACGCCTGATGGAAACCTTGAAAGGGTAGACATACTTTGTTACTTACAGGATTCCTTTAGACCTTTTTCTTCCAAGACTAATTTGAATCGAAATCAGAATAAAGTAGGAGGTAGGAGGCTAACATGAAATTAGCGCGGGCTCAATTTGGCGACTTCCTGTACTCTTTGATTAACTCGCCCTCAAAGATTTGCTAGGTAATGAGGAGTTTTACAACCAAGCTGTCTGTTTTCTTTCAGAGTCTCACATCTCCTCGTAAACTGTTGCTTTCTTCAAACCGACTCAGTCCACGCAGCGCGGCCAGTACACCAAAAAGATCACCGGCCACCAATCGAAAATCCAAGCTGGCTACTCCTGTCATCGGAACACCTGACGAGAAACCAAAACAACCCAACGGACTGATCAGGAGAGATAGCTTCCATGATATTGGATCAGACAGCGAAATGGATGAACCATTCTTTAACTTCGACTCGGAAGAGATGGATGATGAGGAACTTTACAGTGAATCACTCTTGGAAGAGCTTAAGAAACAACAGGTCTGTTAAGTGCTGGGATTATATTACCTTGATGAATTAGACAGTTTGGAATCTTGTGTTGTTCTATAATGGATGAAACCCAAGGAAAAAGGTTTCTATTAGAGGGCTGTTCCACAAGGCAATTTCTCTTTCAACTTCCTGGGACACAAGTTACAGGAAAAAATTTCCTTATGTATCAACTCCTGAATAACATTTCTTGCAAATGAACGTTGCTCCAAGTAGAATCAAGTTTTACTTTTCGCTACGGTTATTGTAACGAAACCTTCTCCTGCAACTTGTGTCGCAACAAAATTGTGAGACAATGTGCAAGAAATACCGCCTAGTGTAACAGAGTCTTTCATGAATCTTGAGGACTTTTTTCTTTGCCAGTGTTATAACTGAATTAATTGCTCGTGTTTAACAACTTGTTCTGTTCTTGATGTTGGCCCAACAGGAGATGAACAATATCCAGCTACAACAACTCCAAACAGAAGAGGCAACAAGGATACGATTGAATCAAACCGTCAACAAACTTGACCACCAAGTGCAACATCTCACAACGGTCAGTTTACACGTCAATCAGTTAAATAATTGTTTTCAGTTTTATTGTTTACAGCAAGCCATATCCAAAGCAGCCCCTGTTATCCTCGAGAAGCATCGGGAAATCGCTTCGTATCACGCAAGAAATGAGAATTTATTTTAATTATATTTCAGGTTCTTACAAGTGAACGGGAAAAGCACGCTGCGACTGAGACCGAGCTGAATATGAAGAACCTGGGACTAGCTGAC
>OFHQ01000050.1_pt1 | contig 13116 bp, 1 predicted proteins | sample 1521071 | NCBI WGS metagenome assembly OFHQ01 (sample SAMN04272335, study PRJEB24112) | coral metagenome | biome: Coral reef; feature: Shallow seawater; material: Coral tissue | host: Coral | place: China: South China Sea | collected 2014 | reverse complement strand
TGGTTTAGACCTTTTTCGTTTTATTGTTTATTTATTGTTATTCTGACACAAATCTGCTCGCGTGCTTGCTTCCTGATTTGAAGTCATTTCACGACCAACTTTATGCAATGTCGATTTTATAAATTTGATAAAATATTAACTCCTTTCGCTAAAATTCCGTCAAGTGTTCTAACACTATCAAGTATGTATTTCAAAATAAACCGCTCCTTAGTTAAACGTGTTCTCAGACGGCAAAGCTTTCATTATGACGTAACTCGCTTGATATTTTCCATCCTACATCATGATAAGATGAGTAAATTCCGAACGTGACCTGAGTCAGAAATGTTGATATTCCTTCTAATTAGGTCAGAATACTTCATCATCGTTTTTCTTGTAACCGCCTCATTCGCTATGTTATGTAATCAATTATGGTGGTCCTGATTCACATACAAAATTTATCGAGCACAATATACGAGTTATGAACTCGGCTTGTTTGATGCGAGGATACAACATCGGCATAAAAGCAGGGGTAACGCGCTACTCTGTAGTTATTTCTGGGCAAAGACAAAAGTTAACCCTTGACGCGGAATCACCGCTAATCGGCTCATTTGAAATTTGCGTAAGAAAGAAAAGTCTAGCTCAGTGATGTTTAGAGTGATTAAATATATTTTGCTTTCTAATCCACACTCTTTTGACACAAGACAAAAATTATCTTTCAACCTACAGTTTTTCTGCTTCACAAAAATTAAACTAAGGAAAGTTATGTTTTTTTTTTGATTTGGCTTAAACTTTGACTTTAGTTGTTGCTTTTGTGGTCGACGGTTTGTTTTGTTGGTGTGTTGAGAACGTGACGTGATCTCGCGTTCGTTTCGAGACGCACGGTCAACATCAAAACAGGTGTAATTGTTCTGCTATTTTAAAATTCTAATAATTTTGCCGGCCCCGGAAAAGAGGTGCATTATACGTATGACGTACAACAAAAGGACTCAGAAATCTGGGAGAATGGTGACTAATCCACCACCACTATTGTATGAATCGAGATCACTGTCAGCTCTCACTGACCATTATCATACACAGCTTATGGCGAATTTTCTTTGTAGAGTTTGTTTGCATTAATATTGTTAGTAGAAAATTAAACCTTGGTCGCTTCATACATAAATGAACAGTTCTTCTCATGTATATTTAGTGCTGAGCAGGATTCGGTGTCGTTTTTGCTGGTTTAATAGCCGACTAATAATCATAGAAACAAAAGCTTATTGAGCTCAATGGAGCCCAAGGGAATACATTAATGATTATTTAGTGTTGACCTTTGTTAAAACGGGTCGAAGGACAAGAGTTAATTACTCCAAAATAAAGTGATCAGGGCTTCAAAGAGAGCGAGGCTGTCGCAGTCTCAGAGATCACTACAACTATTTACTTACGAGCAAGCCGGAAATTGGCTGAATATACTTTCGATGTGGAGTATAAAAGAAAGCTCTGGGGAAAACGTCCGATACCGACCCATCGTATCACTGGAGATCATTTCTCCGAAGGTTAATCAAATCATCAATTTCCCTTTACGGCTTCAAAGCAAGAGATCAGAGACTTCCAGAAAATTTAGCCGGGTATGTTAGTAATCTATAGATAAAAGGATTAATCTTGTTTGTGAAAGTTTCAATCAGGCTCATAGTCACTTTGTTCTGACTTCCTCGTCTTCTCGGTGAAGGGGCATTATCGAATGTTGCACTGTTGTTTTGATAAAGTCGTCTAAACGAGTTTGCATTTAAACTTAAAATACACAGTTAAGACGAATCCTTAGTTGCCTTGGACTATTTTGTTGAAATGTTGGTGCATCAAATTTTAGACTCCTATTACTTTATTGGTATGAGAATGACAGTTTTGACTGAAGCTTTGAGTTCTTTCACAAATGCTGACAGCAGGAGGTTTATTTCTTTACTATCATGATCACTGCATTCTCGAGAGCCGAGCAAATTGAAGAAAGGTATAGAAACCGCCTTGGCGCCGTGAGTCAGAAGACAATGCCTTATTTCCCTAGTAGCGAAATGAAACAACAAACTGACTGGAATAGATCAGTGTTAAGCCTGCGTTGCCGGCTTTCACTCAAAATGAGAACATGATTCCCAGAAAGGCTGTTGTTTTCCTGCAACCATATACGAAAGAAGTTCGAGCGACGAGAGCGAGCGCTAACAATCCGATATGGAAACAAAGCTGTAGAGCACAACCAGTGGAAAGTTTTGTGAGGAGCGTGCGTGGAAAGTTTGGGGGGATTCAACTTTCGTGTTTGAACAATTCGACGGCATCACTGCTGAGGCTAAAATTCACGTCCTCTTTTAAAGAAAACTGATCCAGTTTATTTAATGTTTTCAGTAAGGAAAGCAAACAAATAATTTCACTTTTTTCACTAGCGAACCTCGGACAGGTGTCACGCGCTTTTTTTGCCGCGACTTTCGTGAGTGGGAGCGGAAGATAGAGAAACAAATTAAGAATGGAGCAAAGGAACGTCAACCATGTGTCAATCTAATAAATACAAAGTTTCTTTGAGATCTGCTCTATTTCAGTCGGACACACTTTCGAAGTTTCCTTATACCGGGCTTATATGGTACGTGTTACGGATGCAACATCTTTATAGTTGTAGTATTTGCGCTTCTTTCAATATCTGTCACGTAGCTTTCCTTCGACATAAGATTATTTTAATTACATGTAATGAGCTTTGTTTCAACTGAGTTATGAGCAGATTATTTTTTCACTGTATTTGAAGAAAGGCTTCGTGGTTTCACAGCATGCTGTTTTTTTGTTTCCACCGAACAATCTCAAATTGAAGAGATTTGAATTTTTAATTGTTGGACTCAATGATCTCTCTTATTAAACATATGTATTAAATTATGATTGAAGTGTAAAATCATTCTGGGTTGCTACGATAACAATTAAACAATGGCTTGAAAAATGGCTTGAAAAATGTGATACTCGGATCAAATCTAATCCCCAGCTACTGTTCAGAGTCAACCTATCTTTTAACTAAACTTTCACTCTTTCTTACAGTCAAAATCCAGCAAAGGAAAAAGAGGGACAACCACCATGGTGAAAGTGAAGAGTTATGAAGATAATTCCATGGAGACTGAAGGTAAAAGAACCATATATCTTTTGTATGTTTCAGTAGCACAGTTACTCCACAAGCAGAGTCTCTTTCGATCTTCCCGGCAAATCGAATAAATACATCCTCACTTTATTATTTTTCAATAATGGTGCAGCAAATCGACGTTAAGAGTCAAATCTTCAACAAGCCCCTAAGAAATAACGCTATCGTTTTAAGACCACCAAGGTAGTTGGTGTGAAATCATGTGAGACCCATCAAGGCAGTCGGTCTTCCGAGCAAGAGCCATCGGTATCGTTCGGATGATTCTCGGGCATCTTCGTTATTTAAGTCAGCGATTGTTGGCAGTGTTGCTAGAACTCATTACAACCAAAGGGGCAAAAGAGTTTTCACTATGGCTGTAAACTAAATCTAATTCGCATAAATTTGTAGAAATTATTTCTCAGATTCGTCCTTATGCTTGTTAAGGAAGTAACTGCTTGTGATAAATCCAGAAATGCAGTTTGCATTCCTTTAGTTGCTTTGATATTATTCGCGATTTCATATATATTTTTAACTTCGCTTTCATTTACATGGCCAAAACGTTATATTATGTCTAGCACAAAAAAATCAGGATAGTAAGAAAACGGAAATTAATTAACGAATCGTTTTGGTTCTTTGTTATCTTTTTAGTGTTAAGGGATTGCCTACCCCCAGTAGAGTAATTAATCCCGGCTGTACGTCACAAAACCCTGAAAATATTCATGTCGAGAACTTTTAAAGGTGATAAAGATAACAGCCTCGTAAACCATCTCAAATACAAAATATTACAGCGTTTGAAACAATGTTATATCGAAAATGGTGGAAACATACGAAATTAGCTCAATTTTGAGGGAATAATTCAATCGAATTTCAAGCATTTCGCGGATACGACATAAACATGGTTCATGATGATGCTTTTTTTCGATGGAGTATTCTTCGAGATCTGAGTTGGTAAGTTAAGACTTTTGAATAACTTCGCTCAAAACATAAATAATAAACACCAAGTCTTGAGGTATAGGCAGTATAGGTTAATGATAAGAAGAGTGAAGCCAGTTGAATTAACTAAATGCACACTACTCATCGGAACAGAATACTAATTTTAGTGTTAATCTGAAAGCAATATCGTATAACGCTGCAACATGAATTAGTCGAATAGAGTTGCCGCGAGTATAAATCCCTTGACTCAAATTGTCAGTATATTAAATAAACAAATTTCTTCTCTATGGATGAGAAATTCCATATGATTTCAACTGTAATTTATCGGTGATTTTCGCGTAGTGCTCTCAATTCAAGGCTGTATGTTCCTTTCTGACACAGTTGAGATTGAAAGGTAAATTCTCAATAATTTAATGAATGGGATAAAACTTTATGACTTTGTACTGGCATGGTAAGATGCACATGACACTAGTGGAGTCATGAGGTGACTGCAGTATTCACAGCCCGAGTTACTGATTTAATAAATCGACGGGCTCTATAGCCGACTGAGAAACTCGTTGAGCTGTTGAGTATTTCGCAAAGATATTACTGCAGAGTTCGTCACAGTCAAAATGCTCAAAACAATTGTTGTCTGAGATGCTTTCTGTGTTGTCATTTGACACTTTAGACAATAGAGACGTTCGTTCTGTATAACAACTTCAGTGAAATTCACGTAGGGATTCTATGCGCATAACACAGCTGTTGAAGCTGAAGTGTCAAATTAACATAAAATAATAACATTTCTATACTGACAAAATTGACAGTTTTTAATTTGAAAGCAAGCTAAAAAAAAACTCGTGAAAGTTCGAATAACTTTTCATTTGCCCTTTCTGAACAATTAATCGCATGTAATCTTTAAGGTACTTTTGGAAAATTACATTCTTGTAGAGCATTTTCTTACAGGTTGCCATGACAATATCTCAACCTGCAATCGGTAACAGTTGTTAACTGATTTTTGTGCAGCTGACAAACTAAAATGGTCGTAAATTAAGCATTCTCAAAATGTGGTTGACAGAGACTTAATTCAGTTGCAGTTCTCTGAATTGCTGTTCGTCCAGAAAAAAAGGGAGCGAAACGTCACTTTAAATAAATCCATGATTGTTAAATGTGCAAGGTCAACACAGGTCGGTGAAAGTAGGTTTAGTAATTTTCACGAACGCGATAAAAACCGGGTAAAAAGGAATGATTGACAACAATATCTAAACGACGAAGGGAAAAGAGCTTCGAGGTAGAAAGAAAGACGCAGAGACAGAAAGAGTTAAAAACCGTTTTTCTTTTGAACTCTGAATGTCAATATTTTCATTGGTCAGCGCACAGTAATCTGTTAACATTATATTTTAACAGCTTTAGTGCGAGAGCTTGCCCGAAAAAAGAAAATAATTGTTTTGTTTTCGATTTTCGTTATGGTCGTAATCAGTGCACGCTTGTCTATTTATAGTGGTTATAAAGCAACAGTGTTGACAATGGATTCTTTACATAGTCTCTGGCTTTGTTTTGTCCCGCCTGTTGTTCTGTGTAACCCAATCTTTTTAGTTTACACAAATCACCCACAACCAATACCAAAACAATACGTTGATGTGTCGAAGAGGTTAAACATTTCAGCTTCATTCTAGTCCATTCCTGATTTCCTATGCATGATCAATTCAAAGTCTTGTTCGCGCTTGAGAATGTGGCCTCTAATGTTTGCAAAGGTGCAACTAGCACTTCTGGAAAAGAAGAAACGAGACAAAAATGAGTTATTTCACGCTCAGGCGGATCTCATCGATGAGGAAATCAACTCAGATTCTGGTGAGAATCAATAGCTTTTGTAAGCTGTTAGTGAATAATTTTGCGGTCCTTCACTCTCTTTGTGAGCCAATTAAACACTGAGCACAAACGCTAAATTTCTAAATACCGAATTCCAACCAAAAACAGCGAAACACTGTCAGAACTTTAGAACTGAATAAACGGAAACACTGATCAAAAATCTTTCATTTATGATTGACAAGAAGGATCACAGGAGACTGTAACTTTGCATACTTTGGTTACCACATGTGGTTCAAAAACAAAGACAAATCTTTTTTAATCAAGGAGACGACTTTGTTGTCGGCAATGTTTCTAATTCTGTGGATAGTGCTTCTTCAATAACAGCTCAATCCGTGAGATACGGTTTTATCGCGTTTTTTTACGAGCTTTTAACTCCGAAATTTGTAACAAAGTTATTGATCTGTGTTACAAACAAATTAGTCAAATTAACGGATTAGCCGGTAAGACATTGATTATTTGACCATACCACAAAACTAGTATTTGAGCAGCATTATTAACAGGGAGCTTTATTTCATCCGAGGTAACTGTCACATGACTAATTAAGTAGTTTTATATCGGGAATCCAATTTATGTGATAAGGTGAGACACACGAAATGAAACAAGCACAAAACTGAAATTCCGGAATAAAATATTGCGCGTTTAACTCAGTATTTGGGAAGGCGCAAATTAAATCATTTAGCTTTCTACTTGTATTAAAATACATGATTATTGTGATCTTTGGTGAGAATCAAGTCAGCCATAAAATGAAGTTAAGTAATCAGTTAATGCGACCCAAACTATAGAAAATATCTTGCAGAGCATTGCACTTTTCACCGAATGAAAAAATTTTCAACCACTGACAGTTAGCCGCAGGCCAAGTTCTATCGACACTATACTTATTAGGTGTTTTATTATCATTGCTTTTTTTTTTACGGACTGAGTTGCACAGCGCAAAGAGCCTGAGACAAAAATGTAGTATTGTACTCATGAATTTTAACAGCCTTATTTTGGTCGCAATTTGCACCACAATTTAGAGCGACTAATGACCAATGGTTCAGTACACCTTTTTGAACTACGGCATAAATAAATTATCAATGATTATTATTCCTTGCAGTCCGCTAATATTCTAACTGAAGAAAATTGTGAGCTAAAACAAGGTTAAAATCATTGTTTCTATAATACCTAAGGATGGATTCAGACGCAAATTACTTTAAAATGGATTAGATATCCGGCGCCCACTCTATATATAAACAATTACATCTAATCAAACGAATAACTTCAACTGAGTTATTCACCTTGATCTAAAGAGTAAAGAAGAACAAATTATAAAATTATCTCGCCTCCACTGTCAGACAGACATCTGCAGCACAGAGCATAAACAACGTTTCTACCAAATATATATATTTATCGACTCCTCTAGTTAGATTGATGTTGCCCACATATTATGGTAATATGTTGACAACCGAAGTGGTAAAAACGAATTAATAATATCTCGTATCTCCCGTTGTTATCTCTTATCTCCCGGCAATTTTAATCACGTGATTCAGCAGGTGGCAATTTCATTTATAAAAACACCTCTCGCAATTCATCATTGCATTGGTGTGCGCGTAATACCGAATCTTCGCTTGAATAGTGGTTAATGTTACACAAGGGTTGCCCTTATGAGACTTGTTAACTTCTGGTTGCCTCGTGAAGCTTCTTCATAGCGGTCTTTTAAATGTCGTATTACTCAATTTGAGTCAGTGAGAGATATGGATTGCAACAACCTGCGTGTTCCGAGTAGGTAACATCTTCCGTATAATACGTTTGCTAGTCTTCCTGTGTTATAAGCTGTGTAGTTGTATAAATATCTTTCATGTAGCTTGCGGAATCTCCCGGACCGATACGCTTTTTTTATCGGCCAGTTTGTGCTTTGTTTTGCAGTTCAGTTCGCCGCAAGGTGAATTACATGGTCTTCTCATGACCGCAAAAATACTGATTTAAACCAAATGCAAAAAAGCACAATTTCACTTCCTTATAAAATAGCAGAGTTAACTGGATCGTTTTAGTTATTTGCAGTTATTTCCTTCAGTCCAAAGAAATATGTTTCTTATCCTAGCTTTACTTGTAGATTTCGTAGCTGATTTTAAGTCATCCAATTTATAAACGTTTCTGTTACTTCAAAAGCTTGGTAAATGCGAAGCTGAACTGCCATTTGTCCTAAAAGTATAAAAAGTCTCCGATATATCCAATCTTCTTGCCACACACCACTGGCAGCAGTGTTGCATTATTTGTGACGATTCCGCGATAATATAATAACCTTGAAGTCTGCATGCTATTTGCAAATTGCCGAATGAAAAATTTTGGGGGCCAAGAAAATATTGCACTACTACTAAAGAAACATCGTTTGAAACTAACAAGGTTTGAAACTGAACAAATAATCTATTGCTCTTAATGAGTAAATATTTCACTTTCTATGAAGAAGTCCCGGTGACCAGCCAGTCGGCTTTTTCTAAAGCAACACTTGACAACCTAACCAAATTGCCATAATCAAAAATATTCCTCACTTTTTGCATGTGTTAAAATTCTAAATTAAATAATCAGTGTCAGGTGCAAAGACAAAGAGATTATCATTTATAATCAGCTAATATTCAAATGTTCTTTGATAATTCAGAATGTTCGTAAATTTATACGAGTTGTTTGATCTCAGGTGCAGAAGATAATAATCTCCATTGTCCAGCTTTGCGGGGACTGATGGCAGGTGCCCCCCAAGGGAGTCCCATAACATATTCCTCTGGAAACTGTTAAAATCTGGGTTCTAAAACGACCGATTTTCTGACATGAAAAAGATGCTGATCAAGACAAACTTGACAAATCTGTCAAAATTTAATTTCCGTAAACATGTTGACACTGATCAGCCTTACATATTCCAGTCATAGATATCGAGGTTATTTGTCGGTCAATGTTTACAGATTATATGACGCGTTCGGTGCCAAGACAAAATTCTTCACAGTATAATATTATTTTTGTAAAATTAATTGTCTTTGAGGTCTGACTAAGTTACCTCAACAAATTCGTTGTTGTTGATAATTAGAGACCGCATTGCGTGCATCTATATAACAGCTTCCTCTTGGTGAATACTTCCCGTTTAGAGAAGGGAAGTTCTCACCAAGAGGACGTCGTAATCTTAATTAGCATTACTTGCGCAGGTGTAATGATTAACAAGCAAAAATGGAGTAATGATTTATTAAAAACACCCCCAAAATAAAGAAAACTAAAATAAATTGAAATGTCTCTAAAACATTATTTTTGCCTCATCTATGATGAAAACTCTTGAATTGCAACTTAATAATGGTTGACATTTCATGGGAAAACTGATTTTTGGTTCCATGCAATTCAGAGTTGACCCTCCTGTTTTATCCTTTCGGACGATGGTTCCGCTTTTGCAAATGATATTATTTGTAGACGTAACAGCCCGAAGTATTCTATAATTAGTAATGTTTCGTCTCAACCCTAGTAACTATAACCTAACAAAACAAGTACGACGGCCAGATGAAACTCTTCTGTGTTGTTCTTCGTGTCTTTATTGAAAGCATCAAAAATCAAATGATTATCAATTTCTTTAACGTTTGTGAAAGGTGAATCGATCAACGTGACACGTAGGACAGAAAAATTCTGAGTCACCGAAAAGAATCGAACCCATGACCTCCCGAACACCTGGCGGGGCTCTATCCACTGAGATACGGGAACTCATGGAGAACAAAGTTCATTTAACTGAGTTCATATTTGACAGGCGTCGTGTATACTGCTAGGATCAGCAACCAGCAATTCACGTTTCACATTTCATTACCGAGCTCAAAATTCACCACATTTGTTCACTTATCCCTTCTTTAATGTTTGATTTTCAGAAATCCAGTCACAAGCAACGCCACCAGGAGGGAAGCACTTGGCGCTGGCCTCAGCCAATTCAGACATGGATCCTAAACGCGCTGCAGCAATGTTAGAACGACGCCGAGTATCTGCCTCAGTCCATGAAATACAGGATTTATACAGCGCCCTGCAAGAACTTGTCCCAGGAGGTGCGACATCTTCACTCCCCCAGCGGGTGAATTCCACAGACAATAAACCTACGATAGTTTCTTCTAACCCCAATTCCCCAAACCTGCGAAGAAAAGTCCTCAACAATCGTCAGGGAGATGTGGCGCGCTCACCAACCAGCGAAGACGAGTCAACCCGGGTGAGAAGGTTGCTTCCGGTAACTCCTGATTCGCCATCAAACCGGCGCAAGTTTAACCCAAAAGTCATCCAAGCTCTTGACGTGAATGCCAATCAAAGCCCCGTAAAAGGCAAACGCAATCCTAATATGGGACGACGAGGTTCCAGTGGCGAGGTACTGTTGAGTATGCGAAGTGCTCAAGCAGGAAAACCATCTCCTAATATGGGAAGACGGGGATCCAGTGGCGCGGTTCTTCTTGGCGTTCGAGCCAATCAGCCCAAAACACCCAAAAGTCCTCTTGCATTGACAAGAAGTACCTCGCATCATAACATCGCCGGAGACTATGAAACTGATTCACCTAATCCAGTTTTAACAAGTCCTGTCAAACTAGACAGGCTTGTTAGTCCAGAGGTGCTTGCAAGGCGAGGATCTGAAGGAGTCCTTGTGACGCCAAAAATGGACAAACAACATAAAAAGCTAAGTCCACTTCAAATGAAGAGAAGGGGCTCAAGCGGCGATATTCTTACGTCAGAAAGTAGCAGACCAGCTTCAGTAAGCTTACCCCGCAGTGCTGCGTCGTCACCAAGAAAAGCTGTCACGTTGGACAGTGAAATTGACTCCTCACCACGACGAGGCTCATTGATAAATGCACTGACTAAATTTTCGCACACTTTCAAAAAGAAAACTCCACCAACGAGCCCAGAACGCAAAGAAATGGCATCGATCAAAGGAGACTTTAACGGAGAAAATCAGACAATGGTTGATGGACATGTGCAGAGTCAGATGGATATGTTGTTAAATTCTCTAAACGATCTGCAGGCTACGTCTAAAGAAACCCATCATGGACAATCAAATGAACCAGAACTCTTGAAGAAACTTGATCAGCGTCGTGGAAGCCTGGGGACGGAAATGCAGGAATTGCTAGGAGCCTTGCATGAGCTCTCCACCATGACAACAAGTTCTGATTCAGATTCCCTCGGTGATAACGAATCACGGTCGAGGCGTGGGTCTGAGTTACAAGATCGAGTGCCTGTTCAGCGTGAATCGTTGGAACAACTGGAGGCGTACTTTACTGAAAAGTTACGAGATGCCACAATTGCCAACACCTCTAAAACACCTTCAGAGAGATCCTCTGAAAGTGATGCACTTCTGTCAGACAAAGAAGATGGCGAATTAAGTCAACCACCTTCAGAGATGTCTAGCAAAAAGAGTTCCTCGGACACAGGAATAGTCGACGAAGGGATCGATGTTGTGGATCATCCTAACGAAGCTCTGCCGACAGATGCCGAAGTGAAACGACCCCAGTTAAAAGAGGATCGTGAAGAGTTTGCCAACCAGGTCAACAAAAAACTGCAGGATTGGCTCGAGAAGGCGATGGCGCTATCAGAAAGAGAAAAAAACTCTGCAACGTTTGATAGTGATGAAGCAAAGTATGATTCCCTTGATTCTGACGAAAGTGACTATAACAAAGAGAAAGAACCAAAACGTATTAAAAGAAATCTATTTTCTAAGTTGTCACTTCTACGCCGCGGCGACAGGTCGCGTCCGAAATACAAGCACCGAAGAACAAAGTCCATGCATGACGTCACATTCTCACTTGAGAACGAGCTATCCTTTCAAGACCAAGAAATTCAAAATCCGATGACGGCGACTGTGCAGAATGAAGACAAATTAAGGCGTCCAAGCGTGACCCGCTCGAGATCCATGCACAATGTAACGCTACCAAGAAGCAAAAATCACAGCAAACGCCAGGTGAGAGAGGCAGAAGATGTGCCTCAAATGCTACAAACTGCACAAGCAGAAACATCCACCACATTACCAGATGACATAAGAATTCAAGTTTCACATGTAGTAACAACCTCTAGCAAAGACTACTGTCATATGAGCGAGGAATCTTCACCGGCATTGCTTAACCCAGAAATAAACACGACTCCAAACCGACAAACGTTCGGGAGCAAAAACGATAAACGGTCAGCTCAGAAAACACGATTATGTCGTTTGCCTACTGACTTGCCGTTCTTTTACACACCACAAGCTGAGAAGTCTCTCCCATGTTCCAGAGTGACAGACCAGCATTGTAAACAAACTAAATCCCAAGACAGGATGAAACGTTTCCCGAAGAATTCCGGAATGAAGGAAATTTTCTACAACGAAAAGGCAGGTGACTCTAGAAAACTGAGAAAGGCCTGCAGTAATACACTGCCCCATCCACACATTCTTGTAAACGATAGTACAAACTTTTTCTTTGGCACGACTCCAAAAAATAACAAAAGTGAAGGAGAGACACTTTTTTACCAGGGTGATTCGCCAACGTTGACTCCTCTACGACGCTGTGCATCTGTTGACAGCTTCTTAGATTCCAAGGATTGCGAAGAGCCTCGAACGAATGGGTCTTGTTGTTATGGAAACGAGTTGTCAGTTGATGACGCAGCCAGGAAGACGGTGGGTAGAGGTAAGTCTTTTTTCAAAGCCACTTGATTGTTGTTGTCGTTGTTTTAAATTCTTCCGCTGCATCTAGCCAGAATAGGGTTTTTCCCTAGCTACGATACACGTGACTAAGGCTTTGAAGTAAACTCCGGAAATAAGTTAAGTGTGGTTATGACAGGATTTGCAATACCTTTTACAATAACTGTGCAATTTCTTGTGCGCTAATAGGCTCTCTTTTATCATCAATAAGAGTACGGACGGATAAAATTTAATCTATGCAAGCTTTCAAATTCAACTTCCAGCTGTCAAATTATTAACTCTTTTACCAAAGAGATTTTTTTAAAAAGGATTATTGTTGAAAAAAAAAACAAATTGACGTAAGTTTTTTATGCGTCTGTCCTCTTATTGATGACAAATTCCGTCATAACATGGTCAAAGTTTACTGCGGAACAGCCACTTTGACAATGTTATCACGCAGTTTATCATCAATGAGAGGACAGACGCATAAAAAACTTACGTCAAGTTTTCGCTCTACCGTTTAGTGAAAAACCACCTTATAAGAGTTTTTAATCGCTACGAACCAATCAGGAAATGAGGATTTCCGCGCACTACGTCACGTCACGGCGGCCAGTTCGATTTCCTC
>OFHQ01000048.1_pt1 | contig 13223 bp, 7 predicted proteins | sample 1521071 | NCBI WGS metagenome assembly OFHQ01 (sample SAMN04272335, study PRJEB24112) | coral metagenome | biome: Coral reef; feature: Shallow seawater; material: Coral tissue | host: Coral | place: China: South China Sea | collected 2014 | reverse complement strand
CAAAACAGACCAAAAAAAAATAAATTATAATACATGAGTACTCCAGAAAATAAATTTAATCCAGGTTGCTTTACAAAATTATTTTTCATATTATATGTAAATGTAACGAATCTTAGCAGTGCTTTGTCTAGATCTTTTACCTTGCTGCCACAAGAGCTCCAAAGATCATAAGAAACACTGTAGCTTGAACCACTGGTTTGGCTCTTGATCTACAAAAAAATTTACATTTATTCATGTTCATGAACTTTTACAACAACATTTTGGGAAACCATGGGAAATTCAAAAATGAAGAAGGAAAAAAAAACTGAAGAATCTTCTCTTTTGCCAGACTTGCCATTGTGGCATTTTTGCTTCAGCAAAATTAATAAAAATTAGAAATGAACATAAAAGTCTTCAGGAGCTGGTGAGAATGCCTAATTATATGCGCTCAATATCATGTGACAAAGAAAAAATTGTAACTTTAACACCCCGTGATGATCGACAGATTAAACATCAATAAAAAATAATTATATGTAGTGCATTGACTTTTGAAAAATGCATACTAATTAAAATAATGTTAAGCTTGCCTGTTAATTAACAGAGTCAGAATACAGGCATGCACTGTACAATAATCTACAGTGTACAGTATACTATACTCTCCTGTAGTAATTCAAACAATCATGAATACATTGTACATTAATTGATGACTTAAAATGACAACAAATTATTGATAAGTGAAAGCAAAAATGAAAAATAGTTTATTTGATTCTTTGCTGTAAGATTCTACTTAATTTGCTCCACAATACGAGCTTAACAGTACTGTTACCATGGCAACATACTGAGTTCCAGACCTCCCCCATATTAAAAGCTTTTCTGGCCACCCTTGGCATTTCATTTTGATATTTGCTAACAGCACTTCATATGCATGATCCAGCAAGCATATAAATATGTTAGCTCGAGTTTGTGGCCTTGTTTAACATTTGTCAAGCTGAAAATCACTAACATATTGAAATCAAGTGGGTGTAGACTGGAAAAGAGTGAGTTGCCATGGGAATGGAATTTTTTATATCGATAGGTGTTTCCTGTAGAGCTATTAGCCTGCCAAGTTTCAATGTTCTGCACTGCAAATTGGCCAAGATAGCTCTATTTATATACTCAATATGATATTGGGTTAAGTGTATGACATCATCAATCATATCTAATTTGCGCATTTTACACATTTTTCAAACTAAATATCCCCGGAACTAGTCCAGATATTTGCAAACGGTCAACGTCGTTTTTATTTTTTGTGGAATTCTATGTGATACACTCAAAAAATCAAGGGGTAAAAGTTTTATTATAGTACCACTTAACCTTCAGTTCTTCTATTGCAAGAAGTGTGAAATAGGGCCTTAGTATGTTTCCCTATGACATCGGTGGGAGGGTGGTTTTTTTTTTTATGCTGCCATCTCTTTGTGTTCTGTAGTGCAGGCCTCCCAATTTTTTTTTGAGGGGGTAGGGAGGGATCAAGAGAAATCTATGTCATTTGCCAGCTGGAAGGTCCATATAGTAAAAAAACTGTGCTCAAGATGAGCATTTTCAAGTCTGAGGTCACAGTTTTCCATTGTATGTACTGACCCCAAGCTGGTAAATAAATAATTTATTTTTTCCTCCCCCTTTCAAATATCCTTGACGTTTTCCACGCATACGTTACGTTAAGCTGATGGGAACAAGGGATCATGATAATGAAGAATAAGGAAGAAATTGTTATCGTTTTAGAGATTAAAGAAATTGTGTGTGCATTCTCCTTGGAGGTCTTTTGTATTATGAAGCTACTTTTTCTTAGTTCACTCTGGGTCACCCCCAGGTACTTAAACTGTGATATTACTTCACAGACGACTAAGAAACATGTTGCAGTTGTAATGTTTATTAAAAACAGTATCTCCATACAAAATATACTCTAACCAAGCTAAAATGTTATATTCCCTAAGAAGATGCAGCGGGCATTACACACATGGAACGTTAATTATCTTACAATGATAAATGGTGTGGAACGCTTCACCTACATGAAATTTTCTACCTGTAATATATGAAACTAAATAGTGAAAAATCTGGCAGTCGACAGACCATTTTCGATTTAAACTCAGTGTCAAACAATAGACCTTAGTACAAGGCTCCTGGGAATGACGGCAGAGTTTGTGAGGGTTATTCCCCAGAGCCTTGTTCTCAGGTCTATTGTGTTAGGCTGAATTTTACACTACATAGGAATGAATTTTACACTGTCTATTCTGTCACACACTCCTTGGGTTGAAGTCACGTTACACGTGTTATCACGCGTGACAACCCAACCTTCACAAGGGTTCATTGCTCATAGCGATTTTCAAACAGAGAACACCAGCAGCTGTATGTATGGTAGTCGAACAAAGAGTCTATGAACCTTAGATTGATCATGAAATTGACACAGTTCTCCTAGCCTTGAGTGAAAATTTTGCGCGTCTTTTGAGAAAAACAGGATTAATTTTAAAACACGACTCGACGTGTTTATTTGGACTTTAGAGGGCTGTGTCCCGGAGAAACGGCTAATCTCAAAATAGTAGGTGGACAAAAAAAAATTGAAAAAAAGAGCGATCAAGGTTAAAGCTCATCCGAAAAGGTGCAAGGATTGTTGAAAATGTGAACGACTAACAGACGGTTGCGAAAGACGAACGGAGGAAAATGTAAATTTGTCAAAATTAGCCAGCCATGAGAAACCCCTCTAAAGTCAGGTGAAGGCCATGTGTCAACTCGGACGTGCTGCTCATGACTTCAATGTGACTGTTTTGCTAACAAAGAATAAAAGCATACCGAAACCAACAAATAGCAAATTAAGTATATAACTACCTCTTATAGTTCATTTATAATGTGAAAAACTTGGCAAAAAACGTCACACGGCAAACGTAGAGGAAAAACTCAAGTTTCCCTTTCTGTTGCCTTAACAACAGTTTATAATTTGCTTTAAATGCTAACTTTGAAAATGGTGCCGAAAAGATTGAAAGTTTTATATTTACATTGTCGTAGCAAAAGCGCTTTCCGCGACACATAACCTTTACATACTTAACGAGGCAAAAATAGTGAACTCTTTAGTCGAAATGGATTGATTATTAGTGATGATTAGACACCGCTTCAAGAGAGCGCTGAATTTTAGTCGGTTATAGTGAAGTCTAAATGCTTCCTCATTTCTAATCACCGCTATTTATAAAATTTTTTCATCGTTATTTTCTCATTTTTTTTCCTTAATCAATTTAAAAAAATGAAACATTCCAGTCAAAAAGGTTCTCTTGAATCAAAAGACCCGATGACTGGGATATCATTTTCATTTTACAAAAGTAATCAGTATTGTGTGACTTCTTCTCAAACAAATTTCAAATTTCGCTTGAAATACACACAGCAGTCAAGTGCAAATAATTACTTCCGGCACGAGCGCCTAAGTTCACGTGTTCGTTTGCTTGGAAGTTCAGAATTTCCTCACCTTTGAGATAACTAGCGGCAGGTTTGGCGGGAACCGCACGAACGCCTGGCATGTGATCACTGCGTGATTACCTCAAGCTATATCTATGTTGCTAAGCAACTTTGTAACAAACACATCGCGGGCTCGGCCGCTTCTGAAAGAAACGCTTATTTCCTCTAAATCCCGGATGTTTGAGAGGATTTCACAAATCCGTAAGTGTTGAAGAATCACAAGCTAAGCTACAAGTAAAAAAAGGAAGAAAACAGTCGCATAACAGTCACTAACTAACAAGTCAGCCGTCTTTCTTCATGAAGCTGAAGTTACACTCCTTCATGGTATCTGGAGCAAACTTATAGATCAGTCGCTGGCCTGGGACCCGCTCTAGAATCTTCCTCTCATAGTAGTACCGCAAAGCACGACTCATCTTCTCGTAATTCATGTTTCGCCGATTCTTCCGCTGACCCCAAAGCTTAGCCACCGCGCCCGAGTTGACGAGACGGAAAATCCCTTCCTCACGCTCAATCCACGTGATGTATCGAGGACACGTGTCCTTGTTCTCCAGGAGTTCTTTGAGAAATTCCCACAGATGCAAAGATCTTGTTTCTGAAAGATAGAGGAAATATTTAAGAACTAAAAAATGGCGCCGCGTGTTTACAGAGCAAACACGAATGACGCAAAGTTTGGGATCACTCCAAAGTATATTTATTTTTTTATTGTTTTGAATAGAAAAGAAACAAATGTTTGAATCACTTACGCTTTCTTCGGCCAACGCGGGGTTTTGCACTGGGTGAACTGGAATTAGAACTTTTAGAGGACGATTCGCTGCGATTATGGTTGCCTGAAAACAACAAAAGAGTAGAAATAAATCCAACAGTCCAGCAGATGATGTAAAGATATTAAATAAATTCGAGGTTTTCATTCGACACGAAAAAGAGTCAACAGCTCTTGTAGACGCTCCATCTGTCCTTGGCGCACCTCCCTGGTATTCAGCAAGCAAAATGCCATGCGTGAAAAGCTTTGTTATCACAACACGATAGGTACATTGACTCACCATCTTTCGCCTCTTCGGTGCCGGAATCCGTTGAACTCGAGCTGTTTCTCCTGCGGGCAACAGGCGAGTCGCATCCCCTATGCGAGGGCGAACCGCTCCCATACGGAGAAGCTGGTGGAGAGGGTGATACCCGCTCTTCTCCATAATCCAGCTCACTGTCCGCACACGATTTGGGGGAAAGACTCGCCGGGAAAGGCACATGGTGTTCGGCTGGTGACGGCCTCATAGGCAGTGGGGCCCCGTTGGGCGGCATCTTGCAACTATGCGGTGCAAACGAGCCCTCCAGTTTTGGTTTCTTCGCGCCAGGAGGTGAAGCCCCGTTGTTAACAAGACTACCAGCGGAGAACGGCTCATCATAAAGCCCATCTCGGGTTCTCACGCGCTCCTCGGCTGAAGTCTTTGTAGGCTGCGAAGCCGCGTCAAACAGCGCGTCAGTTTTCGCGAAGAAACTCGCCGCCAACGACAGCGTCTGCAGTGGGGTCCTTGGGAAGTTATCCAACGGACTAGTCGGGGAGGGAATCAGTGGGGGCACCGGGGGGAGGTCACGATTCCTGTGAAGTTCCGGCATGTTGCGCTGAGGTTGGCGTTGGTGGGTGTATCCGTTGATTGGTGGAACACACGGCGGGAAATTGCCGTTTGGAGGCCACAGGCGAGAAGCGCAGAAGCCATTAGCCGCAGTGTTGACTTGGGCAGGATATCCTGGTACAGGGAAACTCAGTGGCAGATCTAAAGAGTGAAGTGAAAGGAATTCTTTAACATCACAAGCGGCATAAAACTGTAATTAGTCACTGCTCAGCGAAAAAGCAATCTACAATGTATGTATCTATGAATGTAAATGATCAGTCATTAAATCGAGCGAGTCAAAGTGTCACGTTGCACATCCTACAGGAAGCAATTTATTACTAATTACCTAACTCACGCTAGATGTGAGGAAATTTTCAGACCGAGATGAAGAGAGTGGTAATTATAGCAAAAATAATGCTAGAAATGCTGATTAACACTTTTCGAATAACACTTTAATGTAGAGTACTTACTCGGTTGGGGTCTGGATGCAAGACCAATACCACCTGGCGTAGAGTTCTTGGAAGGGTCTGATGAAAACAAAATGTAAAATAGTCTTTAATTTTGAACAATTCTTTGAGAAATTGACTCACAAAAGACGCTCGTTCGGAGAATCTTTTCAAATGCAAATTATGGCAGAGAGCTGATCCTTTGTAACAATTCATAAACACACGCACAGCGTGAAAATTATGGCAAACTGCTTGTTTTTCTTCGAAGAAAGCGTGCAATCTCCGAACTGAACAAGGAATAACTCCTACCAACATAAATCGTTACTGTGATTCAGAGCTATTATTACCATCATTTAAACGATAAAAAAACACCAATTCTTTTGCCTCGCATCACGAAGTCCGCCGAAAAAAAATCTATAAATACTGAATGTTTATGTTATTTTTAACAACCATCATCTATAAAGGGATAATCTGAGTCGATGCTTATTGTTACAGATTCTCATAACTTTCTTGCTTGAGTGGGTGTTGATATTTTAAGGAGAAATTAGTTTTTGAATCACAGATTGGTTTAAGTTTTTTTGTGTGTAATAGCATCGCCAGTTGAAAGGGCGGTTTTCGTAAATATAATACGGTTATATTCCCCCAGGGGTCGGAAATTTTACAAAGCATCGATACACGAAAACATCTGGGTTTGCCGGCGTTGTACTCGCTCTAATTTCCCAGCTAATAACTTTCTAGAGGTTTATGTAACAAATAATTATTACAACATACCAAAAGAACTGCTTGGCGAGGTTATTGTATGATTGGTGCCTTCCTTTTGCTCGCTGTCACCTTTCACTGAAAAGGAACACACCGCCATTAAAATTTGCATTTCTAGAAGTATTATTTCAAAATAAATGCAAATTTCACCAGTTTGAAGGAAAGGGGAGTGAAAAGGGTATTTAAGCTTGCCAAGTCCTAAATTAAACGTAACTGAGTAAAAAAAGGATCAAATAACAGTGGATTTTAAAATGCCTTTAGGTCTAGTTTTAATGTACTTTTGAATAAAAATGTTTATGCACTAAACCATTCAATTGGTTAACATTTCTAGTCAGGAGGTGAAGATTTTCAGCGAAGGTCATACAAAACTGGCTTTTGGCGGAAGAAACGAAATATTTTGCCCTGGGCAAAAGCGACTAGCGAAAGAATTTTTGCAAATCCAGTTGTTTTACTACTGCACTGATGCGTAACAACAATTACAAAACACACATATGGTGACTTATTCTTCTGAAAATAGTCATTTTCCTTCTCTGAAATTAACCACGTCTCAAGAAACGACAAACAAACTTGTCATTAATACAACAGGCATCAATTAACTGGCCCTGTAACAAAAATTAATTATTATTCATTGGCAAGAGCCGTTTGAAACCTGCTTGCTGTTAACAAAGGAAATTGCTTACGGATAATTTTCTCTGAAGATCAGGTGAATAATAATTAAAAAAACAACCCACCCAAGCAAATATAACCAAATCTTAAAAAAAACAGGTAGAATTATTTGAATATTTTTTTAATTTCTTTGAGACCAAATTGAGCAAATTTAACTATTCTTTCATATATATGTTAACATGCGCCTTCATAATAGTTTGAAACATATTAACAACGATGTTTTTGAGTTTGCTATTCTGCAAAAATGCACGTAAAAACAATAGCTGTTTACACAAAGACTACGGCAAAAAATAAGCCAAGTTTCTCAGAATATTTAAGTGAAGGAAGTAAACGTCACGAGATATTTTACAGTTTATTGAAGGAGCACAGGAAGATAATTCATTCACTGTTAACATACAAGACGTGTCCATGTGTTATTCATAATGCTTCGAGCATCTTTGCAGAGTGGATAGTATTAAAACAAGCTTGATAAATTTTAATGAAATTTGTTCCGCCCAACTTGTCTTATTAACAAGCAGATGTTTCATCAGCTGGCTCAGAGCTGAAGAAACGAGCCAAAATGTGGCCGGAATGTTAAAAATTATTTCGAAGACCTTTTTTTAGCGTCAAGGTATCCACGCATTTGGAATCTTTGGCATTCATAAACAAGTTTCTCGAAAGGGTTTTTCCTTCTTTTTCCTGTCTTTTGTTTGCTAACTTCACCCCGTAAGTTCACACAAAATATTAACACCATTTATCTTTTTCCAGAACCAACCCCCAATTGACCCAAGCTCGCCAAATAATAGTAAAAGCCAAGTTTAAACAAAAAGCAAGCCAATGTCTACAGACTACTTGAATACGTGGAATGAATTCTAAAACAAAAAAAATTCAATTTTTAGATAACTTTCTAGAACACCGTTGAAAACACGCTCAATGGAGCAAATTACTCCTCAGGCCAAATTTATTGTGATGTAAAATTGCTCCCGATTAAAACTAAGCTCCTTTGCATTATACTTATAACGGTTTAAAAAAAGGCGTCCATAATGTGCTAGGAGGTTTGTTTATAAAACCTTTCGCGTCTTCGTTGTCAACAATAGAAATGGAAATTTCAAGCGAACTTTCCTCACGCTCTAAGCCATATTTTCACATAGCAAAGTCTACGAATCTCAGTTACAAGATTTTATGGAAACAAGCTAGCCATTTATCTCGAGACAGACGCCATTACATGGCTCCACAGTTGTAATATTTATTGAACACCTTAATATCAGAAACCCTGCAACGAAATCTCGCATAACTCCAAACTAAAATTTAGTAGCCGAGGTTCACAAACGACAGGCCGTTAAGAAACCTGCAAACCTCGTTTAAAGTTGAAACAGTGCATTTGTAAACTAAAAAGCTGCTTTAATATTTTATCAGTAAAATGTACTTTCCTCCAAGTTCTGCATATTCAAAGGCGTACCATATTTAATATATGTGCATTTAATATATGTGCATCGTAAACTCAAAACCTGTTTAATATCGAAGGCTAACGTTACATTGTCACATAGTAAATGTTAAAAATATTGACTCGTCCTGCATTCGGAATACGATGGTTTTACTAAGAAAATGCTGAATTGGCAGTTCTCAACGTTTAAGTTGTAGCTGAGTGTGAAAATTGAAGCTAGAAGGAAGTGTTGTGTGTTTATGTCTAAGTACGAGAGAGCCCATATGATAATTACGCTTTAATCTGAGCGCAGTATTACTTTAGGCCCGGAGACATTTGACTCGATACAAAGATATCAACACTAAACTGTAATTCCTGAATAAATCAACGATACCTCGGAGCAGAAATTGAGGAAAATCGAACAAAACCTTATTGACGAGCGCTTAATATGCAAGTCATTGCGAAATTTATGCAAATCAATAAAAGTCAACTCCATTTTGTCCTCGAGACTTATCACTCCCTGAATCTTGTTCTAAACTTTTTGACCGCGTAACAGCAGAAAACGAGAACAAAATGTTTCGTCTGAATGCAAAATTGAGATGTCTAGCAGTCTCTTCGTTTGCCCAAGACAGCTAACTCAGGAATTGAAACGAACAACGGAGGTAGTTAAAGCTAATACATAAATATAAATTACGTCCAGAAGCCAAGTGCAAGGTATCTCTATTGTGGTTTTAACACAAAGAAATTACAAAATAGCCTTAGAAAAAACAAGTAATGTCAGATAACTTCGATCATTCAAGCATAATGAGAACGCCTAACCAAAGAGCAAACAAAAAGCGAACTGCTTTGCTCCCGGAAGAAACTTCGAGAGAGCTGTTTTTGCTCCCGGAAATATTTAACCTGATGCAACCCGCTACGTGACAAAATAATTTTTCATCCAAAAGCTACTAACTTACCTCTGAAATCTTTTTCTGTCTCAGGATGCATGTCATCTTCATCAAAAGATTCGTCTGAAAGAGAGAAGGTGTCGTTAGACGATTCGATGATTCGTTAAACACCACTAAATTTCTGCAAGAATTGTGCGTGTCTAGCTCATTTCAATGCCAAGTGAATGGAAACCATAGCGCCCCGCAACGCGGAAAACTATTCAGAATGAAACCTGGTTCGTCGCGATGTTAGATAAACCTTGCTTAAAATTGATCACAATTAACGACACTTCTCCATTTTGAACAGACTTAAACGCTTAAAGAGACGCATGCAGACACGCAGAGTCTTGGCGAAGCGTTCGAGATCTCGAGACTGATCAATCTTCTGGTATGAAGTTTAGCATACACCTCACCGCCCGACATACAAACCCGAAAAGATAGTCACACAAGAAGTTATGCAATTGTATGATATACCGTCATATGGGAAGATTATTAGCCCTTAAGAAACAATAAGAACTCTGTATCATTCAACGATGTGAAAGGATTGACCAGAACTTCTAAAAATAGCGATGGACTGCACTTCGCCTTTCCTTCGCCTCCTTCGTGTATGGATATGGCGCGTACTGAAGCGGTGCGGAAACGAACACCGTTGTTAGTTTCATTCATGCAACTGACGAGCGCAGACGAGGCCTTGCAGTGCCAATAAAACAAACGAAATTCACAATCAGCTGCAATGAACGCAAGTCTATCAGATAGAGCTCAAATAAACGGCGTAAACGACGAGGACTATACAAGATGCAATCAGTCGATCAGGAAGCTAGTTTGGCTACGTAAAATTACACTGCAAATCGACATCTCCGTTTCCAAATTACCATCCGAAATGTAGACTATAATCTCTAAAACCGGACTAAGCGAACAACAAAGCATGAATTACTACATTTCAGCTTTAACACTTTCCCCAAACGAAAGTAATGAACGGCGGCTAACAGTAAATATATCATAAAAGTTCAAATTATTGTAGGGACAGTTCACGCAAGGCATACGAGCTAATACTAACGAAATATCATGATTCAATTCGAGTCGATTACCTTTTCGTCGACGTCTTTTCTTTTTCTCCTTGCTAAATATTCTTAAAGAGCAGTAATATGGCATTTCCAGCTTTGAACGTTTGGCGGAAAGCTCGCTTATTAGGAACTCAACATGCAAGAGCAAACCACGGACCACAGTCGATAAATATGCTGGATTATTGAGCAAAAAATATACTTGAGGGGGGGAGGGAAGGTTATAAACTATTTACATTTTACTGAATTTGCTCTCTAATATTGCCCTCGGTGAATTGATGCTATTACAAAAGAAGATACTTTAAAGCAAACGTTCTAAAGCGGAGAACCTTATGGCACTTTCGGCCTTTATTTACAAATGTTTAAAGCATCAGAACAAAAGCCTCCCGAGTACCATCCCCTCAGAAAAAGTGAGTGAGAGGTCATTGCGACTCGCATTTCACTTGCCTATTTACGTAGCCGCGATGGATTATTTGCATTTTTACTAAAGCGAGCAGTATAATTTGTTTCGCCCGAGTAATTTGAATTCAAAAGGTTCGTTTCCCAAGTTTTCAGGTGAGTATACGCTGTCGAAATGGCAAATGCATTGAAAAAGTATGATCAAACGATTATCCGTGATAGCATACAAGGGCAGCATTGACACGAAATCAACAGACCCGGAAGTGTGTAACAAAGCGTATCTCTACGGTCAGTGTATCGTCAGGCGGAAACTAAGGAATGTTGTTTGTTAAAGCTTAACTTTATTGCGGATCTGTCGCGGGTAAAGTCGCGAATTTCAACCTTCGCAAGACGGCGAAACCCCTTGAAAAACGCACTAAGATTACTAAGCTGCGAAACGCGCTCGAAAACTGAACGTGTTTTCTTTCGAAGCTTGGAATTTGCGCTCGCATCGATCATGAGACATCGAACTAGGGTGGGTGCGTCTTCCAAACCACCCACGCAAGTCTCGACCTGCGAGGTATCACGTGTTACTCGCTTGCGCAGTGGATCAATATGCATTACGCTATACGTGCTTATACCGAAACACAAGGAAATAACTCGTGCGGAAACTGAAGTTCTGCTCTCAGAAAGCTTCAGAGGACAGCTGTCAATAGTACATTCAATTCCTTTCGTCTATTATCGCCCAGCAAACATTACTAGCAGTTGCTCGTAAGCAGTGCTTTTTCTTTAATCGGTACAAACTTAGCTTCGGTGAACTTTAGCACTTTATGTACTTGAACAAAGTTTATAATGCTCTCTTCTCCGGACGCAATTAAAATTTTTTTCAACCAGTGTGACGTTTTTTCTCTTTTCTTTCACGCGTAAAAGGTCGTAGCGACACTCGGGGCTAATGGCATCGAAATTGAGCACTAGGAAGCTGGGAAGTTATATTAACTCACGACTTTGTATTGCGGAAAGAAGGAACAATTTAAGTGACGGACATTTCAATTATCTTTGTCTTTGTTTCCACTCTAGTGACGTTACTTCGGTTAATGAAGGTGGGAGGTTAATATTTCCCGTTTGACGTCACGAATACGTGCCATTTTTCGCGAATTTTCTGTTAAATAGTAGAGTGTTCACTGGCTATCATATTCTGTTACTAAGCAATACACAGCATTTGAAGAACTCTGTTTGAGAGGCTAGAGGTAAGTTGAAATTCTGATGATTCACTCGAGCTCGGCCATTTTGGAATCAATTACTGTTGATAGTGGCATCAGCAGTATTGTATTAACGGCAAGTCGAGCGCGGAAACACAGACTTGATCACAACTTAATCTGTCACAAGACGACATTTATAATTTCCAGTTTTGCTGAATCATTCACTGTCTGGGAGGTACCAAAGTAGTTGCGAAAATTTAGGTACCTATACAAGCCAGATTCAAAATAAACAGCTCCCAACAGGGCTCTTTTGGCGTTAATTAATTACCAAATCAAAACTGAATTACAATAAAATGCTGATTTAAATCCGAGAAGTAACTTCTTGAAAGAGTGACTCGTGTGGTCAGAAACTCGAGTTTTGAACGGAAATTTTTCAAATTTCAGCTAATTTTTCCCGAGTTCGAAAGCTAACTTATTAAAATTTGCTTTTACGCGATAAAAGATAAAAATGTGCCTATGAAAGTTCGATTACGCATACGCTTTGCTTGCGTAATAGACAGGTTTCGGTCGCAGTTTTAGTAGGAGCATGGCTATCTAAGGTAATTATGGACGATTTTACAAGCTATTCAAGGACAGTAGCATATACGAGTATAACAAATATTTCTACTCACCATTTTCTGTGTATTCAAGAAGGCCTAAAAAGGAAGAAAGACGTGGATTTTTAGTAACAACTTCTAAACATCTCAATTCACAACAGACAGGAAAATCGAAAATGAAACTGACTGACGACATATATGCAGAACTAAATGAAATTGAAAATAAATTGACGCAGAAGATTGCGAAAGATCGCAAACGGAAAAGCATTCACAACTGAGATTTGAAAAAAACTATCTACTTCTTTCTGGCAGCCAAGAATCAGTCTTAGGGTTCTTACCTTGCAAATCAAGATCTTCAAGCTCATTATTAAGGAAACCTTTAAAGAGCAAAAGGCACCGTGAGTGATAAACAATTACGTTACGCAGACAAATAATAAAAATAAAATAAGTCATAGTCTAGAATCGAATTCAGTTCATTCATCTTCTGACCTCACAACTCAGTGGTATACATAATGTACCAATGGATAAAGAAAAAGTGTAATACCTTGCTCAGCAAGAATATTAACGATCTCGTCACTTAACGGATCACAAAATCCTGTGAAAGAGAAGAAAAAAAAAACAAGTTAAAAATGAGTCACTCTTCCCTCAGTCTGAATCTGGCAATGCCGTTTTTGTCAGGGGCACCCAACGACAATTTTCGGAAATATATCTGTTCGGAAGACGATTTGAG
>OFHQ01000047.1_pt1 | contig 13258 bp, 7 predicted proteins | sample 1521071 | NCBI WGS metagenome assembly OFHQ01 (sample SAMN04272335, study PRJEB24112) | coral metagenome | biome: Coral reef; feature: Shallow seawater; material: Coral tissue | host: Coral | place: China: South China Sea | collected 2014 | reverse complement strand
GCGCCTCGTTGACTATCTGCTCGTAGAAAACTCAGGCTCGTAGTCTAATTGTTAAATAGAAACACGAGTGGAAGCTTGGAAGAACGAGAAATGCTGTTAGCTTTTCTGAGTTCCACCACACTTCTACACAGAACATAAGCAGTTGTGAAATTGAAGGCTGAAAAAAAAGAAAAAAAAGAAAAACAATCAGGCTTGAACGGAATTCGAACCCATGACTTCTGCGATACCGGACTGAGCTATCGAAAAAACTAGGAGCTGATCACCCCTCAGTGCAAAATGAAACACATTCCACATCCATCTCCGGTACAGTTACAGTAAGCCACTAATCGGTCTTTATAGTAATCATGCATGGACTGAAGTGTTTTGATAAAACTTTTGTGAAAGCACACAGTAAAATGTTGAGTAAATTGAATGTGTATTAATGTTTGGTCGTCTTACGAGGGTATTAAGTTGCGAGAATTAATTGGATCATAAAATCGATTTTATGTAAAATATTTGTAGTTTAATTATCTGTAATGGCGTAAAAACCATCACTACATTCACGCAACGAACCTAACTTAAGACCTATTTCCTTCTCGAGAATTTCAAGACCTTTAATTTAACTGATTGTGTTACCTTTTCACATTTCATACAACGGATAGTGAGCAATAATTTTCACATTTTTGAGAACAAAATTTCCAACGCCTTTTTAGTCTCAGCAAAATGATTTTGTGTAAATTATGGACTGAGGTAAATTCTCTCCGGATACTGGCAACAACAAGGCCAGTGGAATCGCTCTCGACAACAACAACAACAACAACAACAACAACAACAACAACAACAACAACATCAACGACAAAATCTGTAAGCGGTCAAAGTAGAATTGAATATTGCTGAAAGAATCATTTCTTTGTCCAAAAAACCCATCTTTGACACACAAGTTTTTTGCCCTAAAACGCATTTTTGCTGGAATCAGCATACTTAGCTGGTTTTAACCTTCAGAAGGGCTTAGTCTATGGGCACCATCAACATCAGTCTTGCGCGTGACTGAGCGAGGATAAAATATTAAATGTCCACTTTGGCAGAAATCTGTTGTATAAACAGAAAAACTTGGATGTCAGACGCATCAGAAGCCATTGTGAAGGCAGACCAGGAACCTGGGTGGGCGAATTCCCTATTGGGTTCATAAGACGAGACATAATGGCATGTTTGGCTTTGCTTCGTAGCAATTTATTTTACACACTGTTGTTGCGTTGTGCTCGACGAGTTAGCTACGCTAAGGGTGCAATCAAATTATTATTCAAATGATGCCACGAAATTCAAAGCAGTTTTCAATTCTTAACGTTTGAACGAAACTCGACAATACGCTAACAGACTGTTTTGTTTTTACTTGGAAATTTCAATTTACACAGTAAATATTTTCCAACTAAATCATGATGAGGAAAGGACCAGAATTTTACGTCGGGGAAGAAGTCACAAGACTAAAAGTTTTCTTTCCAATTTCACCTGCTTTGCGTAATACGACACATGCAGAGTGGAGTTTAAGTTAATCAAAGAAGTTTAACTACTTTTCAATTGCTAGGTTATTTCTAATAAAAATTTTAGGTAGATATCCAAATTAACAGTGTAAATCTTGCAAGCCACATAGGGCTCTTTGTCGGCAAGTGATTCAACGAAGAAACGCGCGAGTTTTATGTTGTGTGCGCTCGTGGCCGTGGAGAGTTGAAAATCTCGATTTCAGTGGATCTTATTACAAGCCAAAGACAATGCTGAAGATGGCCTTGAAAGTTGGTAAGGATCTGCGAGGCAATGTCTTGGGTGATAATGTATGTGTTCAGGTATCGAGAATTCTCAGAATTTCCAAAAACTGCAGCTTTTTTGTAACTGTGTCATAGTGGACGTTTACCGTATTAGACCTGACACTAAACAACAGACCTCGCTCCTCTGACAGAGTCTTAAATTTCTCCTGTTTAAAACTTCAATGCTAAACGACGCTCGTTGCGTTTCAAAGAATAACACACAGCTGATATGAAGGAGATATAAATTAAAACTTGAAATCAAACAGAGCTATATAAACAACACAAACATCGCGGAGTAATATATTCTGTCGGTTTGTGCCAATACTGTGCTAATGAAACTTCTAGAGGTAAAAGACAATTTAAAAAGAAGAATCTCACTAGAAACATGTATATTTATGTGTATCAAGCGAATTCGCACTGGCGAAGCGGTACAGAAGTGCTATTGAGGAACTGAAACTGGGTATGTTTTTGCAAGTGCTCTCGAACTTCGAGAGCCGATTCATGAATCTATCGGAAACGATGTTTCCACAATATTGAAACTGTAATCGTTTTCTAGAAGGTAAGCTTCAATTTAGTTTTTTTTTTTTTGAAAAACATAAATTTTATTTTCGTGTAAATGAAACTGTTACGCAGTCAGTGACAGAGCAAACTTGGTAAAGAATAAAAATATACAGGTGTTTGTTTATGTGAAATAAAAAAAGGTCCAAGAGTCACGGAAGGGAAATCAAGAAAACTAAGCCGGAGACGAGATGATTTTAAATTCGTTGTGTTAAGAAGGTGTTATGCTTGTACTTCAGAAATCTAGAGACTTGTGGAAGATGCTCGCTGGGTTTGAAAATCTTTGCTAACTTCTGACTCACATAGTCAAGGCATACAATTTTTGACTCTAATTGGACAGGGTTTACTTCGCTTGATCGCAAAACAGAGAAAAAGCCGTGGCGTTCTGTCCACAACAGAGTTCAGCTGTCGATCGCAACCTAAGTCATTAATTTGCTAGCAGTCAAAATTAAGGTAAAAGATGAGATAATAGCGAGCATCATTATCTGCAATTCGGAGCCTTTCAGTCTGGTCGTCGACCACTAATGCCAATTCTCTTGTAGCAGTTGACTCATCTGCAGAATATTCACGATCGCGCTGATGTTGGCTGTCAACAGCGACTTATCAATTTCAAGTGACAGCTGTCCGGTAGCGCAGTTTTGCACTTGATGGGTTTTCCGTTCATTGCCAGACCCTTTTAGCGTGTCGTTCAAAAACACCATATATCATGTTTGATATTGTGAAGAGCGGATCTTGGAAGTTTTAATTACGAAACTCTATACTTTTAAGGTTGTGCAGGAAGACAATAAAAATACCACATTACCGTTGCTAAGATTCTCCCATCAGCCAAGGATACTGTGTCACTTTGTGAACGCCATACCGCGTGCAAGGATAGAACGAACACAAAAAAACTTCTAATTATAGTTGAGTCCATTCTGCCACGTTTTTTCGTATACACTCATCGAGCGGAATCAAAATGTATCACTTTATGATTAATTTGCATCTGTAAATGAATGGTTGAAAACAAAACGTGCCTGTTACTCGAGATTAAGACAAGGAAACACAAAGAGCGGAATTATTCTACAAAATGACTCAGGGCTTGGGCGCGTTTATTACACTTAAAATCGATTTTCTAATAGGCCAAACTGGCGAATTTTAATCATGGCTATATTGAACTGGTCTATTTATATGCTGATTAAAGTGTTAAATTATTTGCTGGCGGTTTGAAACTGACATAATCTGTTCCGAGATGATTGATTTCGGCAAGAAAATGACAAATGTCTTACTCAGGAAAGATTGAAATCGACACGAAATCGCAACAACGCAGCATAAGCGCGTTTAAGGATTACTGAACCGCAGAATGATTCATGGCTTTCCTTTCGAGTGCTCAGCAAGGCGGTGAATTTTTTTCCAATCCCACCCACCCATCAACTGAAAACAATAACTAATACAAACATCTTGTCAGGTAAATCATTAATACTCCGTCGGGCCTCGATCAATTTTCAAACAACAGCCGCCCACCATGGTTTCAATCGAGGCCACGCAACGCACGAGTGAATACGAAACGTGGCCACTCGGTGCGCGCGTGCCGAATTACTTCTGAACGTTTCTTTAGATTATCTGAACGCGCGTACGTAGAAAATACACCGAATGCGCAACACAAGGTCTTCCTTTCTTAGCACTTACATCACAAGTGTCTCCGAGGGTTTTGAGTTTTTTAGCATTTGACATTCGCCCAACAATTCGCTATTTACTCCGGAACTCGTAACAAACTTCTTGCTGTTAATAATTTCTGCCAAAAACATATCAAGCCGAAATATACAACTTCCCACCGAATTCAAAGGTTTGCCAGGCAGCTATTACTTGCACCCAGTGCTCGAGCGTTGAGCTCCGAGACAAGCGAGATATTCCGCCATAATAACTACCTTGTGAAATATGAAAGAAAAGTGAAATACTAAATAAATTGTTGAGTATTTGTTTGAATAGGACGAGACAAATTTTTAATTAGAGCCGAGTTTATTCGATCGCGCGAATTGGATTAATTTCGCGTTTTAAATAACTAAGCGACGCTTTGAGTGAAACTTAAAGAAGACCATGAAAATTTTAAAGCCAAATTCTCAAGTTTTGTGAGTATTTTTTTTTTTGTCATTACAACTTCCTTTTCACCTGCGCAGTAAATTACAATACGGTCTCTGACACATATATATATAAATGCGCGTCGCCACAGGACTTAGGAGACTTTTTAGAAAATGAAATACTTTAAAAGCCTGATACCAGAAAGTAGTTAAATTGAAGACGACAATAGAAGCACCTTTAAAGCATTTATAGATCTCTGTAATGTATGAGTGCTATCATAGCCTAATCAACATATCGAGCCATGCGTCAGAGACACATGCAAATATCTAGTACCGTACATATGGCAGTAGGCGACAGAAAGACGGTTTTTGAGTCGAAACGCGCTGTTGGGGAAAGTGAAAAATTGCTTGACTGATGTTGCAAAATTGAAAGAGAAATAGCGAAAAATTGTTCAGTTTTCGTTTTATGTATTGGACATATTGACTAATAATTTTAATAGTTTGTGGCTCTAAGGCCCCGGGGGGTAACCGTTACTCTCTCTTATATCGGCTATATAGGTATGTCATAGCCAAAAAGTTGATCTCCTGAGCTAGGGAACTAATTAAAAGGCGGGTCTGAAAGAGGGTATTGATTTAAAGGTCGGGTCTTAATTAAATAGGGTCTCGAATTTTTTCTCAGGTCGTAAATAGGGTAGGGAGAATAGCAGATTTTGGTCTTAAATAGGGAATGGGTTTTGGGAAGCGGGCCGCACACCCTCACCTAATTTTTCTGAGAGTACCCCTCCGGGTACTCAGGTCGGTGCAAGGTAGTGAAGGCGTGGCGTTTTGCTCGCATGTTTTGGTCAGGCTGGCGCCAAATGCCCAAGAGCATTTAGTTGGGTTTGTTTGATATGCAGACAAGTTCGACAGGACACTTGAGAAACGGCTGACATTTCCGCCTTAAAATGACAGCTTCTAGAGCGCGGTACTCTTTCATCTTGTTCGGCGGCGATCAGTCATATTGTAAGAGCGCCAAACATCTTTTCACATGACAGCTTTAGGCGCTAATGAGCTATTTAAGTAGCAGGGCCTTGCAAAACACGTCGTACAAGATTTAATTACTTTGTTAGTCAAGTAAGGCCTCGAACAATTCCATGCTCAATTTACAGCAATGCCCTCTTCTCGGACCCAGACGAGTTATTAAGATCACTTTTAATAAGTTTGTTTGATGGTGTATTAAACTCAATGAGGGTTACGCGTGTGCCTTTGCCGCAAAAGGAGGTTGTGTTTTTAGTTCTAATGAAAGCAGTGACAGTATGACGGGCGGATGGCTTGTTTTGACAGTTGTGGCGGCGGCAATTGTTTGTTTTTGATAACTATAGATTACCTGTCAAAAACGGGAATAAGCTGTGACTGTGAAATAGAAATTATCCAGGGCCTTTTGTTTGCATTGTAAAAGCTTTTCACCACTTCATCGTATTGTCAAAGCTACCCGCAAGAAGTCTTTGTCAGGGGGATTTGGTAGCTTTTTAATGGAATATTTGATGAAAAATACCCACAGAGCGGATGAAAAAAAGATTCCTCCTTTTTTTTCTTTCAAAGAAAGGTTTTGTTTAGTTAAGGGCTTATTTTTGGCGGAGTGATAAATATCGTTTTCTTTGGTAGTCTTCTGTCTCCAGTCGAGATGGCTTTCGTATGACGCCTATCATTTAATAACTTCCCGAGCGAATTTTCAATTCTTATCTCATAAGATCATCTGCTTTTATTTGGGGTCCAAGTAAACACTCCTACACGCTGTTTATAAAGGTTATTGTGAAAGCGCTCACAGCTGTCCAGGCCTGTTCGTGTTGCCAGCGATCTGTCTTTCATTCGAAATTGAACGAAATCTAGATAAATAATACAAATGCCAACCTCCTCTCACTAAGAAAGAAAATTAATGTAGTTATCCGCTGAACTCTTAAGCGTTCATAAAAAAACACAGAGAATTCTCTTTTCTTCGTTATTTTAAGCTTCTTAAGATCTGTTATCGCTTCTTATAATTGCTTTATTAGTTGCAGAATTAATTATGCAAATACAGGCGTCTGAAGGGTGAATGTTTTGCGTTGTTTTCGAAAGCTATATTGGCGATGTTCGATTTTGAAATGAGTTTCCCGTTGGCCTGAAGGTCTTTGTTTGGTTAATAACAATTTTTGAAGGATGTGTTATTGGACGGCCTGGCGGTCCTTTGCTTAGTACTAATAGTGTTCTAAATGTTCAGTCAAGCATTTGGAGTTAGTTGACAGAGCTGTCAAGGCTATTAGACATGTCAACACATTATCTTATCTCATTCATAAGCCTCGCACGCCCGTAGGTTTGATTGATAGCTCGATAAGATAACACTAAGAAGTGTCATCGGATCAAACAGCGCCGAACCGTATACATATGTTAGGAGAACCTTGTTTCCAACTGCGTTCGCACGTCAAGGCGACGCCAAAGTGACAGTGGACCTAGAAAACCCCGCTGAAACGCGCTTTATGCGAAGCTCTTCTGAAGAAACAATGAGGACAAAAGCGTGATTTTAAACACACAACGGACACCAAGCTGAAAATTGACAAGTTTTACACAACTCTCTTCAACACATATCTTCAAACAATAGGTGACAAAAATAATTGACGAAGATTGACAGCTTGATTGCCTCTGAGCATCGCGCTGACACCCTAGGCGATCCACTACTTAATTAACTCCTGTGTCGTGATTGGCCAAACGGCAAATCATCAATCAATATCTTATATAGCCAATTACTTTGATGTCCAAGAATGACAAGTTTGTCAGTTTGATTATCCAATGAAGGAGTGAAATATCGCTAAAGACGCGATCTGATTGGTCGGCGGCGAATGTTCTCTAATCTAGCCAATTCATTTACGACAGAAGAGCGCTCAGGCTTTGTCTGTAGTCGGCCTCGTTTCTTGTGTATCTACACCTTTCATTGTCCAGTATTTAATATTTCACAAGGCCTACCGCACACACACACAGACCAGATATGCCGACGAGAACAATCGCTCTCAAAGCTACAGAATCTTCGCCTGATATCTCTCGTCCTAGCAATCGGGTACCGTTGGAAGCTTTACAAATGTTGACGCAAAGTGTCTCAAAATGTAATCCCGAGTATATTCAGCCACTTCCTTTCAAGGTACTACGGCGAATGTTGGCTAAATATTTTGAAATATCTCACGAAGGTTTCTTTAGTTATCGAGTGATGCGAAAGCAACCCTTTGGTAAAATTAACCTTAATTTTCACTTCTTACCGATCAACTCAAACCGCGGTATTATTTATTTTATTTCGCTAGGACGATGAGCAGAAAAAGTCTCCACTGGCTCTTCTAGCGGCGACTTGTAGCAGCATTGGGAAAACCGAGCCTTCAGCAAGAGAAACAGTCGAATCTGAGGGAGATAACACGTCTCGAACCCGAAAGATAAGCGACGACGAAACAAGATCTTCCTTTAAACCGTACAAACACACCGCCGGCGAAAAACTCGACGACATGAGCGCTGAAAAGGCCGGTTTTCGCGCCCCGAGCAAAGAGAATAACACCTCTGTATCGCCTATTACGAGCAGTAAAGAGGAACGAACGAAGAGCTCTTCGTTGCAATACCCGACAAGCGACGAAGGCCACTGTGCGAGTTCACAAAGTAGAGTGTGCGGTATGTTCTTAGATCCGACTCAGCAAAGTTTTGGTGTTCATTCACTGCATAAGGAGTGCGGAGCTGGTTGTGTTCATCCAGCATCTATTTTGCCGTACAAGACAACGATTCAACCGTATCCGATGCCAACAGGACAGGACACTGTCTCTTCTAGTCTTAAAACGCACGGTTTGGCCTCGTCGATGCCGCTGAATTTTCCAACAAGCTTTCCACAGTGTGGTTGCGGCTTCTGCTCGCCACACACTGGGGATGCAGCACCGGCACTCGGCGCTGCACGTCATCAATTCCCACTACACAGCCCCGCTGCCAACACGCCCTACATGGACTATCTGCAGAGAACCGTGTGTCGCGATGTAAACTGCACGAACTGTAAGCCTCAGTTTTCACCGTATGCCTATCCGAGCCCAATCCAGTGCGGTCCTCATTGCACTCAATGCGACGGAGTGAAAACGGAGCAAAGCCCACAGTCGCCTTTTTCGTGCTTCGGTTACCCCCATGGTATGGCACTCTTCAAATCAGGGGCGGCCGATGAGGCGTCCCCTTACGTGTGTAACTGGGTGGCAGGGAGCAAACACTGTGGAAAATCTTTCTCAACCTCGGAGGACCTCTTTCAGCATCTACGAACGCACACGCAAGCCGGAACCCAAGTGAATTCACCATACGCGCAAACGACATGTAATGTACATGGGTGTCCGTGCAAGCTCAGGACAAGTCCTATTCAATCCTCTTTGCACTCCGCGCGTTACAGACCGTACTATTACAAACCACCGGTTTTTACACCAGCTCCAACAGGCTGCTTCTCGCCCTATCCCCTTCACAGCTACGACACCCACAGACTTTTCAAATAATCAATCGACGTGCACATTAGACAGTGCGATAGAGATTGTATGCCAATGAAACTTTGCTAAATTTACAGCCTTGAATATTGGCATAAAGTAAGTCAAAGCGAGTGATGAGTGCTTGCGTGAAAATGGACTTAACGGAAACTACACTGTGACTCTAGTGATTTTTAAACAAAGACGAAACAGAGCACTCGAGATACTAACCGTTGTATATTGAAGGAAGATAAATGGTTTGGGTGTAAATACGAATGAATTTAGAGTAATTCTCTAGCGCATTTCATTGTTGGTTTATAATGGGAAGTAATTTTTGCACTTAAATAAACCATTTCGGAGCGACATTTGTTCGCCTGAAAATTGTAGACTTTGTTAGATAAAAAGAACATACTTGTATCCGATGAATAAAACATGTTATTTTAGCTTAAAAGCTGTCTCGTTTGTTTTGCTTGAGAAATAAGAATTGGGGTTTATCTTTTTAGGAATCTTTTTTTCTTTGCCGCTTGTACTGTTTCTAGTCCGTGATATGAGAGAGAGAAAATGTTCTAGACGTTATCTTTAAAATGAAAATGACCGCAGAGATCTTTTAAAGAACATCCTAGATGGAATCGTTTTGATAAACGTGGTAATCTTGAGATAGCGGGTTTTTTTTTCGCTGCGGGGCATTACTTGGAGACAGAAAGTGGCATACAACGAGTTGAAGCTATTTTCCTTTTATTCGAGAACAAGCCTTTTGAATGTTTGATTGACAGAAATAAGTCTGTGTCATTAACAACTGATCACGCTTGTATTGACAGTTCTGACATGTCTAAAGGAAGCGGCAACTTGAAAGACATTTTCATGAGTTTTGCCACATGTCCAAATAGTTTTCACAAGGGAGTTCAATTTTCGGTTTGAGGGCGAAAAGGACAATTACCAGCTATTTGTTTATTCTGTCGTATCTTAGCACACGTTTCACACAATATCTATTACAAACTGTCAATCATTCTGTCGATTCGTGGCTCGCCCGCTGCGAAAACCAATCTCGCGCTGTCGCTTCGAAGGAAATGAACTGTCAAATTGTGGATTCCTAACTAAAAATTAAATGAATATTTTCAAGTTGATCTATCTTAATGAGATAACATTAGCAACTGTAAATCACCTTTACTTAAAACAAGGCCGCCTGTCCGAGTTGTCAAACAAGCAGAAAAGAGGTCGCGCTGAATATGGCAGGTCAATATGATACCGCGCTGAAAATGAGAAATGAAAATTGCTTTTAGGGGAATAAAAATATACCGGCGTCTCCAAATGCCTCACTAAAGTGTTATCAATCTTATGAACACGATAGAGCGCATTGATCTTTATCTGAGAGTGGTCTTTCGATATGGATCAAGTTCTGGTTGATTTATCGTGATTGCATCACTGAAGCAGTACTAGTTCGTATGAAATTGTGGTAGCGCAGAAAATAGGGTGATAATATCGGCGAAATTGCTCGAATTTTGTACATATTTTTATAGAGGTAATTTAGATCGACCCCTCGACAGCTGAGCTGTGAAACTGTCAACTTGTCTTAATAGTGAGATTCTACCATAGTGATTGTTATTGCTGTTATCAAGCTTTAGGCGACAGGGTGATAGACGTCGGTGAGTTTTGCGTTGTCGGTTGTGTTTGATCATGAGCGAAGGCTTTCACCACAGACAAGATTCTCCAAAGATTATTGAGCTCCGAAAAAGTTGATTTGATCTCGACAGTTTTCAAATGGAGAGTAATGAAAATAGGACAAGAAGTAATTGTGGCCGAAGCTTTGATCCGCTAGCTGATTTCTTTAATTCAGTCTAATAAATGGCCTCTCTCTTTGCCTTGTGTGATACATGGCGTACCTAAAAAATGGTTGCCAAGGGCTCGATGATAAAGTTGCCATCGGCGTCATTGTCTTTTAGCCGAATGACACAACTCCTTCGTCCGATACATCGCACAAAAGCAAATTTATCTTAAAAAGGAATTCAGCTGCTAGTCTATTTGTTCTTGATGCTAATTTCGGCCTTGACTTGTTGAAGCAGTGGGTGCCAAGCCTAGATCCACTGTGGATGTGCAAACAGTGACAGCGCGTGTTATTAATTTAAGGGCTCCCAGATGGAAACAAGCTTGAAATCTAGAATCTTACACCGAAGCTTCATTGAAGGCAATTTTTCGCTCACGTTGCAGGTCGATAGGTTGTTTTTCCGGCCTTTTATTTATTAGGATCATCTGTTTTGAGTCGTTTTAAATTGTTCAAGTACAATGGTGCGTACAATTCTTTCGCGCAGCTCTTGTTTCTTCTCGTTATTTTTAACACCCTTTTGCCGTTCCGTTCTATCAAGTTTTCACGCCTTTCCTTCAGAGATTTTCTTTTCATTTACGCCTTTATATTGAGGAATGATAAGCTCCTAACACGTTTTCATAATTATAAAATCACCTCTGTATTTCTTTTTAGTATATTTGCCGAGGAAACCATTCGAAAACGGGGGAAAATTAATTGCATTCTATTTTACCTCGAGCGTCGAGTTTATTAAGGTTTTTAAAATGCCCGGGTCACGGAGAGATTTGTCGTAATGACAAATCACTCATTCAAAGATGAATAAAACTACATCCCATTAAAACCTTGTCGATTCACTTCTCTATTTAGAACTGGATTTCAGTTAGCCTGGCAATCGCCAAGTGACCAGAGGGTTTAGTTTATTAAATATCATGAAAACGAGGAAAGACTTAATATGTCAAAATACGGCAATTTATCTCCCCTCCTTTTGTTCTAGTGCTGTTGTATCCTTGAAATCAATGCTTTAACAATAAACTAAGTATACATTTCGGGCAAAGAACGAGTCTGCAACAAAAATATCAATTCGCAAGTGCTCTTTCAAAAGCGAGTTTAAGAAATTGGCCTTTTAATACGAAGCGGCGTAAACAGAGTCAAAAAAATATTTTTAAAGTATTGACACATTTGAAAAAATAAGATTTTTGAGCAGTAAGTTTATGTCTTGCGTGCTCTTGGCAAGAGAATATCCGAAACGAAGAAATGAGACAAACTGATGAACTGGTCGATTCCGAATCGGGCGCTAAACTGATTGCGCGTTAAGTTTTAAAAATCAGGTAAACAACGTAATGTTTACCTCGAAGATGAGTTCCATGTCGGTCAGTTCCAATTTGAAAAAGATGCTTTCTTCCTTGCATCTCCCCAACGAAAGACCATGCGGGCACTAAGAAACTCCTGCAAAACTACTGTCATTGACAAAGCAATGATCACTGCGGCCTTGAGTTGGAGAACAATATATTTTTTTTGTTACATGATGAACGTTGCTCGCTAAATCTAACCAACAGGTCAGAAAATCCTTAAAATGCATAGAATTGACTCAATATTTCACGTGTAATGTTGGAATGTGCATGGATGACCGGCGCACAAGCGATTCGTGTTCCATCTTGCTATACAAAACTATTTTCGTGGCGACAGGCTGTAAGTGAAAGCCACGATAACGAGTTCTCCAGACCGGCTGGCGACAGCTTGACAGACACAAGTTAACTAGGAAATCGCTATCAAGTGGATCTGCTCGATAGCGGCTAGCAGAAGCAGGTTTCTGCTTGTGCTGATATCGCCTTGTCAATTGAATACGTGACGCTCGCACGATGTCATGTCAGGAAATGGAAAATTACATCTGCTATCAAGACCCACTGGCACCAAGCGGTGAAACATGTGAGATTGCAGAGTGAATCGCTTGTCAGTTGTCAAGCTGTAAGAGGAAAGCAACATGCTGACTGTTTAGCAGAAATGTTCTGTTATCTATCTGATTTTCTGCATGCGCGTGCTCACTAAAATCTCCACGCGCGCGCGCGACGTTTCGGTATAACCGCGCGTGGGCTACACGATGTTGAAAATGAGAAGATTGCACCTGTGTCAAAAAGTTGGTCATTCCTCACGTTGCAATGCTGTCAGGCTAATATAGCCAGATCTGCATGGCTTCCGTAAAACCGAAATTAATTTTACAACGAAACACTGTTTCCGAATTATGATTTTACTTGGTACGATTGCACAAAAATTGGGCCTTACCAGGAACCCTCATGGCCTTACAGCCCCAATCTTCATCATGGATTTCTCAACTCTTTCCGCGGTAATAACAGTACATAAGTACGGAAGTATCTCCACTCATAAAAAATGCCCAGACAATGAAGTTGAAGTTATGTGAAAAATGCATTGATCCACATGAGACGAGCATGAAAACAAAGAAAATCATCTGAGTCCGCGATAGGAATCGAACCCATCAGTGCCCCTAGCCTTGTTATGCCGATCAGTTCACTTTTCATTTCATTTCATATTTCATTTCACCGTCTTTATTCATTTATCACGATCGAGTTAGTGCATATT
>OFHQ01000046.1_pt1:10000-13289 | contig 13289 bp, 11 predicted proteins | sample 1521071 | NCBI WGS metagenome assembly OFHQ01 (sample SAMN04272335, study PRJEB24112) | coral metagenome | biome: Coral reef; feature: Shallow seawater; material: Coral tissue | host: Coral | place: China: South China Sea | collected 2014 | reverse complement strand
GAAATATTTGCAAAAATTTAGAGAGCCAAGTATGAAGCCGCCATGTTGGTGTACCTCCATAGGAAACCAACACAGAAAATGGTTTACACATCTGAAACTTACTTTAGCTATCTAGGCCACTGGTTATCTGAACCGATGAAGCTAACGTTTAAATAGGCATCGTTTTTCATAATACTTTTACTTCTAAAAAGGCTAAAAATCCCAAGATAAGTATATATATTTTTTGAGAAACACGTTCATAGCTTTATGTAACGCAACGCCATAACTCTGAAATTTAAAATGTGCTTGTTTCTAGACGAAGCAAGTCACTGAGCTGAATTGTTGTTCACAGATATAAATTTACCCCGCTCTCATGCGTGATGAAGATTATAACTTTGGTGGCTCTTTAGTTTTGGGCTTTAGAAAATGATGTACGTCACATGCAACCCAAGAATACTAGGGCTATTTACACCATTCATTCAGATGAATATTTAGCCTACGTGTACGCTAATTAATGTTATGATCCATCAAATATTTTCACTTGTGTACCCAGGTAAAAATATAAGGTGGGATCCCGCCAATCCCAACTGGGATCCCAGATGTCTCCCGGGTGGGATCCCACCTTTTTTAAGTGGGATCCCACTTGGGATCCCACCTGGGATTATGGAACATCCCAGGTGGGATCCCACATGGGATCCCGCCAAATGAAGTTGGGATCCCGCCAAATGAAGTTGGGATCCCGCCTTAAATTCCCAATAGTTTCCCACCTGGGAAAGTACATCCCAGGTGGGATCAAACCCGGGATCCCGCCAACTACACTTGGGATCCCACCTCTATAATTTCAAATAGTTTCCCACCTGGGAAAACAGTTCCCATGCATGATCCCACCTGGGATCATGCCAATCCCAGTTTGGATCCTGCCTAAAATTTTAAATACCAGTAGCTTCCCACTTGGATTTTAAGAAGAGGGATCCTGCCTAATATTGGAGACCAAAGCAGGATTTATTGATTTTTCCCAAATGTTAATTATATCTCATTGATCCCTTTTCTATATAACCATGGGTTGCATCCTTTGAAGGATTATAAAATTTTCTGGGTGAAACTCACCCTGTCAATCCTTTGAGGATCCTAAACACTCCCAATGGAATCCATTTCATGGAATCACATCACCTTATCCAAACAGATTCATGTCATAATTTTAAACAATGAATACATATATAGACAAAGTGATAAACACCTCAGTGATGATAATTTATTTAGTGTCACAATGAACCAGCATGTGCATGATTGTTTTCATTTCCAAGTTAATTACTGAACTGAAACATTTAAAAGAATGTAACTGCATGATTCAACATAATTATTTCTTTTATATAACATAATATCTGGAGTTTCCTTAATGGTTAAATCCTCCAAAAAAACTGACAAGACTGCAAGATTTAATTCATGTATAAGTTGACTGACTGTTTAAAAAAATGGACTAAGACATTAAAATTAGATGCTGTCTCTGTATCCGATACTTGTTTACTTTGATTTATTGTTGCACTTATTCAAGTTTCTGCACTTATCAGCAATCTTTTGCTGGATGCCAGCTTTCCCTCCCCAGTTTTTAATGACTTCTTCCTCAGTCCACTTGAATTGTCTTTTCAGTTGTCCTGAAATGAAAAAAGCTACAATTAAATTCTGTCCAGGATGCAACTTCATACATTTTATAATTGAAAGAAGGAAGCATGAGGAACTCCAACTGCGACTGCATCTTTTGCTGATAGTTTATCTCTCCTGAGTTTTAGCAATTGCCAGATTTACATGTAGTTCTGTGGCTAACAAATGATACAATAAGAAAGACTAAGTCTAAGTAGTATTTACAATAATGCGGCAATAATTATTGAAACATTTGTAAAGCAAAACAGCTACAGTGTACGTGTGGTATAATAGTTTTAGAACCTTGAGTGGAACATTTGAATGAAATCATGGAACAAAGAGACTCTTAGGTATAATATACTAAATATTATGGTAGTATATTGTTACCTTTAATGGCTGCCAGAATCATTGGATTCAAGGGAGACTTTCCATTTGTACCCTTTATGTTGGAGATGCGTTGAACCTCTTTTGGTATTAGGTTGTCCAAGAGGTTCAGTGCAAGAGCTGAGGGTGAGTGGGAGTGATTGACAATGTTGTCAAAGCAGTCCTTGCTTGTCTTGACTCCAAACTTAGGATCTCCAATTATTGCTGTTATAATAAGATGTAAAAACAGAAACTGCATGGATAAACGAAATTCTTCAAATGTCCTATGTATAACTAAAATTAATATTGATTTTTTTACACAGACTACTTTACAGCCCTCCCTGGGTACAATTCAGCCTACAGCTTATGTTTTTTTCTATAAAAACATAAAGACATGATCAAATAGAGGGAACTATGTCATACATAAAATGTTTTACAAGAACAAATTGATATAAATTGTGAATTACCACAATGTAATATTGTTAATTACCACTCAGCAATTGTATAGCAACAAGTTCGGAACATAATTTGCTACACAAAGTTATGGTAACTACAAAAGTAAACATCTAGCTGTAAGAGTCAATTCATTTTGACAGTTATGTACAAGAATGTATGCTTGCAGTTTAAAGGATTTCATTTTATTCAAACTCACCCATCTCATCTGCTGGGCATGGAGACTCGCTTTCATTAGAGTCCACAGATGAATTATCAACAGCATCTCTGATACTGACAGTTTCACTTTCTTCTTGGATGTCAACTTCGTCATCACTTTCTCTTTCTCTTGTGTTTGGTGGGCCTGCAGAGCTACTGATTCTTGCAGGTAGACCAGCCTTTGGAGTTGAGCACAGCAGGGGAGGGTTGCCATTGTCAAAGCTTGACCTTTCTGTGCCATCAACAGATTTGTTGACAAACACTTGCACAGGAAGTGAATGATCCTTCTGTTAAAAAGAGAAGTCTTATTATATAGCAAAACACTCAGTATCATGTACAGTGTAGAACACCAAGCAATACTGCATGGTACATACTTGTCTTAGAGGAGAAACTACATATACTGTAACAAAAGGCTTAGGAAGTCAACAGCATTTTAAAACAGGCAACTGCAGTAGGCGTTTGATGAAAGTAAGGTTTATCCTTTCCCTATACTCTTCAATAAGTTTTTGTAGTAGGTGTTAGGCAGTTTCTAAACATAATCAAATTGTTTCATTGTGCATGTTTTGCAATTGGATGGTATCACAAGCAATTATAATTTAACATAAAAAAACATGTCTTCAACACTTACCTTTCTCTTTTCAATCTTTTTTAAAAGCTT
>OFHQ01000046.1_pt1:2500-5000 | contig 13289 bp, 11 predicted proteins | sample 1521071 | NCBI WGS metagenome assembly OFHQ01 (sample SAMN04272335, study PRJEB24112) | coral metagenome | biome: Coral reef; feature: Shallow seawater; material: Coral tissue | host: Coral | place: China: South China Sea | collected 2014 | reverse complement strand
CATTAATTTCTAAGCAAACCCATTTCACAGTGTTCATGAAATTGACATAATTTGCCAGCCTGGATTGACTTACTTGCAGGCATGTTCTCATGGCATTCTTACCTTTTTAGACTGCACTGTTGAATAAAAGATTGCTGTCTATAAAAGTTCCTGATATAATCACCCGTTGCCCAAGAAGTCTCACAGATCGTGGAACATGGAAAGGTAAATTTTTTATTTAGCTGCTGCAAGGAACTTTGAAATTTGTTAATTCATTCTTGTAACCTATCTGTTCAAATTGTGATAGACAGTTAGTGTTGGCTGTATTAATGTGGTACTTGGACAGTCTGCAAAAGGTTGATTTTTAGGAAGGGGCTGGGTATTAACTCATAAATAGCAACTCTATTTTGCCAGTACAATAAAAATTATTGTCAACTGTTGATGTTGACTTATTTTCATTTTTATTTTGTCAGCTACAGAATACAGAAATTGGCTTCTGCACTACTCCGTACCAGTGCTTAAAGGTGTCCTTCCAGATCATTACTTCCTCCACTACACTTTGTTAGTGACAGCTATAGCCATCCTTGTGAGTGACAGAATAACCCCTGAACAGCTCAAGCTAGCGGACGAGCTGTTGGATAATTTCTGTAAATTGATGCCAGAACTTTATGGTGAATATACTTTAAACTTTTTAAGCAAGTTGTTTATATTTTTCAATTCTTGTGATTGTTTTTGAAAATGTATTTTAACTGCAAGCTTTTACATACAAGTATTTTGTAGCAGTTGTTTAAGGGGGGACTACCTTAAATACAAAATTAGCTATAATTGTTGTGATGGAAAGTTCCCAATCCTCATATTTTGGAAACCCTAACTTGCACAGGCAAGCTGTCTGGCTATGTTTTTACAATGAAAAAAAGGGTTTTCAAGATTTTTGAGTCATAAGAGTCACATGACCAGAATAGAAAAAAGCCTTAAACTCGAGTGGTGCACACTTCTGGATATCAAAAATAGTGCCAATGGTTAATGATCACCAAGGTGCAAAACTCTACATATTGATTTTTTGAAATTTGCGTTACTGTGAGATTTGTGATGTCATAAGCAGGCAATTTCATACATGTACCATTTGATTGTTATCATTGCAGTCATGTATGTTAACAATTATTGCTTACGTAGGCTTGTAAGGAAGGCTGGAACATCTCCGAACGACAAAAAAGATAAGAACATCACGGTTTTCTCCAAGTTTTAGGGATTTTTCTATAAAATCCGGTTGGGGCCTGGGCTAAGTCACGCATGTGCAATAACAATTTATAAATTGGCAGGGCTTAGCAGGTTTCACCAATGTAGTGGCAAAAACACCGAAAAAAACCAAGTGTTTTGCCAATACAATCCGTAAAAATCCCTTGCAAACAACGGCAAGTCTTTAGTTAAGTTAGTCCCCCATTAATTAGTGCATTGCATTTTGTTGATTTGAAGCTTTTTTAATTTTAGAACAAATGTCACTTTTTTCTGCAGGAGAAAGCAGTCAGACTCATAACTTTCACCTTCTCAGACATCTGACTTACTTTGTAAAACTGTTTGGTCCACTTTGGGTGTACTCCTGCTTTGGATTTGAAGCACTCAATGGTTTTCTAACAACCATGATTCATGGAACTCAGCATATTTCTAACCAGGTAATCTAAATTCAATATTGTTGATACACATACATATATGTAAAGTCAAGTATGATGTAAAATGTATTACATCAGGAATTTTGAATCAGACTTGATGAAACGCAGATTAGGATATTTTAAATTGATTATCTAAAATTCCCTAAAATGTTTGTAACATTCAATAATTGAACACTAACCCTAAAAAAGCACAGGTTAAATAATACTTTGTTTTCAACCTATAGATTGCCTCTGCTGTTTCGATTTTTCGAAATTTTCCCACCCTTATCTCCAAGATGACGACATCAGTGAACTCAGAATGTGTGATATCACTAGCTGAGCACCTGTCTGGGGAGAGATCATTGTAAGTACTAGAAGTAATCATAGATTATGAGTGCAGTCCAAATTGGTGTCGCAACTTTGATACAACTTACCATGATGTCATCCCCATAAAACTCGACTTAAGACCACAATTACACATGCATATCACCCTGCTTCAAAGCTACTGGGTATAATTTTTAATTTAGTAGTAATTATCAAATTCAAAATTTATTGCGTTTTGTTTCAAAAGTGCATTTGTAATTGAAATGAAGAGTACAACATAAAAGAATCATGTGATAAATATGTGACAGACCTTTGTGAACATATTTGTGGAAGTTCCTTCATAGCAATGTGATACACTTAATGTAGTGACTGAGTACATGTATATGTTGACATTATTTTTTTCATTTTGTAGACCTTCACCTCCTGGTGGTGCAGATCCTAAAGCATTTGTTCTTGGAGTTTCCAAAAAGGAACTGCTAACTCAACAAGAACTGTTGGCAGTAAACAGGTTTCTTTTCTGCAGAGGGTTGACAGTTATTGGTCAAGGTGAT
>OFHQ01000045.1_pt1 | contig 13315 bp, 11 predicted proteins | sample 1521071 | NCBI WGS metagenome assembly OFHQ01 (sample SAMN04272335, study PRJEB24112) | coral metagenome | biome: Coral reef; feature: Shallow seawater; material: Coral tissue | host: Coral | place: China: South China Sea | collected 2014 | reverse complement strand
ACGTCACAAAGAACACAACAATGATTCCTATCCCTTACACAATAACACAATAGACCACACAAAAGAACGAGACGATAGTGCATATATTGACTTGGTATATTGAGCATCACCCTTACCATGCCTAAATCTGTCCCAAAGTGAATTTGCTTTTATCAAACCAATAACCTTTTTGCCCTTCTTTTCCCCCAGAATATGTGGATGGACTGGCAGAACTGGTGTTCAGCATGCCCCAGGCTGAGAGAAGTGCTATCATTTCAAAGTACAAGACTAAAACTCCAGCACCTCTGAACTCACAGTTCACAGAGAAGCGAAGTAGAGCAGAGGCAGTTCAAAACTACAAGAGAAAACAAAAAGAAACACCTGCATACCCTTCATGTAAGGTTATTTAAAAGCGGGGGGTCACTATATAAGGAAACCTTTGTAAGGAAGATTTTTATTAGTTCATGATTAACCAAGCAACATGGCGGAGTAGATTTTGAATTATCCTGTGCGGCGCAAGAACAAATTGGCTTAGGGTGATATATTGTACCTTATTATTGGCCAGAATAAAGAATAAAGATAGAAAACCTGTTTCTATTGGTCCTTGGTGAAGATAATACATAACTAACCACGAATTAACCACGAGATTGCGTGTGGAAATTGAAGTTATCCTCGATCGTTTCACCAACGAACTGTGCCTAAAACTGCAACGTTTAACCTCGAAATATCTTGTTTGACTGAAAACGATTCGTGTCCAAGTAAGTATATTTTTCGCATTTCATTTTATAAACCTGTCGACCGCTGTATAAAGTTAAATGGTGACATACCAGGTTTTGATCGAGGTGCCCAAGAGCGAAGTGGCGAGGGTTGAACCTGTGATGTCCGCGCGATTGCCCCAGGAATGGCGATATGTTAGCCATAGACGCGTTTCCCGGTCTTCGCATTCAAGTGAGTTTTATTCCATAAAATTATTGTAATAAATGTAAATTTATAGCAACTCTTATTTGCTGTGCAGTACGCCCTTAGTATTTATATTACAATGCAAAAGTCCTGATGTTTCATTGTTTATACTTGTACTAATAATACGTGAACAGTGGGTCACATATGTCACTTGCATTGAACAACAGACATAGTACCCTCTGATTCGTACAACGTTTACCAGGCAACTTTATGTTTTAATCCGGTTGTTATAGTTGACATATGTCGTAGAATATCAACAAGAGTCCAACTGTTTTTCATAGAGTAACATTCAAACCTTGATTGCAGCGTAATTATTTTAAGTGTCTCCAAACATTTGTCGAGCTAAACTAAAACCATTCAGCGTTGAATCCATGGTCAGTAACTGTTTCTTGTTGCAGTCGTCTGGCCAGTTTCCTTAAAGGACCACACTCAACCAAAATGCATTGCGGGCGAGCACTGTACCGGCGCCATTTTCTGTAATACAGATAAGACGTACTTTCCGATTATATTCGATCATCGTACTGGATCATTGTAATCCGCAGAGACAGGCTGCTATAGATACCTCCTTGATGTTCTTTCAGAATCTATAGTTTGTACTTTACGTATATTTGGTAGTTTTCCTTCGCCATTTACGAACATGAAGCGTTCAAACAGAGGACGTCCGGCGCGTAAGGAAAGTCGCCATGTTGTATGGCTTACAACTTCTACGCTAAAGTTGTGGAACGAACGTAAAAGAAATCTAGGATTCACAAATAAATCCAATAGTGAATTCGCAGAGGCTCTGCTTCATGGTATTGTGCCAGGGGAAGAAAACAAAGCAACAAGTCGATCGGAATCCAGCAGCCATAAAAATCAACAAACGGGTCGAGGAAAGAAACGTGGAACAAATGTTGTCAATGCTAGCCCGATGCCGTGTAAGTCGAATTATTTTGTTTCCGATGTTGTTTGTTGTTGTACGTATTGAAAGCTGCATGTATACACAAGATGTAGGTTTATTACTAACTACTGTTAGCGTTGGGTAGCATAAGATATTCACCGGTTGATTAAATTATTTTTCATTCAGGTAAGAGACCTTTATTTGAGTCAACTCCTCTGCCAAAGACACGTTCACAAGCAAGGCGCACTCTTGCTGAAAGGTATGTTAGTGTTTTAAAATGTATGTTCTTTGCATGTATTGGAAATCTATTTGCCATAAGTTTATTTTTTCTCCTTTCATGATCAGTCTGTACAGTTTTTGTGTGATGGTATTACTTTTGTACTTCATTCTGCCTTTTATGAGAGTTTCAGTCGGTCAAAAATGTGATTATTTTTCTACGTGATCCTATTTTTTAAGTCTAAAACAAGTATGCAATATTTGCCCTTTATGGTAGTAAGAATAATAGTTATTAAGTAGTTCTCCACCTTCATATTTTATTAGCACTATTGAGGTGAATGTCACTGGCTCCACTGTAGCTAGTCCTCAAGTGAATTACTCGAGGCAAACGTCCATGTGGAACCTTACCACTTCCTGGCAAAAGGCAACTACCACAAATCCTTCGTTTGCTTCGCTGAAGGGAAATCCTTTCAAGGACAGTCCGCTGTCAGAATCCGAGCAGTCTGAAGCTACCTGTAGTATTGATGATGATAGGTGTGTATTCATATTTTTGTCTATAATATTATTGTCTTCTTTGTTTACAACATCTGCTGTATATGAATTGAGTACATGTAGGTGAGCTTGCTGTTTGTGCATGCCATTTTTGACAAAAACGTAGAATGGCAAGTCACAGAATGGTGCACAAAGGAAGTAGGCTTGACCTTGTAAGGTGTATGAAGCACTCCTGCAAGGCTGTCAGCAAGATCTCTGTATAACCTTGCACTTAATTATAAAGATGCAGACATATTTGTGGCCCACATTCTTTTGATGACTGTGCAAAGGATGGTACAAAATCTTACCAGGTTGTCAATTTATTTGTGACTTGTAGAAAATACCTCGTGCTACTTTTCTTTAAATAACTTCATGGGCCTTTTACAGTATTCTATTGTCGTGATTCTGCTATTGATTTGAGGGAGATAATCATGACGTTTTCTGCCATTTTGATCAGTTCATGTGAATCTGGCCCATCTGAAGATGAAACAGATGATGACTACATCAGAGAGGAGGACCCTTCACTTGTGTCATTCAGCCAATCTTTGTAAGTGCAGCATTATGGTACATTCATTGTTCAAAGCTGGGACATAAACAAGCTTCATTTTGTTGCTAAGTGCATGATTGTATGTGTCCTTGAAAAGGGGAAGTGATGCATTTGATATTTGGCCCTAATAATTTATCATATGTTGCAATTTAATTATTTAACCATTAGTTGATTGAAGTTTGCATTCTTGTCCAGAACAATGCATGTAAAATTACACAGAGATTTTACATGTAGCTGCTGTTAAAATGTTGGCTAATGTGCTAAAGCAATTTAACACTGATCTTCTCAAAGTTCGAGCAATAAATGCAACAATTATTTACTAAAAATCTACTCACAGAATGGTAACTTTTTGAATACTATTTAAAATGTCTCATTGTAGCTCATTTCTCTAGAGAAATGATGATGAAGTCCCCGAGCATTCTTGAGAAATTTTATGTCAAACCTCGTAAGAATGCTGAAAGTGAGTGTTATTGTGTTTTCAACTAACGCGAAATGTTCATTTTAACTGAAATATGGATAACTTCAAGTTCAATTTTCTCTCACGGGGTCAGCTTGAGAGCTTAAATCTCAATGAGATTTTCTTACCTTTATTCAAAATATTACCATGCTAAAGAGTTTTTTGGTAACAATATAGATTGTCAAATATGAAGTTGCCAACAGTGATATAATTTTTCCTATTTTCAGCTCAGAGAAAGACCAAAGCACTGACCTAAGTGCAACTTTGAGTGCGATTTTTAGCAGCTACTCGGACAGTGAGGAGGAGGAGGAAGAGGAGGATCTAAATTGCGATTCCGTCAACTTCGAGACACACCCTACATTCAGTGATAAAGACCTTTGTCTCAACCATGGTGAAGTTGAAGCAAATGGCACTACAGTAGCTACAGCTGTTGCACCTGAAATAATACTTCAACAGCAGAGTATTCAATCATCTAGCTCCAACCCTGTTATTGCCACAGCTGTTGAACCTGAAGTAGAGCCTCCACAGCAGATTGTTCAATCTTGTAGCTCCACTCATGGTATTCTAGATGCTCCTGTTACAACTGATGAAAATACTCCTCTAAATAATACGGAAGTGCTTCAGAAAAAAGTAGAGGATGTCATGAAAGAAGTGTGCAACATGGACAGTGATCTTGATGAATTTTTGGCACATTTTCGTAAGGAGAGAATTATTTCTGAGGTGCAGGAGATTCTCAATTTATTTGAGAGAAACTGTCAAATTAAAGGTTGTGTTGGACAGTGTTCTGTGGTCAATACAAAATCTGAAGGGGGTGTATTGGTTGTCAGCTGGAAATGTACTGAGGGACATAATGGCATGTGGGAGTCTTCTGCTGTGCTTGGTGTTAAAAGAGGCCAAAAGGTCTATGCAACTACAGTTCTTCTTGCTGCCTCAATTGTTGTGTCAGGGAACAACTTTGATAAGCTAAGCATGCTTATGAAGTTTTTGAATGTGGGTTTTTTGTCAGAAAGTACATTTTCTCGAATTCAGACGACATGTGTGACCCCGGTTGTAAAGGAACTGTGGGAAGCAATGAAAGAAAAGGTGTGGGAGGTCCTTAAAGGTGAAGAGTTGGCTTTGGCTGGTGATGGGAGAAACGATTCACCAGGGCACAGTGCTAAGTATTGTGTATATACCCTAATGGAGCACTACTTGCATTTGATCGTGGACATAGAGGTGGTTGACAAGAGAGAAACTGGAGGTTCCTCAGCCACTATGGAGAAGCTGGCATTGAAGCGTTTGATTGAGAGAGCGATGAAAGATCTAAAGATAGTAGACTTGGTGACTGATGCCTCCAGTATGATCATTGCCCTTATAAGAACTCTCAAAGGTAAGTCCATCCTAAATTGTTTTTAGTCCACATTAGTAATGCTGGAGTAAATGGATTTCTGTCATGATTAACTAATAATAGTATATTATTAACAGTAAGCTGATTCTCCTTGTAGTATAGCTTTTAAGTTAAATTTTGCAAGGAAACTTATTCTAGTGGAAAAAGTGAAATAATATCCCAATGTGGTTTGTAAGACTTATTTTCAGTGGATGTTTTTTTGGTTTCTGTGTTGTTTCCAGAGCAAAATCCAAGCCATCTTGAGGATCTATTCCACTCTTTGGACATGTGGCACAAGTCGTGTAAATTGACTGCGAAACTGAGTGCTGTGAGTACTGCAACCTTACAGTACAAATTAGTAAATGAAACTGATAACAACTTATAATGGCCTTCCCTTAAATATGTAATTATACCATGCCATACCATCCCATACCATGCCAATCATACCACATCGACTCTAACATGTTTGCTACTTATTATGTCAAGCCTTGGAGCCATGACTGGCTCATAGTTGCTGGAGCTTATCCTGGTTTCTGTAGCATGAAGCGGCTAGGAGTATTTCTACTCCCCCCTGTACAAAATACTAGTCTATCGCAGGTCATTCCCCCACAATTTGTTAGGTTTCATCAAATGATTTGCCATTTCCTATTGTACTCCTGGGTGAATAGAGACACTGTGCGAGTTATGTGTCTTGTCCAAGAACACAACACAGTGTCCTCGGTCAGGGCTCAAGCCCGGGCCACTCTAGGGGACGAGTGCATTGATCATCAGGCCACCACACCTCCACTTGCTACTTATTATGTTGAATTCTTATTGTAGGCTGCTAAAGTGCGAGGGTGCAATGATATAGGTCAGTGGATTGAACCCATTAGGAACCACTTTTGGCACTGCGCAGAGCAGTGTGATGGCGATGAAGAAACCCTCAGGGTAAGTATATAATCAATGTCTCCCTGAATGTGCTTATTACAGAAAACATTGACCTACTTCCTAAGCAAAATATAGTACTTTTCATTGCATGGGAAATGGTACAGCTGTAGTATTTTATATACAGGTATTGATTGTTACAGAACTTAATGGTTGAGAATTTGATTTGCATGTTTAAAAAGTTCAAACCAAAGACAAATTTAAACTACAACATGCACATCTGCATGTGAACAAGTGGGTAAACTGTGACTGTTTTTCATATTTAATTTTGCTGTTTGGTTTTATTTAGGACATGTGGCTTGGTGTCATACATCATGTGTGTGGGGAGCATGAGTGGGTTGAAGGAGAATGCTCACATGGTCCCCTTGTTTCAACTGAAGAGGGGAAGACCTTCCTTCAAATGGACTCAAAGTCACACAAGGCTGTACGTGACATTGTTATGGATCGTGCTTGGCTCAAAACATTGGCATTTTATGTGAAATTTAGGTAAGTAAAGAAATTTTAGTTCAAAAGAAAATTCTTGGCATTTCTATGACTCAAACTCAAATCAGTGTAAAGACTGATTTGCACTACTGGATAAATTATTAGCACTTAGACTAACAAAAAGTTTTGTTGATGCTAACAATTTACTGTGGTCACATTGAACTGACAACAAGGACACAAAAGTTCATTGTCTTTGTCCCAGGAATTCTAAACAAACCTGTTAGTAACAGTAACTTTTGTATTTATTGCTCTACTCATTGTTTGCTTAGGCATACCAGTAAACTTGAGAGTTTTAATTCCATGATGTTGAAGTATGCTTCAAAGAGGATAGCATTTAGGTAAGCTGGCTCGTTTAAAATGTACATGTACATGTACTTTAGTCGGGCCTCCTAATGTTTTCCTGCAATAGGGTTGAGATCTGTCATGGCAAAATTGGTGAATTTGTTTTAACAATTTTTACTTTACCGGGCAGTGGAAAGTGTGGGGAATAACCAGTGAATGTTGTTATGTTCTTGAGTGTGAACTCTGTACCAGCAATAGTCAAAAACTACATTTATAAGTGTAAAAGTCACAGACCAAAGTAACTTATTTTTGAATATATTAGTGAAAATCAGTCCCAACATTCCTTGTACCCCCCATGTTTATCTGTCACAGAAAGAACTGATAGTGATGATTCTGATTAATTCTTTTCACATTTCTCATCAGTGAATCTTATTGCTCTTTCACATTGCAGCTATGATGTGTTCATAACTAGGATTCTTCTCGCAGCATTGGACCACAATGTTCATTTATTCCGAACTGATTTGGAAGATTCCAAGGGCCAGGTCCGGTACAAAAAAACCTACAGTAAGAGGTCTAAGAATTGGAGGGTGGAGCCAGTAAAAGAGCCCAAGAAGTACCCACACTGGGCAGTGATGGCGGCAAAAGTCCTCAAGAAGAGGGCTTCTGACACGGAAACAATTGTCAGACATAAAACAGTTCTGCCAAATCACCCAAAGAGACTGGCAGCCACTATTGCCATGAAAGAGGCCCCTAGCACAGAGGAATTAGTTCAGGCTAGACTGTCACGTTTCAGTAAAAGAAACATTAAGAATTCTTCTAAGTGAAATGTGATTTGCTTCAAAATGACTTTGTTCAGTGCAGGGAAATGCCAAAAAATGCTGGAATAAAATTAATTCTAATATTGTGGTACACACCTTGATTTTAATACATGTACATGAAGCTCTCACTTACTAATGAATTTGATACCAGACTTTCAATTGATAAAATCAGTCAATAGAAATTGAGAGTAAGTAATCTCACAATCTTTCTTATCATTAACATTCCTGAATATAAGGGCTTTAAAAGAACTATGGCTGTTCAGTGCCTTCTGAATCCCATGTATTCTCCATCAGGAGCAGGGTATGTTTGTCTCACTAGTCTAACAACACAAGATGGGCAAACTCTCCGATTGCCTTTGCCCAACTTTCCATATTTCCAAAGGATGTATTGCCTGTATGCAGCCTTGCGATAGCTGTTCATTTCAAATTCAGCAACTTCTGCTCTTATGTCACACCGTGCCCTGATAGCTATATTGAGGACTTCCCTGTCCAAAACGACATTCCGGAACATCTCGTATGAGGTTACACATGCCCTCTTCCCACAGCATTTGTTCTCTTCTTCACTGGCCATATCAACACACACGTTGCAGACACACCAGTCTGGTGATCCATCTTCATCCATTGGGCTGTCAGGTTCAGGGTCCTCGCTATTCACCAGCTGCCTTGCATATTCAAGACTTCCTCTCCCCGTGCATAACACTTCAAGCAGAAGTCTGTTGCGTTGATCCACGGTCAGTGATTCAATGAAGACCTGATAAGAAAAAAAGTACTTTAGATCTATGAAATGCATTTCCAGTGTGAAGTCCAAGGCAGACAATTTTTGTGGTCAGGGGTTTGTATGTTGTGATAGTTTAGACTTCTGCTACGAATTCATTTTTATTTTACTTTTATTGCATTAAAAGATTTTTGAGCAACTGGTACCCGAACAGAAATGAAATGAAGGGGGTCGCTATAATAAGGGAATTATAACTTGAGGATAAACGTTTTCATTCAACAAGGAAAGATCGGGGAAATCATAAACGACAGCAAGATGATAAAATATCAAAAACGGGATTGAATTTTAAGACGCGATACGAAATGTTTCCAGTAGAAAAACGTAAATTAGAAGGGGTGCATTAAAAACTATTAGACTTGACTACAAAACTGGTGCAAGGACAGGAGGAAAATAAGTAAAATATTAGAATTTTCATTACAACTTTGACAATAGCTACACCAGTACACTGAAATTATGAAACACTTTACCTGAATACTTTCTCTTTCGCGTTCAACGGCTAACTGGTGCCTTTCGAAAGCGCTGCTAGGGCGTTGATTTGTTGCAGTATTGCCTGGAGAATCGGCAGCAGGTACAGATTCCACAGATTCCTTATTGTTTCTGCACGGCTTTGCAGAACTGCCACATACACAAGTCGCCGCGCACCTCAAACCAGCATCACGACAAAGACATCCACGAAATTTCCCACTCTTCCTGCTACAAGTGTTTTTGCACTGGCAAGTCTGTTCAAAATCATTGGAAAAATTATGTTTATTACATACCTATTGGGAAATATTGCCAAAATCGATGGAACTCACCACTCGTGAACCTTCGCGAGAAGTTCCCGGTAACGCAGTGTTTCGATGCGACACCGCTATACGACCAACTGGAGACCCGTAACAGTTTATCAGTCCTTCACCAGCATTACTATCCTCGCTATCATTCGTCACATTAACTGAAGATTCTTCGTTTTCTTCCATCTTGTAGCTGAGTGAAGTGGAATAAAGTTTTTGACTTGAGATTTCTCGCGCTTCACGCACGTGTGTATGACAAGTCGACATGGGAGAAATGTCCGCGAATTCCCGGATAATAACAATCACAAAGGCGCGCAAAGCACACTGGTTGCGTGTGGTCCTTTAACGCAGGAGCTTAACGCGAATCAAATGCCCGGGGATTGCCCGGGGGAGGGGCGGTTTTGGAATTCACTGGTACATAAATATCCACGAAATTCGCTCGCACGAACATACCAATTTGGTGTGTTGGATAATAAATCTCTTATTAAACGTTTTGTTGTGTAGTATCGCTGAGAATTTTTACTCGTTCTTTGTATTTAGACTCGCTCTACGGGCTCGCCAATATACGGCACAACTCGTAAAATTACTCAGCGATACTACACAACAAAACGTCTAATAAGATATATGAACTATCATTGTATGGAATCCTATTCTGCTTGATATTTATTATTTTTTTATATTTATTATTTATTACGTTCGATCGTCTTTGTTCAGCCGTCACCGACGACAAAACGTGTCTGGTAACTGTAAGGAAACATCGTTCCTCCAATCAGTAACGAGTACGTTGAAATTTAGTTTGAATGAACTTACGAGCCGTTGCACCAAACGCACGTGCTTCAGTTTCAAGAACTGAACTGTACGGTACATGAATACCGAGTGAGCAAAAGTTAATTTCCCTACAAGAAAACAAGAATAGCTCTGTATAAACCTCGAATACGTGTGAAAGCTACTTGAAAACAAAGATGGATGCGAAAAAAACTAAGAATCCCCGCTGTGGAGCTTCTCTAACGAATACAGTAGTGCTGGGTCGACTTCGCTGCAAAAGTTTACTGATGTCCTGGTGAGTACACTACGACATTTTTTGAAAACGTTAGCTTATAACTCATTCAAGGCGACATTTCGTCCCGTTATTTTTGCATACTCGACACTAAAACAATCCATAGATGTCCGGGCCACATTCCGCATGAATTTTCAGCGGCCAAGTGATTCATATAATGTGACTTGTTTTTCTTGCACTGATTCAGTAATTGTGTTACGTTGCTCGTCTCTGCTGGTGCTTTGGAAGACATGCTATGCTAATAATACAACTTCGCGGATTATTTTGTTATACTATCAATTTGTTCAGACTTCAAACAAAGAACATTGTGTCTAGGGAGCAGCTTCAGAATACCCGTCCACCACTTACATGTGTCGGTGTGCTTTGAAGAACGAGGAATATAACAATAGTTGCTATTCTTATTCAGTGAGATGCTAATAAGGCGGCTAGCTGTTTGAGGGAAGGGGCGGCTGTACACAGGCTAATAAGTAGCCGGGTATTCTGAAGTTTAGCCGTGTCGGAGCTAGATACCCGGCAGCCGGAAAGTGTTTTTTTTCAACTAAAATAGTAGTTACCCATACTTGAGTCAAGATTTTTTCTTGTATGCAGAGAACTCGTCCACTACAAAACCGAAACATTATTTAGAATCGCTTGACATTTTTCAAAAAATATCGAGAACTCTCAGAGAAGTTGAACTGTAATTTGTGTGGACTAATTCTACGAGAGTTGACTCCGGAGTCAGAGTGCGATAATTTCTAAGTTTCAACACATCGAGGTTTTATAGTATGTCCAAGCTCGAAAATTCGCCGACTACAAAGCCAAAATAATCATGACTTGAAATCGCTTGACATTTCTAAACAAAGATCTACTGTTCTGAGAGGAATTGAATAAGTTTTACCAGTGGAAATTCTTGATTAATTTCATACTGCAGGGATCCAGTTTGTGCCGAGTATCTAGACACAACGAACAAAAATATTCAACTTTGAATCATTTTTGCTTTTTCGTTGTTTTGAGTACTTTCGCCTTCTCGTAGTAATCATTCCATGAGAGAATCTTAGTAATTTTTTAAGGTAAACAAATTACGTCTTCGAAAATGCTCTGTGAGATCAGAAAATTGACTCCTCTTTACTAAGCTCACTTAGCTCGCTTGTTATTCCCCTCGTGATACTGCTCAACTCGATCGTGAATATAAATCGTACGATCGCATTCAACTTACTGTAAATCTTCCTTTCTCTGTTTTGAGTATTTATTTTACCATTACCAATTCTACATGTATATTAAGTTACTATTCAATATTTCGACTCTAGTCAGCATTTAATGTTCGTTTGACCGTTCTGTCTTTAAATGGCTTACTTGTTGTTTCTTCACTTGTTTTCGAACTTGTTCCAACCGGATTTCCTGAATTACCAACATAATGTAATTCTCGCACAGCCTAAGAAAAAACCTTTTTAAAGAAAACAATAGAACGTGTCACTGAAAATACAGAACAAAAATAAAACAGTGAAATCTAAAATTATACAAGCTTACTTTCCGACGTTTTCGTGCTGAAATTGGTTTTTCTTCCCTATCTCTCCAAATTGTAGGAACTGATCCTGGCAGGAGTCTCCTTCTAGAGCCAGGCATGTGTAGTGGTCGCTCAAAACAAGACACTTCGAAGTGTCTAGAGCAGATCGCAAAATCGCCAGGAGAATTAAAGTTAGCGCGGTGAGTTTTTACAAATCTCACCCACTTATCGCGCACGTTCTTCAGTACGCGTACGGGACTACTGTGTAAAGATACTCCAGCTTTGTGATCAGCGATATTGCTACAACCATACAGAACACATCTTTTTCCTGGCATATTTTAACACAACATTTACCTAACACTGGTTCGAAAAGACAAAAAACAGCTTGCCGACGTTTCGCGATTCACCAGTGAACTATTAGCAGACTATTAGCAATGTAATGGTTTTCGTTACGAGTATGACGTCACTAGGCCCATGCCTCCTACTGCGCGGTAGGAGCATGGCCGATTAATGGCGGACACAAAATTACGAAAAATACCGTGAGAAAAAAGGGACTTCCAGTGCTCGGGTTGAAAAACGGCTTGGCCTGGTAAGAAACCGCTACATAAACTTTCTAAAAATTTACAAACATAAACTTCGGAAAATTTGATCGAACTGGCACCAAAACCAAAGTAATTACTCTAGCCAATCACAAAGAACACAGACAATACAGGGGACCAATCAAAACTCGAAGTAATTACAGGAAGCTGACAGAAAGCGCGGGAAAATGCATGCGAACGCGTTGTACTTCTGATTGGATGAACGCGTAGCGTAGAAAGTGCAAAACCAATTACTTTTCAACACTCAAATGAAAACCGCTCTATGAGCAATTCCAAGTAACCATTGATTACCTAAAATGAAAGAATAAAAAAAACCGTCAGTATAAAAATCACAAGAAAGAAATGGGCAGGAAAAAAAAACTTACAAAGTTGTTGAGCTCTCTCGTGGTGCCAGATTGGATGTTACTAATACCAGGAACGGGGAACGGGGAACGGGAGCGGGAGTCTGGGAACTAGTGTACACCCGCCAAAATATTCAAAAAGGCGGACGAAGGAAACAAAGAGGGAACAACTGAGGAAGTGTCACGGTTGTAAAGGTGAGTTTCTGCTCCAGGGTGCATTTAGTTATGGTTACGCCGAAGATCTTCGGCGTGGGTTTTAAAATCTGGCGGCGTACCGGCGTGCGATCGGCAAGATGTCGGCGTACAGAAGCGAGTAGTAAAGGCACTATTTGGCGTAAATGGCGTACCCTCACTAACCTGGCGTAGCCACGAAAGGCCACTAGACCTGTCTTGGCTGTGGCAATAAATAAAATAAATTTACGATCCTCCACAGTACAATACTTGTATCCAGCGAACATTGGCAGGCAACCGCTGACCTAATACCTGCACTTTCGAAGGAGAATTTGTTCGCTTTCAGTTGGAGTGGAAACCTGGGGCTAGGAAAGGCACGTGCGCACAGCGCACACACATTTTTTTCAACTTCTTGCGCCCCAATACGATCCCCTAACTGAGTGCGCGCCTACTCGCGTCCCGTCTTTTCACTCTTTTTGAATGTGGGCAGTGGGCTATTGCTTTTCGCCCATTTTCAGTGAACGCTCGCGGCTCGCTAGCCCTTGATTGGAAGAAACACTAGAACTTGCTGTCCTAACTGTGTAATATTCCGTACTAATATTTTTCAAAACGATGTACTGACCAGTATGGTGGCCTATGCGTGCCATAGGGAAAAGCCGTCGAATGACCGTACATTTGT
>OFHQ01000044.1_pt1 | contig 13337 bp, 8 predicted proteins | sample 1521071 | NCBI WGS metagenome assembly OFHQ01 (sample SAMN04272335, study PRJEB24112) | coral metagenome | biome: Coral reef; feature: Shallow seawater; material: Coral tissue | host: Coral | place: China: South China Sea | collected 2014 | reverse complement strand
AGCGTTTGTTTGGGAGCTATTCTTATTCCGGAATACCTGGATTTCCATTCCATCTCAGTCTTCTGCTCCCAGCAGGAGCAGAATAGCCAGAATATATTCCGGAATATATTCTTTTCCGGAATATCCCAAACGAACGCGCCCCATTGGATACTTGGAAAACCACTCTGAATGCAACACCATTTTGTGTCGTTGCCCAGGCGCCAGTACTTGAAGTTATTTACAAAAGCGTTGACGAGTTTGGTTTAGTTTTAGTGTTTTTCTACAGGTACGTTTTAGGCTAAAAAAGATTGTCTCGATGTTGCTCTGAACGACCAAAACGAATGTGTGGCTGTTTGTTTAACTAATCGAATAAAAAACAAAATCAGATGCGATTTGATTCACGCGCTGATGTCAATGCTTGAGAAATCACTCAAAGGGTTGCAACGTTGCCGCGCGGGGAAGAACAAACATTGGGTAGTTGGTTTCAACAGTCCTGATTGGCTGAACACAGTCACCAGTTGATTGGCTAGATGACACTTAGAGGTTGGACAGAGCTCAGAAATAATAAAAAAGCCATGCTGTCCCGTTTGCTTGAAGCAAATAAATTGTATTCGATGGACAATAGAAACAGCGCTTTAATGAAAAACTGACAGGAAAATAAATTTCAGCGAACAACCAGTGCCATTTTACAACACAAACAACACTCCCTGGATGATTCACTGACAAAATAAAAATATTCTCACAGCTTGTTTGAACTTATCGTTCTTTGTTTTTATTAAAGAACCAAATCAATCTCAATAATTCTTGAACAATAATGTGAATTTAACTCCCCCAGAGCTCGGTTGAGCGAATGTGGTCGGCCCTTATTCATAGTACGGCTGGGGATTTTTATCAAACTAAATAACGTTAGATAAATATCATTTTCTATTTTCACCCATTTCATATAATCACCTTTCGAACAGCTATACTTATGAAAAGCCATGCATACACGACAAAAATGAACTCAGAAAACTGCAGCCTCTTAAGTAGAACTTCTAGAATTAGTAAAAGTATATTTTCGCCTTCACGTGTAGTTAGGAAATTTGCATTTTATTATTTATGTTGACAATACTCGGATTGAATACCTGTCGCGAATACTGTGTTATAGTTTTATGTAAGGAATTTTGTACCTTAAGATTAGGTCAAAATAAAACAATTAGATTTTGTTGCCAGTGTGGCGCACTCACAGATGACTGATCCGTTGTGAGCTTGGTTTGATAATAGGTGATTCATTTAACGTGCAGTACGTGACGCCTGCGAAATAAGTTTAAATGGAACAGATCGGTCAAAAACACCTTTTTGAATGTCATTTGGTAGATATAGGTGTTGGCATGGAAACATTGTCCCTAATGGCAGCGAAAACAATGACTTAGCGGAAGAGGGAAATGCAAAATAAGTTTAAAAAAATACACCTGCTGTATGTGCGCGTTACCAAGAAATTGAAATATAACACACTGAACACCTTGTTTGCCAAGCTCAAAACGATAGTCATAACTTTGTCGCGCTTGTGCTAAAATGGCGGCGCTTAGCTCGGCTATCAGAGAGAAGAGGTTTACTCAAGTGAAGTTGCTCCTTGATATCGGGGTTGGTATCAACAGGAGGGATTCCGACCTGAGGACGGCCCTAATGCAGATTTGCTTTTTAGAGGACGAAGCTAAAGCGGCGAAGTACGCAAAAATACTCCTCCAGCGTGGAGCAAAGGTTGGTTTAAAAGACAAAACTGGACTTACTGCTCTTTCGCACGCTTGTAAGCGCGGGCAGGAGCAATTAGTTTCGATCATGCTTGAGGAAGCGAGCGATTTTGATCTAAACTCACAAGATAATCAAGGAAATACAGCGCTGCATTACGCCGCAATGTCCGGGAACTTCGTGGTCTTAAATCTTCTCCTCAGCAAGTTAAAACGATTTAAATTGAGTGTAGACACGTTGAACAAAAAAGGAGAAACTCCTTTGATCGCTGCATCGAAATCGGGGAATTTCTTTTGCGCGCGAATTCTCATATCAGAAGGTAAAGCTTCAAAAGGAGCTCGGGACTTTGTTGAATTCAAAACAGCCGACGAGTGGGGAAGGACTAAAGAAAGTCTTCGATCGGCATCGAAATCGCCTCTTTTCCGCGTCATGCAGCTCCCGCCACGCTCGTCGATAGATTCTACGAGCAGAGGTTCGCTAAATAATCCTTTATCATCAAAAAAGAGCAATGATAGGCCGAACACCGCTCCGGGGAACCTTTTAAGTCAAACCAACGAGAAAAGTCACCGGGAAAATCTTAGAGATCTCTTTCGAGTGTACGAAGGACACGTCTCCAGCGCGTTTCGCCGCGGCGTCAAACCCAAACCAATTATGATCACGGAATCAATTTCCAGTCTCACCGAGAGTATAGACAATGAACTTGATGATGTGTGCGAGCTGCCTTCATTGGCGGTGTCGCCGATATCTGGACAGATTTCCCGCCGCTTTAGCATCAGCAGAGCGAGCAAGTTGGCTGTCGCTACCAGCGCAGTTTTTAGACGCGCCTCCGTAGCAACCGTATCGATGGTTACTACAAGTAAACCATTACAAAGACGAGGATCTCAGTCGTTTGGTGCGGCTACTGGCAGAAGACTTTCTCAATCAATTCCAGCGTCACCGAGAATCCGAAGGGGCTCAATGAACGTTATGACTAAGATTACCAAAGTTGCCGGGCTAACTGTAAACAAGGACAAACCGGAAAATAAAAACACTGTAGTCCAAGAGGATCCACCTAGGATCTCTGTTACTACGGATAAACTATTGGCTAAGCTTCAAACTTTGGCCGAAGAAAGTGATTTGGAAGAAGACGAGAATGTAGAGGAAATGTTACAAAGAAGCTCGCCAGCAAATCTCTTTGGACAAATGTAACTACAATGGAAGCGATTCTAGGGAACAAAATAATTCTTGGGTTCTTTGGAACGGACTGAAAAATCAATCGGTTAGAATTATTTTCGGCAAACTGAAATGACAAAATTCTACTTCCAAAGAAATTATTGCAAATGTAAGGACGAAATTCGTTGTTAATATAATTAAATGTTATAATCATTGTTTGCGACTACGGCAACCGTCATTTAATCTATTTGATTTCAATTTTAGCAAATGCTTTTTAACAGGAATATTTGAATTAGACAAAATTAGCATTGTTCTCGTGTCATTCTCGAGTTTGTATATTAAGTTTCTAGAGGCAGAAAATTTAATTTTGAAAGGCGGGAGCCCAAATGAATATTTATCATTTTATCAGTCGATGTTTCTTGTATTTACCTATTTAAAATTGTAAATCGCACAAAACAAGAAAAAAAAAACCAATCGAATTTCTGTCAATGAAAATCTCTCCTGTATTGACTTGACATGTTTGACTGGCAGCTGATTCGGTTGTCACTCGCTCCCAGTTTCCCCTTCGAGTTAACAATTACATTACAAAATCGCCCAGGCTATTTAACAATTATTCCACGGTCGCGCAATGGAAATGAAATGACAAATAACCATATTTACCTCATGGTTCATGTGGGAGAAAGTAAACCTCCACTTTGCTATAAATCGTCTTTTGGACAGGATCTGAGAGTTTGCGATGCAAGAATATTTATGGTGTACAGAGCTCTTGTAAAACAAGCAAGTTCCGTCAGTGGCAAATCATTACTCGAGTAGTTCAAATTAGTTTAGACAAGAAACCGTCTGTTAAACCACGGAAACTCGCGTGTAAGCTTGCCCTTCACCCAATGAATCGAATTAAAAAATCAGAAATTTATATAGACTGTTTGTAGTGTCATATTTTTGACTTCTTGGTTTTCTGTGAACGAAAGAAATCAAGAAAGCATCCCCGGGACAGGTACTCTTCCAAGAGTTCGCTCACCATGAGCAAAACAACAACAAAACAATATGGTGGCAATCGACCTCTTCAACCACACGGAAAAATAAGAGATGAACAACTGGTAGGAATGGATAAGTGGGGATAGTTTGAGCATTCCCTCCTGACATCTCTAAAACTACGAAGCTTCACTCATTATAGTCATTCAAATTTTTCCCTTTTTATTTTGCATATTCGGAGCTTATACCTGTCTATTTTTAGTTATTTTCTTTTTACTTATCGGTAGTTTTCTTTGTTACTTATTTCTATATTTTATTCTATTTATTTTTGTCATAACTATTCTAATTTTTTGATATTCCGGAATGTTCCATGTTCCTGGCTTTTCTTGACGGCCGCCCAAAACAGAGCTAGATGAAAAGCAGATGCCGTCAGACATGCGTTCCGCAACGAATCAACAAGTGTAAAGAAGTATCAGGAGCCATATTCACGGGGTCCCCGGTTATGGCTCCTGGAAGAACATGAAAGATACAGGCATCGTGACAATTTGTTGAACAATAACACAATATGTTTTTCATGTTTTGAGATTAATCCCCAACCCATCTATTTTTGTTGTTTTCATGGTGTAACGAGAGAAATCTGGCAGGACCTGGTAGTATGTATCTCGCCTTTATTGAAGCTCTTTACTATACACGGACTTCTGAGTAAACAGAAGTTTGGTAATCATTTTATATGTAGACGTACAAGTTGTTTGTTTAAGTAGTTTTACCTCTTTATTAGGGTGATCAGTTTGGGAAGAGGAACTGTCGGTTCTGAGGTTTTCCAAAAACAGAAAAGCTTATTAGTGTATAGAAATGCCTTGCAACACTTTCTGGCCCAAAAATATATCCTTATTTGCTAACTACTTGCTCGCATTTATCGGATATTTACCCTTATTATCCTAATTTTATTTTGTAGTACGTACTGTATTGCTTGATAATCAATTTTACATTTAAGCTGATTTACCGTTTTATCATTTTTTGCATTTGTAATATTTTAAATAATTACTTGTGTGGGAATATTTGCAAGAGTACGCTGAACAAGGTGGTCCACAGGCGGATTTACAGGATTCGTGTTGCGAAACGTAGCTGTTACCATTTGATAATATCATCTCTATTTTGCATGTTGGTGCGGAGTACTTGCATTTACACTGAAACACAACAATAATCTAAGTGTCAAATCTCATTTGATAGTAGACCTTTAAGGATAGGGGTTTTTGATCAATTACTGAAGGTAGTCATGCGCTCGAGCCAATGGAGTGGCCCATCACGTAAGCGCTTATCTCCTATTTCCGTAGTATTAAGCGACCAAGAGTATTTCTACACCCCCCTGGATGGGATGTAGTCCATCGCATTGCTACTACAACATTAAGCTCGCCGGTACCCATTTATACCCCTGGGTGGAGAGAGGCACTGTGAGAGTAAAGTGTCTTGCCCAAGAACACAACACAATGTCCCCGGCCAGGGATCGAACTAGGACCACTCGATCTGGAGACGAGAGCGCTAACCATGAGGCCACCTCGTCTCTCAGTAATCCTGTCTGTACTCATACTTAACTTGGTTACAACGCTAAAAAGCTATTTCGAAGTTAAATTACCATTTGCTAGGTCTAGACACAGCGCTCTGCAAATACCATACCCTATCTATGCCGGCGACCAAAACGGCTGAAAACCCATACCCTTTGTGGCCGCACATACCTATATAGGCCATATAAGGGAGAACCCCCGACGAGGGCGGGATTCTCGTCACGGTAACAATCGTCTCTGACTGGGTAATTACTCTGACATTTATAATTAAGCAGGTAACATGGCTAAGGTAGTTGGATAAAGTACCCTAAGATAAGAAGAAGGGATCTGTTAAACGCTTCAGAGTACAAAAGTGGGTGAAAGAAAAAAAAAACCCACTGGTCAGGGATTAGGCATTAAGAAACTCAGAGGTCTATGTCCCTTGAGATTGGCCAGACTGAATATATTCATGACTGAGTTTATAGTTCCCGACACTCAATTGAAAAGCACTCTAGTAGTCAGTATGACATTGCCACGTAACCCAAGATTGGTTCACAGATCATGAATTTTTTTGGTCAAGCGCAGAAACCATTGTATCTTCAACTAAACCTTAACAAAAACTAGTTCAAAGTTAGCTGTTGACTGAAATTTCACACTTTTACTATTTTCTTTCAGTTTGTTCGTAATATGATTAATAGTAACGTACGTTGTTTGGCATAAAAGTGCAAACGAGCCTGGATATAAATTGACTGCGGGCAAAAGTCGATTAGAAATGTTAAGTTAAAATAAAATAAATATAGTTTAACTTTATTGGTATCGTCTCTTGTTTTATTTCTTCAACTTTGCTGGTCTTGGTTTTAGAAGTACATGTAACTGAATATTTCAGTTGTATTCACACGCGGAAATTGCATTACTTCTCCTTCCAACTCTCTCTGTTTTTTTTATTAGTATTAAGATATGTTATTTATAATTGGAACTTTTCCTCTAAGCAGTCGTATCGCCACTGGTATGAACAAAAATTAATTGCATGCGCGCCTTTTGAATGGTCCGTCGAGAAATCGGAGTAAGCTGAATTCGCTGTGCAGAAACATTAGCAAAGAAATTGTCAAAACAAATAAGAAAACCCTAGCAGTAGAAAATGTAAACAGCACGAACACAGCACCATTCGGTTGTCGAACTCTGGCACGGATCAAAGGCGCGTATATAGAGTAATATATTATGGACATTTTCAGTTCAAAAAAAAAATCTGTCGAGTCTATAGTTGAGTAGCCTGAGATCCTTCAAGGAATAGTCGTTGGAGTTAATAAACGTCTTTATTAAATGTTTCCACTGTAAGAGGAGAATCTTCACCACTGGCGGCATTTAAGTGAATGGGATAACCTAAAGTGGGAAATATACCGGGTAGTTTTATTTTCATGGCTTACCGGAGGCGGCATGGCTCTTCGTCGTCTCCAAGAAAAACATGACGGCAACTGTAACGACAGGATGAGAAGCAAAACCAGCAACCATTGCCATGTGCGATCCATGGTTAGCGAAGACTTGTTCAGATACGGTTCAGCTGTGCAATAAAGAATTGAAATATCGGCATTGTAAAGTTTGAAAACGGCTGAGTTATCACAACAAAGCACAAGAATGAACTGATACAAACCAGCTAGGTGTTTTGACTTTCCTTTGGCGCCTATACTCTGGGTGATGAGTACAAAATGCTTACATGCAATTCATACAATAGTGCCAATGATAAGCTACTTGCAAATGTCTTAGATTATCACTGATACACAATGCCACAATTCGAATCGACAGCGTCAAGATAAAAAAAATATCATTTTCTCATAAACAACCTCTATAAAGGATTACACATCATGGATAATGAATTATTTCCAAACGACTCGCAACCAGCTTCTCTAGTGTCCACGGTTCGTGTTTCCAGACCTTGACGCTAGTTTAATATATTCGGTTTCTCCAGTTTGATTCAGAACATACAATGGCTAGCAGAATAAACGTTTTCTTTTTCGAGAAAGCTTATTTGAAGCTAGATTTGTAAAATGCTAAAGATGTCTCTGTGAACAATATGCAACAGTTTTGGTCATTTAATATTGCCCTCTTCATTTTGAGACAGGTGCATGAGCAATGAAACTGAAAATACCCTACAAATCTTAAAGAATCTTCGGTACATCAGCGAATTCACATGTCCAATTGAATGCAGACTAGCCCGGCGGTGGACATTGTCGTGCGGTGACTGTCATTAAACGGTTCGAATTAAGCTGCTTGAGCAATTCGAACTGAATGGTCTGGAACCAGTAAGGTGCCGCAGATGAAGACAGCTGGCATAGTGAATTGACTTGGCAATGAATTGACTAGACTTGAGGAGGAGAAAGGTGCTACAATACATACACAGTTCTTGGCGTTTTGTGCTTGTCATTCTTTGAGTTACTGAGTCGAAATTTTACATAAGAAGCACATTATAAAAAGCTTTTATCACTAACCTGAAAGATCGTAGCTCTATATATGTATTATTACTGAAGTAACAAAAAAATATACAGAACCTAACAAAAGTCTGAATTAAAGAACAAGATATTCCTTCCTCTAACAACAGGAGAACAAAATTTTCGCTTCGACTCAGCAAAGCACCACAGTTTTGTTATTTATATGCTAACTGATATCAAGTCCATTTTTTTATTTTCTGCCTTTGATCCAAGCATGTCGCAAGGAACATCTTAAATTGGTTACGTAATAGAAAAGTAGTCTCATTGATTCAACAGTTGAAATGATGACTCTGCGTTTTCGCTAATGCATCAATAGATGTCAAAGTTTTGAACGAGAAATTTGAGTGCTTTTGTCAACAAGGACAGGTGTTCTTGTGTTGCAACGTTTTGTAAAACTCATAAAAAGGTTTCAAATTGGTGCTTATTTACTTTGCTATAGCCAGCCAGTCAGCCGGCATTGGGGAACCTTAAGGAGATCTTTCGGTCAGTGTTAAAACGGCTTGAAACGATCGAAACGTTTTATCGATGTGGCTTTTAGACAGAGGATTTCCATAATGTTTGCTGATGCTCCTCCAAAAACAGGAATAACTACGAGCGGCTATTGATGGAAAAATCCCAGTAGTTGGTCGTGTAAATAACCTGCCATTATTATTGTTAGCCTTCGTTTAGCCGCACCCAGCCCCTGTAGGTACGGCTACACGCGGGATATTTCCGGATTTATTCACTGACTTATTCAACTGAATAGTATTTAATTCAGCTTTTATATGACAGCTCTTCATGGAGCAGATCACCTCAGGCCAAAAACCGCGTTTAATCATTTTATAAGCCAAATGGTCGGTGCCAACTGCTAACACTTTGATGGTTTTTCCTTTTCGTGAGCGTCGTAACAGGCAAGTCTCTATATTTTTCGGATACGACACACCAATGCAATCGGCCACAAGGCTCGCTCATTCAATTCACATCAAAAAGAAAATTCATTAGGAATCTTTGTTTGACATACGTTAGCATTTCAAATATCAAATTAGAAGTGTCCACAAGGGCGGGGGGCGGATTTTTATTGATTCTTCAATGCGTTTCCAACTTTTCCTAATTAAGGTGGGTTTCTAGCACCTACCATTTAAAACAGGTTTTTTTTTCGGTGAGAATATCTACTTGGTCATTCGCTGGCCGAGAAAAAGCTTTTATCACGATGTAGCAAATTGTACAGAAGCTGTTAGAGCGACGAAGGTGGCTCGCCCATTTCCACTGAACGGATGTTAAAAGTGATTAAGCTTGAATCGAAATTCAAAACGGTAAATAGTGTTCGAAGACGCCGCTATAAAGAAATTTGTAGTAGATGAAATGAGGGCCAAAAAAATGTGCCCGTTGACTGGAAGGTGCCACAAAGGTAAAAATATCCGCTTTCCGTTTTACATTGTCTTTTCTTTTGATATCGAAGCCCACTTACAAATGCTTAGGACGTCGTTATTGAGTTGTAGCAGTCATTGTTATCCAGGAAGCTCGCTATATACTAGGTTTTGTGAAAATAATGTAGTTAGCCAAGAGTTGTTTTAAATTTATTCTCGTAAGTTTTTCAGTAGATTTGCTTCAACGTTTAGTCCCGGCCTTCCAGTACGATTATTACTGCTTTATGAGTATTTTATTAAGGCATAAAGCATTGAAATATTACTTATGTAAAGAAAAGAAAAAAGTCATTGAATTCAGTAACGAAACCGCCGGCATCAGCAGCATTGCAAACATGAGCCCGCAGTGGCCCTGACTCCACTGAGTGCTCGGTTAGAAAACGAGTGCACTTCGAGTCACTTAATAGTTAGATGTTAAGCCAGATGCTTTTTCAGTTTCTTTTATTTATAACTAGAAAATACTTTATTACAATATCGAGACTGAATTTTGGCATGCGAAATTAAAAGAATAAACCCGAGGGTGAGATTTGGAAAAGAATTTAATTTTGTATACTGAAAATCTGTATGTACAATACAGTTAATTATATGTTTTTAACCGTAAACCGTACACAGTTTTGTCTTTCCCTAAACGGCAAAACAAATCCAAAAAACCATCATTGCTACTTTATACTAATCTGCACTGACCTCTTGCACTACCCTTTAAAACTTATAATTTACGTTAAATTATTGTTATTTTCTATGACGCGCTAACATGGGTGGATTCAATGATTTTCGAACGTCCCAAGTTGATGTGTATATCACTTTCTTTTAAGTTCTAGCAGTCTTTCATTAGAGAGTTGGAACACTTTTTGAACCCAAGCATTTCATCTTTTGAACCCGAGCATTTCGTCTGTGAAACACCAGTTATTTTTCTTACTTCCGTTTATTTTCTAAACATGATTAATTACTTTGCATTGACTAACAACCCTGTGCGCGTATGCGCTTATGCACCGATGCAATCCTATTGTTTGTACGTTTCAGAACTGATGCCAATGCTGAGGGAATTTCAAAATGGAACGAAATCGTCGAGACGTTTGCCTCCGAATCTACGACTGGTACAATGCCAGTGCGCCGTTTACTCCAAGAAACAGGCTGCCCAGAATGCTATTTGGAGAATGCAGATCATCTGTTGAAGGTCGATCCCCATGCTGTATACCCTACATCCGTTTATCGAAGGTGCGAGGGAGACATTGTGGCCAAACCTGACGCATCTGTGGTGGAATGCACCATGCGATATACTCTGACGACCACTGCTAAGATTGTGTATGAAGTGTTGAACCCAACCAACCCAGAGCTAAAAAACGTGTATCTGCCTCTTGGAAGGTAGGTAAAGTGCGTATACGAGCCAAGCGGCCCATCAGACTGGCGATTATCTCACTCGGCTCAATTCTTAGTTTGGCAAAGCATAACATATACCTTGGCAAAGCATTGCACCGTACAGCGTATCATAGCATAGCATAGCTTATAACATAACTAGCACAGTCTAGCCTAGCCTAGCCTAGCCTAGCTTAGCCTAGCCTAGCCTAGCTTAGCCTAGCCTAGCTTAGCTTGGCCTAGCCTAGTCTAGCCTAGCCTAGCCTAGTCTAGCTTAGCATAGCATAGCCTAGCTTAGCCTAGCCGAGCCTAGCTTAGCATAGCTTAACTTAGCGATGACGTAGCACTTATGTCAGGGCATGACTTGGCATGGGAATGGTACGCGATGCCGTTGTCCCGACGACATGATACACTCGACGATCTTAACGAAACGACAAACTCGATCCTTTGAGCATAATCCGGGAGAGGAACTATTCGCGTGGCAAGTCAATGAAGATTCTGCCCGCAAAGACACCGCTTGCAAACGACGTGAGCAACGGAGTCTTTACTGTGGGCTTTAGGATGAAGCTCCCCAAACAGTAGATATTATGGCTATGAGCTAGTTTACCCAAGGGCGATAAAGGTTTTGGATCATACTTGTAATTTTGATATAAACTTTTCAATAGTCTCGCAAAATTTTCTTTTCACCACCAGGTGCGTAGCAGTTGTTGACAACAAAGTCGAAAACACCTATGGCGAAGCAATACAAACTTACTTTGACGCGAATTCCGTGAAGCTGCAAAAGGTGGTCATCCCTGCTAGTGAAGTTGACAAAGATATAACCACAGTGCAGAATGTCTTGGTTCAGCTGAGGAAGTTGCGACTCAAGAGAAATGAACCTGTTCTTGTTGTGGGTGGAGGCGTTATACATGATGTTATTGGCTGTGCCACCTCTCTCTACCATCGCAATACACCTTACATCATGTTGTCAACAAGCGTTGTGGCTGGCATCGACGCTGGACTGTCACCCCGCACAGGGTGTGACGGATTCGGTTTTAAAAACCTGTTTGGGTCGTATCATCCCCCTGTTCTGACGTTAACTGACAGAAGCTTCTTTCGGTCGCTACATCGCGGCTGTCTGCGTCATGGTATCGCTGAAATCGTCAAGATAGCCGTAGTTAAGGACGAGGACCTCTTTTGCCTGCTAGAGCAAGAAGCGACCAATCTTTTGTGTACCAAGTTTGGTATAGAGATGCAAGGCTTCCAAGGCGACAAGAAGGCATTTGAAAATGTCTGCGACCTCATTATTGGCAAGGCTCTTGAATAGTATGTAAAAAATGTTGACTGGTTTGATAGTGAGTACAAATTTTTAGGCTACAAACGAAGTGCATGGCCTTGAGCAACAGACAATGCAGCTAAATACCTCTAGGCTCGATTTCCGCCGTTTTCTCGAGTCCGGTCTACGTTCCTTTATATTCGATCTTGGTAAACGAACTTAAATTTGATTATCTTCCACATACAACACCGCTTTGTAAGAGCGGTTTTCAATTGAGCGTAATAAGACCAAACCAAACCAACTGCTTGCCAGTTAGACTACTCAGTCAATCTCAAACCACAGTAAAACAAAAACCAAAGACAAATTACCTGATTACTTCCGAAAGAGTGTTCTGCTATCGACACTCCATTGAAAACCACTCAATGCATGCAATAGGTTTACTATTTATTTGTTTTTCTTGCAGCTACATGAGATCCGAGTACAGCAATATATGGGAAACTCACCAGTGCAGACCACACGCATATGGTCACACATGGAGTGCTGGTTACGAGCTTGCTTCAGGGATGCTCCATGGTCATGCTGTAGCGACCGGCATGGGCTTTGGTGCGTATCTCTCTTTTTGTAACAGCTGGATCACACAACATGAGCTGAGTCGCATTTTGAAGTTGCTAAGCGACCTGGAATTGTCACTGTGGCACCCAATCATGAAGGACACAGAAACACTGTACAGGGTCCAGGAAAGCGTGATCGAAAAGAGAGCTGGTAACCTGGTAGCTCCTGTCCCTAAAGGCCTGGGAAAGTGTGGATATATTAACGAAATGCCGTACGAGCTCCTTGACAAGAGGCTGCGAGAATATCGGGAGATCTGTCAGCAGTATCCCAGGCAGGGAGTGGGCATTGAGGTACACTGCAAAGATATTGGTCTGGAGGATCCAGCCACTGTGGGAAACGTCAACAAGGACCTTCCCAAGGACGACGTCCAGGATAGCGGTGCTTTGAAAAACTGCTTGCAACATAGTGAGAAAATGGAAGCATTCAAGAAAGGTGTCACTGATCAGGGGGCACCGAGGTAAATAATTTATAAAATCATTCCTGCCCATAGGTGCATGAGCTTCGCAGTTGTCGATCCATCGTGACATATTATGATTCTGCGGTTTCGTTAGGTTAACTTAAGGCTGTCGAGAAACATGTAACATAGAACCATTCCTGCCTCTAGTACACGATGGAAACCTGCATTTTCGTACAGTAATAAACCTTACCTAGCAACATGTTGCAAACATATGGCGGTAAGTAGATGACCCGGCTTTTTTTATCCCTCTCGTATTAACTGATGTACACACTATTTAAAGTGTCTATACCGCCAACAGGGTTTTTATAGTTATGGTAGCTCTATACTGTGTAAAAAGGTATTCTAAGAAAAAAATTGGATTCTGAGATTTTAACGCCCTAAGATATCGCCTTAAAGTTCCCG
>OFHQ01000043.1_pt1 | contig 13425 bp, 9 predicted proteins | sample 1521071 | NCBI WGS metagenome assembly OFHQ01 (sample SAMN04272335, study PRJEB24112) | coral metagenome | biome: Coral reef; feature: Shallow seawater; material: Coral tissue | host: Coral | place: China: South China Sea | collected 2014 | reverse complement strand
GATATGTGAAATGAGCATGGAGATTCTTGATTGCTTGAAACGTAAACGAGATATTCGCATTAAAAACACAATACCCAGCCAAAATACGGCTTTCATGTGGATCCCCGTCTTAGACCGTTTTGTTTAGCAACTTTCCCTTTGCCGTTGTCGCCGTGGTTTTCTTCTCCCTAACATACTCGTCTCTACAGATTTGAAACAAATTAATGAAGTCAGATTCCTCACAAGCAGCGTTTAAAAAAATTCGAGGTACTATATTCTTCCCTCTGATGCAAGGTCATAAACGCAAATGTAAACACAATTGGTTTAAAATATCTTTCGGATCAAAAGAGAGCAAACCCATGTCCTTCTTTAACACTCTCAGGGACTCTATATTTAGGGTTTTTCTCATCTGTTGTCAAAAAGACCTTAGAACAGCATACTTCCTAGGGATTATGTCAGTAATCCTTTAAAGAAATAAAATCTTAGTTAAAAGTAACGAGATAGTTCAGTATTTTTTACTCATTTATTCTTAAACTTGCCGGCTTTGGTTATGTCCTGTTGCACTTTTTGTTTCATGATGTCTGTTCTGTTTTCCTATTTCGTATTTTTGCGAATTTTCGTTTCGTAGTTTTGATTATTAGTAATATCTTAATTCTCAGTAGAGTTTTCAAATCCTCCAAAACCCTCTTGTAAAGACTGTTGTTATTAAATGGTTCATGTTTGTGAATTTCCAAATACGCATCTCAGAATAAAATGATTTAAAAGAAAAAAACTTGCTACATCTTGGCCATGAGGTACTGCGAGTTAAAAGATTAGTTATTTAAAATAGAGGGAAGTTACATATATAAGGGCTCTCACTTCTTCTGTAATTGAAAATCTGGCAGACAGAGCTGATTTGCACTTGTCAATACTTGAAGACTAAAATTTAAAAGCAAGAAAATGTGCAATTACACTACAAAGAATAAAATTTCACAACGTTTTCATGAAAATATCAGGTTTAAACCTACAATCACAAAACTACAATGGGTTTTTTGTGAGTTTTATAAGTTACTTCATGAAAATTGAATTTGGTTTTGGTTTAGTAGAAAATTGTCAAGAAACTTTGGAATTTCGAAAAGTGGGCTATGAAAAATTTAATCTAATATAACATTTCTGAGTTTCTTTCATTATATGTCATAAAGTATTTGCAGCTAAAACGCATGTTGAGTGTTGCTGGCTCAGTAAAGGTCACAATGAGAAAGTCTGGATAGAGTTTGACTGATCTAAGAATTAGTCCAAGCGTTTTACTGTCAGCTGAGAAATGATGTGTTTTTTATTTAAGAGCTGAGATCTGAGATCTTCAAAATTAACTGATTATTGAGAAATTAACCAAAAGATATTAACTGACATCTGAGAAATAATAGGTTTTATTTGATACCGGAGATCTGAGATCTTCAAAATTCAGAAATGGGAAAAGTCTTAACATTATAGATGAGAAATTGTCCAAAGCCGGTTCCAATCTGCGGCCTCCAAAAACCTGGTTGTCAAAATAGCACTATGACAAAGGTTCTGCAGGGGAGGGCAAGTAATTTTTTTTAAAATATTAAACTGAATTAATTTACTTACCTAAAAAATACCACACACCTTGCTTACGTAGTTAAAAATGGGGCTGTGATTTCGCTGTGTTAAAGAATGCTAACACAACGCTGAATGGTTTCCTTATTATTCCAAATAACAAAGCTATAACTCGTTACCAATATATTCAAGACAATGCTTATGTAAGGGTGGGCGGCTGATACTCAAGAAAGAATGACATAAATTTGGACTGCAAGCATAAACCGATGTAAGATAGCGAACTTTGACACCGTCAGAGAGAGGAAGAGAACCTTAGATCACGTCCATTGAGGAGACCCACTCAGTCAGGTAACTTCCGAAAATAGCTCATGAAGAAATTAATCATCATTAATCACATCAGTCAATCTTGGATTATTTATTGAGCAACTAATAATAAAGCTCTTTACATCATAATACTTAATAGTTCTATAGTTTATTAAGTTTTGGTCACCGAGATTCAGGGAAGACAAATTTCGGTCTAATCTTCAACCGCCTAAAGGCTGATTCGACGAGTTTATGACTTTTTAGTTCTTGCTCTTGAATAAAGAGGTGTCATGCCAGTCGGTGCAAAACAAAATAAGCTAATTATTTAAAATATTGGCTGAAACAACCTTAGCAACATATGAACAAGAAGTACACCGATTAATGTCTCGGTTAACGTAAACGAAAAGTTGCTGCAAATTTTAAAAAAAATGTAACGCTGCATACTGTACACATCTTGTTGGTTCGGAACTGGGGTTAGAAGAAACAATTACAACAGCGTATTAATGAATTATGCCAAGTTTAGCAATCAAAGAGTCGACTGTGCAATGACTAGGCACTTCCTAATTATCTACGAGTCCTATCATAGACCAAATTAGGAAAATAGCTCTACCGGTAGTTTTAGCTGTCCATAAGACGTGATATGGAATTTATCCTATGGCTTGCACAGTGTCATAGGTCAGATATCGCCCATTTATTGTGTTTGCAGTGTAATTATTCACCCCATGTCTGAGGAACAGCGCAAATATTTCCCTGCGATTAGAAATGCTTCTAATTTTATTCCAGATACATCCACAAGCCAGGAGACATTTTGATAAGTGGAAAGTACTTCCTTGTCACGTACAGACTTCTCAGTCGAGCATCCTGCCTTTTGAAGCAAAAATATCGGATCATCATGCCAAATTTATAAAGCAGTAAAAAAATATCATTTTTGGAATTCTATACAAACTTCCAGCAAACTTTTTTTTGGTGTTACAAACCCTCTGTTTTACAAACACGATACAGTGCCGGGAACCTCGATATTACGAAAGGCCAAGGGACTGGCAAAATATATTCGCTGTAACGGGGTTTCGTTGTATCGAGGTTCTTTTCCATATATTTTATTATTACTGGGTTAATAATAAAATCGAGGTTCCACTGTAGTCTTACAGTTTCTGGTTCTACACTGAAATGAGACTGAACTCGCGAATTTATGTCAACGTTTATTTAGACGCCAAATCATTGTTGTTAGATAGCTAAGCTTTGCATGCTTTTTCACTCAACTGATATTCCAAACGTCAAGCGGTTGAGGCTATAAGGTCCTCAGTAACACGGCTTCTCAAGGCTTAGAACCAATTCTCAAAATGAACCAAAATTCTAAAGTGAGTTTGGAGAACTTAGAACCAATTCTCTAATTAGACCCAATTTCTAAAGTGAGCTTGGAGAAAAGCAAGTGAAGAAATTAAACTGATTGGTCTCTTTCTCCGTTTTAATCCATTTGAGCGTCTTTTTTTGAAAGACTGTTTGAATAGTAACCCTTGCTTTATAGAACCTTAGGGTTCTCAAATTTAATATGGATCCTGCCTCATCTTCGCTGTTACTATATAATCATAGTGAGCTCCGTGATAAATTACAGTTATGCATTTAAGTAACGTTCCTCTAAACGCAAAGACAAAAATGGACGTAAATCCATTTCGAAGTAAAAGAAAATTAAAAGAGGCCACTAATTGTTTTTACGGAGAATTTTCTGTATCAGAACCTTAAAATAAATTCGAAACTTGCTCCAAGTTTCTTCTGTGTAAAGTGAAATATATCAGAAAGTTTGGCATCAGACAGTTACATGTATTCGAAAAAAAATTCTCTGAGCCGACAAATTTGATTTGACAAATTATTTATTTCACACACACGAGAAAAAATTTCACAAAAAATGGCTTGGGAATTTTTCTCTAAAAATTTAACAGTCATTGGCTTCAGCCTCTAATATAACAGAACGTTTCACATCAAACAGTCACTCGAAAAAAAAAATTCACTGAGCCGACAAATTTTATTGGACAAATTATTTATTTCACACACTCGCGAACAAAATTCGCAAAAAAATTGGCTTGCGAATTTTTCTTGAAAATTTTAATAGTCAATGGCTTCAGCGAAGCAGCAGCTCGCAGGATGTTATCGTTCTTCCAGAATGAAGACTGTGACTAAGATGATCATGTAATCCAGGCACGTACGGAAACACAGCGACAATCATATTTTTGTCTGGCGGCCGGTCTGATGGGGTCGCTCCATTGTGTGGTTCGTGTGCGGTTCGAGCAGGTGCCCGGCGTACGTGCCGGGAAATGGCGAAAACAGGATGCTGTAAGCATTCGTAAGCATGATCGTCGCGCCTCACTAATAATATTTGTTGTCGATAAACAAATTGATTGAATTTAGAGTTTTCCACTTTAAAAATATACGGATAGAAAGCATGATACATGTTTGAGATATCATGACTTAGCATTTTTAGTTTCTCACGATATTTTTCATCCCACTATTTGTGGTTAAATCTTAACCGTAACAGATCACCTCTGCTCTTGCATAAAACACAATGTCTTAGAGCAAAAGTACATTTCCTGCGTTGCGTGACACTAATCTGGCTTGTATAAATATAGAATGTCTGGTTTTAAAGTTGTCGCAGTTATTTAGAGAGAAAAGTGTGCAATTTTTTATTTTATTTTATTTTGTTTTGCTCCGTTTGAATTTTCAAAGCGAAAATGACACACTGTTATGGTAAACGGTCTGTTGATCGAAACCTAGCAACACAGCGCGGTTACGTGACCAAAACATCATTACCTTTACATGCCTCCGCGATTTGTAATTTTGTTTATTTCTGGATGGACGGCTCCATCCAGTAAGTAGTCAAAACACGGAGACAGAAGGATGGAATATTTAAATAAAATTAACATCTAGCGCATTTCTTTGACGAAAAATATTTTATCCCATTCCGGTGACTTGAGAAATCATAATCGGCCTCAATTCGATCACGGCTTTTTTGAAATGCTATGTTATAACATATAGAAGAAATCCTAGGTCTACAAGCATTGTTATCGACTACCTGTCTTGCTTTTACGGGGTGATAGGGTCACACCGGATGCGACTGTCAATCAAACTAGCCAGACCCCGCCTCCCCACATACTCAGGTCCATTCCGGATGCAAGCGTCTTCAGCCAATCACACTTAGAATACTCGTACAAATTTCATTATCGTCCAATGAAAACGATGCAAGCTGGGAAAAACCTTTTTTATAGACGCATCTTAAACGCGCTAAAACGACGTAACTTGACTTCAACAGCTCAGTCTGCGTGATAAATCAATTGGTTCGACATATAAAAAACATCTCGTTTGCATTACCGAGTAGTAAAGGCCCCTCTTGAGAGCGATACAAGAGTTGCAGTGCAGAAGTCTCTTATAAGGTAACAATATTTTTTCAATGTTCGCAAACTTGCATTTCGAATCGTAGTTCTGGTTGGAGATATGAGGTGAATTTTAGTGTGTATTGGATTTGATAAGCATGCGAGTATATTTTGACAACTTGTCGGCAAAACACCCACGCTAGATTGTGCACGAAACGTACCTATAATGCACGAAGTCGAACTTCAAAAGCACTGTGTTTTCGCCATCGCGCGTAACACAATGGCTGTATTTTCAGGTGTCGTACTTGTTTGGAAAGCGAGCTCCGAAGTCATGGATCTCAGTTGTCTGGACGTAAGTATATGAAAGACAATGATACGTTTCCAAAATATGCAGTACCGCGAAGACCAGAAGCCGTAGACTGTCAGTGCATGCAAGTTACGGTTGTTTCACAGAATTTGGCTTACTTCTTCGACTGCGAAAGCGAAATGGAAACATGTGTTAGACGATCTATTGCTATAATAAGTTGTTTAGCTTCAGGTCAAACGGAGAAAACCGAAAATTGAAATGCAGATCACGTTTGCATCGATCGATCGCTGATAGTAAATTGTTATGTCGCGACCTGTAGTAGAACGAATGTTTTTGTAAATACTTATTGAAATTCACAATTACGTCATGTTTTGTTGAATATATTGCTGCGGTGTCATTTTTGGACAGAAGTATTTTTAACTTAAGCTGACGGTTTCGACTCTCTGACGAATGAATTCATCTTAAGAATCCCTTACCTGTCGCTCGAATTGAGCTTTGCACTATATATAATAGGTTTAAAAGTACAGGTCAGAAAGCCAGTTAAGAACCAGTTAAAATTCACGTCCAGTTGATATACAACGTCACACAACACTAGTCTCGTGACATAATGCATAATGATTTATCAGACAAGAGAACAAAGATACGGACTGAGTCTTTAATAAAATGCAGAAAACATTGTTTGTATTTAGAGACATTGAATTTGCAAATGCTGTCTGCTAGTCTAACCGAGTGTGGCGTATTTTGTTGGTTCATTAATTTTAATCTGCGTGTCGCCATTTGTGAACATCTTTTCAAGACTACAGAATTTGAACATTTTGCACCCACGTTTCAGTCGGCAGATTCAGTTTGACATTTACTATTAAAAGCTTTCTCTATCGTGTCAAGATCGCATCCAGACTGGTTGTCGAGAGAAATAATTCGCTAACAACACTGGAAACTTTTCTACGACTTTTGAAGATGAAGTGAAACTGACCATATTTTAGAACTCTGGAGAAACGATACAGCTTCATCACTGTAACAGGTTTTGGAAATACTTTCATTTTTATCGCCATTGTGGTCAAGAGGACTAAAGCTTTTAAACAGTGAGATTTCGCTATTCAACATTTCGCTGAGGCCTTCAGTCATTTGACTCTGCAACCTTGATCCCAAATGGAGGTAGGTGTCCCTTACATAGAGACGATTTTGTAAGCTTCAACTTGTAAGTCGTGCCTTTCAATGAAATCTCTTGTAAGAACACCTCTAAAGTGTTCTTCAATAATAAATAGTGCGACGAACAAAAATTCAAACTATGAAGTGCTTGTTTCAACTATAATGGCGTTAAGGTTAAAGTTGCAGTCATGTTCATTAAAAAATACCGCAAATTGACAAAATGTATAGAATGTTATACTTTTTCAACTGTCGTGTGAGGCAAACTGGCAGTGAAAGCCAAACTAAGCCTGTTTCAATACCTATAGGTTACTTGTTTATCCCAGACGAAGCCAGACTATTCATTATATTATATTCGCCATTCTGACACAGCCGGCTGTATTCTAATTTTGAGGCTATGGCAACATTCGCTATAAACAACAAACTGCGAACGCTGAGAATTTGAATGCCGTTGCAAATATTGGTACAACCGGGCCAACTTGAAATTTTCTCGCAGATCAGAAACTAATTGGAATGTTGTAAAAAAGAGCAAAACATCGAAAGCATGTGCAAGGACCGAACCCCTATAGTGAACAAACTCATTCAGTAGTTTTCTGACGTAGACTGGAAGTGGTTGTGATAAAAATAGATCCCATTTTGCCGCAAATACAATTGTGTACTTCAAGTCAACTATAGCGTGCTGCTTTATTTTGCCCTCTGTCAAAAACCTACGTGACCTTGTTATCCTTCAGTGAACATTATAATGAAAAATATCAGTTCCAAACAAAGGACATTTTCTGCAGTGGATAGAGTTAATATCATTGGTAATAATTAAGTTCTTTCCACGCACAAGCTAGATTTACTGCAGTTTGAATCAGGAATTGTCTTTAACTAAGCTGAAAGAGAAATAGATTTTACAATGTGAGAGAAGCATTTCAAATAAATGTTGGAGCAACTTTTAAGCCCAGTTAACTGAGATATAATGAAGGCACGTTCGAAATCCCGGCACTTCGATAATGGAGTGCATCCATGCCTTGGGGCTGGAGGAAGGAGTAAAAAATCGACCTCCATAATGATCACCTCGTAGTTAATTTGGATTCTCGTCAATATTTGTATCCAAAGAATGATTATCTGCAAGCAACAAAGACAATAATCAGCATGTTACTTCTTTCACTTTCCTTGTTTTCACCTCATACATACATCAACTACAGTGTCGAGATGAGAAGCACCACTGTTAACTGGATGGAGACAATAAATAAAACTCTTCTCTGCAATTTTAAAGTTATTTCAAAATCTAAGAAATACAGTTCATAGGAAATGAAAATTAATCTCTGGGCTAAGAATTACAAAGACATTCATTATAAAAACTATTTTTTATGATTTAGGTTGAGAATAGCCATATCAGCCAAGAACAACCGTATTTTATAATTTAATCTCTTGTGTTTTTGCATCAAGCTCACCTCACTCTCCTTTCTAAGAAAAATAATTGGAAACAAAACGTTAGTCCAAGTTCTTTAAATACACTATTATCATAGAAACAGAAAGAATTTTCCGGTAATCATAAGAAAATACAAAAATAGGAACCCGGATTTCAAAACTTCAAAATTTGCTGAGAACCATGTGAATGTTATAGGATCTAGCTTTTAAATCTTTATTTTATTTTACATATATTTTATCGTATTATTTCTGTAATCAATAATTTTCTTCTTCGTAAATGTCTTTTTATAGATAGTCTATTAGATAGTCTTTAACTTTTAGACACAGCCACATCAGTGTCGCTGTTATATTCTCGTGTATAACTTGATAAATGCTTTACCTTACCTTTACTGTTCAAGATGTTTTAGGTAAATCGTAAACAAATTATAGAATAGGAACATTAATTTCACTGGAGAATATTAAGACACAGCTCTAAAGATAGACGTTCCTACTATGTATACAGAGGGTTCTAAGAGTACGTGCACACATTCAATGCAAAGGCACAACAACAATCCTCAAACGTAGTAGAATAAAGGGGTGGGGAAACATAAAAAAGGAGAGAATATAAAGAATATAACTAAAGAGCTGAACTGACTCACTTCAAATTTTCGTTATTTAAAGTTCTCGAATGTTTCAAAATTCTAACCAAACCCAGTGCAACTAGGCTAATTTCTGTCGTAACAGCTTAAGTAAGATACTCGCACATAATCTAAACATGCATTTTTAAAATTCAGAATTTCCTTGCATATTTCACACCTGCTTATGGCCAATAGCATGGAACGGCTATTTTTCCCACACATTTACACATTATATAAAACGACTGACGAAGGCGAAACTCGTTCTTATTCACCGTTTTTATTGTTACTGTTGATTTGATGTGTAGAGGTTACTCTGAATTTCAGAAACAAACTTGTTATTGTTTTGTTGTGCAATTAAGTCACCTTGCCGGTCTTCTGTTTAGACTTTTTCAGAATTCGAGTTGACTGAAGCAGCTAAAATGAACTGCGACGAGGTTCCAGGCTGGGATAACCCTCTGAGAGATGGGCTGATGTTTCCCAACAGTGGTGGAGGACATCGCGCTATGGACAACACTCAAGTAGTTCCAGATGTTAATGAGAGTACCATCGATGGAGGCATTCAGATGATGAGTTTGGACTGCCCAGTCGCATCGCCGGACGATGTGACCAAACAGAGAAGCGACAGCCTCGGGAGTTTAACTTCTTGGAAGAGTTGCTCCAGTCTGACTTCTGGCTATCAGTCAGATGATACTCACTGGAGTACCGTGAGCTCTCCCAAGTATCTGGGCATGGACGAAGAGCTTCCCTCTTCCCCAGCTGGTAGTAGTCTGTTGAATTTAGACGGCATCTCATCTCCAAATGTTCTGGAGTCTCTTGGCCCTACAGCTGAAGGTTAGCCAGCTTTGAATCTGCAGTTTGCTGCACAATCGTTTCTTCGCAGTAGCTTCCATACCACACCTCCAGTTAACCTTCTGTGTAGTATGAAAATTAAGATACAAATACACGAAACGCGGCCTCTGGCATTGTCTCGCAAAAGGCGATGTACTCTAATGTGTTTCAAACGGTATTTTTACTCTCATTGACAATTGGTCCTAATCACTAAGGTAAATGTAGATTATTAAAAAGAGCGAGTTCTGGTGTAATGGTCAGTTGTCAGGATTTTATTCTGCAATACGGTTTGTCGATGTACATAATATCAAATGTCTTAGGGTCCGACTTTCCATATCAGAGACTGGATGGCCTAGTTAGCCTGCAATTAATAGTAACTCGCTTAGTTCGTGCAACCTTAATTACAATAGTAAAGACAAATGAGCACCAGTATTGTTCAAAAACTGATTTTTGAAACCAATAGAATTCGTCAGCGAATTATGAATGTTTGCCACGGAGGTTACATTCTTGTTCCGAAAGCCATTATGCTACCAAAATATGGTCGAACTCTTTTTCTTGATGTTCATAAAAGATCTAGCTGGAAATAGGCGCTTTTCATGTATTAAACGCTTGCTTTTCTCTTCCATCACATTCCATCCATGTGTCCAAGACTGACAAATATGTTAATTTCGATGCAATGTCTGTTAGCTTATCAACTTTACATCCGTTCTTTTCATATGGATAGGCGACTGTTACTTGTTACTTGAATTCAAACCTCACAAGTGCCTTGTTTGGAGGACGGTTTGTTGCGGTGTAACTGCAAGGCCCGTTCGTCCTAACAAGAAATAAGGCCATTAAAAGACATGGCTTCACCAAAGACTTCAGTCTTCATTTGCAGCATTTTGATTGGCTGTTCTAATGTTACCCATAATACAAATCTATTGTTCACTATTCAAAGCCTGTTCGGAATGTTCTTCCTGTTTACAGCGGTGAGAGCTTCGGTTCGGTATCTCCATAGAAGAGCGGGAAAAATCCGGTTAAAGTATGAGTTTGCATAGCCGCAAATCCACGGAAATTTGTAAATAATACTTGCCACGTTCAAAGATGTTTGTGGTTTTGGAGGACTCCGATTTTTTCGCTTTCTTCCCATTTACTCTTGTCAGTTTGGGTTCCTAGCTGCTTAAAACTTCCGGTCGAATCGACCTGTGTTCTAGAAAGCTATGGACAGTCGTTTATCAGGCTCTATACGCAATCGAAGCCAACGGTTTTTTCCCTGAGCACACTGAAATCAAGGTAAGCTTTCATTTCCTAAGAAAGGATTTTCTTGCATATCTTTAAGTCTGCCGCAACGTGCTCGATCAGACTGCTTTTCTGAAAGATGACAAGATAGATCAAGATAACTCGTCAAGCCTATGATTTCGCCTAACGCTTTAAGGTAGCCTTATTCGTAACCAGTCGTGAAATCATTTGATCATAAGTGAGTCGATTTCGCTTGGAGTGGTATCAATTCAGTTGCTCTTAAAATGTTCTGATAATTCGTCTACAAAATCAGGTGTAACGAAAGTTGCTCACCTTCACAGTTCAGTTCCATATATTGGGCAAAAGGATTTCAATTTAATTTGTATATAGTTTGGCTGTTGCGGAATATCGTGTCAACAAGTAAGTACACCAAGATTCTTGAATATTCCGTTGTCCATCTACCTTTTTCTTTGCCAAGATCTTTTCTTGCAAAGAGTTCAGTTTTGCGCATGCACGAAAGTGCTTACAGCTCTTTATCAGATTTCCTAAACTGGACAGTTTATTCGGCTCTCTTTTTGTCGCGAGGGAACCATTTCTGTCGCACTGCGTAGAACTGAATGGATTAGCAAAATTCAAAATGTACCACTTCGTGTGCAGACTAGTTGATCGCCTTAATACGATAAATGCAAGAGTCAAAAGGTTTTGTGCTCTTTAATTGACGCGTGAAAAGCAAACAAAAGACTGAAGCTCGCATGAATCGTTAATGTTTTTGCCTTTTTTGTTTTGAAAAGGACCCGCTTCTGCTGATTCTGTGTTCGGAAAAACTGTCAGAGTTGTTGCTCTCGGTATATCAGACTCTTGATTGTAGCTGATCTTTTTTCTTGTCCTGCTATTAATGTAGCAATGAGGCGAACCATTTTCCTCCACTCCTACAGGAGAGTTCAGACTCTTTAAATGTCGTTATTTATCTTTTAGTTGTCAGGTTTACAGCATGGTTGAAATCTTTTCTTTCATCCTCCGAGTTGAATATGATTTATCTCAATGACTTCTGAGTGACTTTGGGCTGATTCCTCGAAGCATATTTCTTGACTTGGTTCTTGCAAGTGGAAGCAGCTCATCTATAAATACTCACTCAAGTGATAAGTCATTCACTCATTCCCCTCTAGTCACTTCAATCATAAGACTCGGCTTCATTTACACATTTCTTCGTATACTTATTGATTCCCCTTCATTTGACACCTCTATTGACTCATTCACTTATTCACCTATTCTCACTTCAGTTTTCATTCTCACACATCCCTCCCTCACTCCCTCTATTCATCTATCACTCCCCCCTTTCTCCCTTCATTCATCCCTCTCCCCTTACTCCCATATCTACCTCCCCTTTCTCTCCCCATTCATCCATTCACTCATTCGCCCACTGCATTCACTAATTATCTAATTAACCCAATCACTCAGCTTCACCCATGTGCCCATTTACCAAATTAACACATCCATTGATTCAACCATGCACTGATTCTCTTACTCACACATCAACATCTTCTCATTCACTCTAGTAAACTATAACCAATTCACTCAGTTATTCATTCACTCAATCATTTATTCCTTTGGCTCTTTAACCATTTCTTCAATCGCCATATCATTCATTCACTTTATCATTTATTCCCTTGGCCCTGCAACCCATTCCCTCAAGTAATCACCAATTCCTTCATTTGCTCTTTCACTTTTTCAGTCACTCAGCACTTTACTGAGATTCACTCCTCACTGAATCAACGATTCACTCCGCCCATTCACTTATTTCCTCTTTTCCTTTTAGGTGGAGACTGGATGTTTTGCTCACCTTCTACCTGGACAAAAGCTCATGTACAGAGCTGGCTGAGGTGGGCCTGGAAGCATTACAGTATCCCAGGAGAGTATAACCTGGGTAACCTGGATCTTACTGGTTTAGAGCTCTGCTTCTCTACAAAGGAAGATTTTAAAAACCGTTCAGAACATGGAGGTCTTCTGTACGAAGCCTTCATTCAGTTGCAATTGGATATTCCCCAGTCAGAGTGGGAATGTAAGTATTATAGCGCAGGCTACATTCATTGTTATAAGATGGTAATGAATAAATAACTAAATAAATAACTGAAATAAATAAATAAATAATTCTCTTCAATTGAACATAACTTGTACACGAATCATATTGAATTGTATAGTTATTATGTTATATTTGTTTTGCTATTTTGTCCACGTATTTAAGTTAAAACAGATGAAATTGCGTCCTACACGTCATCAACAATTCAAGAATCGCCTTCTTCTTCCTCCACTAGGTCCCAGACCTTTTTCAAGACTCTCTTGCAATAACGAAGTCTTTCCACCGTTTCAGTCGCACAGCCCTCCGAGCTTATATTCGACATAAGGTAACTTGTTCCTTCACGCTTTTTGTCGATATAAATGACTAAAACATCGCCGGCTCCTGGAATAAGAACAATCTTTGTGTGGTCGTTGAAGAAGTTAACCTGTGGGAAAGTAAAAATTATCGCTTTTACCACCGTTTTCGTTGATACGCGACTTTGGAAAACAAAACACCCGCCGAAACGTTTCCAAAACTTCCGTCAGTCTTGTGTGTTATCGACAGATCGGATCAAAATCCACCAATCACAGCCACGTGTGTGACCTTCAGACCTTCTTTACGTCATGCTAGCGGGCTGTG
>OFHQ01000042.1_pt1 | contig 13485 bp, 9 predicted proteins | sample 1521071 | NCBI WGS metagenome assembly OFHQ01 (sample SAMN04272335, study PRJEB24112) | coral metagenome | biome: Coral reef; feature: Shallow seawater; material: Coral tissue | host: Coral | place: China: South China Sea | collected 2014 | reverse complement strand
AGAACACAACACAATGTCCCCGGCCAGGGCTCGAACCCGGACCACTCGATCCGGAAACGAGCGCACTAACCATGAGGCCACCGCGCCTCCCTCGTTGGCCAATCATAGCGCAGCTATATTTGTGATCGAAAAAATATAAATGTCCATGAAAAACCACTGAACTTATATCTATCGAATTTTATCTTTTTTGTATCTCTGTAGGAATGTCGCTCAGTCCCTGTCAGCTACATTTAAATTCTAAATCTTTATAGCTAAATCTTTAAGTTATTTTTTAATGTCTGTATGGATTGACCGTCTGTGGTGCCGAGAATTAAACCATTGGCCAGGTTAAGCTAGAAAGACAGAATGTCTGTGCTGAAATGTATCCGGTGCAATCTCTTAGCGAGTTATTTCACTCGCACATACAGCTACACTTGTTTTGCTCATGTCGTCGTCAACCTTTCCTCAGCATCTCAGATCTTTGAGATGTTTGACTTGTTCCTTTTTCTTTTAAACAACGCTTGATTTCTCAGACGGCCCGAGTTTTATCCATCAGCAGCCACTTTCGAAACCCTTGTGGAATGGGTCTAGCAGATATCAGCGATCAGCGTACTTCTTTCCCAACCAACTTTGTACGCAATTTAATTTACTTGTGCAAACGACCAAGAGTCGATATACAGACTCGGCGACCCAAAAACCTCTTGTCTCAGCGCAGTCCAATAGCCCTTTACTCTAATGCACCTTTAGTAGTTAAGGCTGCCACAGGTTTAGAGATAACAGTAATTCAAGCAGTAAACGAGCAAAATGTCTCACCACAAAAGAAACAGTGATTGTACATACATTTTCTCGCTATCAATCTCCTGTCCACACCCGAGTATCGAACAACGGTGTATAGCCATGCAACACCAGGACGCACCCCACCCCAATGTCCTTTCTCATTCATTCAATCGCAGCATTAATTTTAAAATATCAAACTTTATCCACAAAATTGGCCACTTGCGGTCAGCGAAAGATGATAAAGTGATAGTAATGTTTACTTGGTTCAGTAACCATTAGCTATAGACCCAACTCTGATGAGATAAGGATCTCTCTTATCTTGAGTCAATGCTTGCAAAGGTCACTGCGTTATCTATCTTCTGATATCTGATTTCTTCTCACGACAAGGGGGAAGAAATGAAACTAGGAGTCAATTACCATAATACTGAAAAGAGAAGATGAGCTTATGCCTTTAGCTTTCGGATAGCGTCACAGTACTCCTTTTCTGTTGAAGTCTTAGTTAGACCGACCACGTCCTGTAAAACAGCGCAATATGCGTCGGGCATAGCCGGCGGCCGTTCGTAATCTGTTTCTCTATTTATGCTGACCGACCCCTGAGCTGGAAGAGCTAAATTAAAACGTTCGACACTCGCAAAAAAATGATACTGAAACGATAATTTGCGTACCTCGTTAACATTTCTAAAAAGCTTTTAATTACAATGTCCTGATTTTGCTTACTGTGCAAACATGAACTAATCAAACTGTCCGCTTGTTTGGTACCAAATGCACTTTTTGCATGGGTGGTTTCCTGCTCTGAAAAGTGGACAGTTTAACAATTGCACTGAGTAATTTGTTGTATCCGTCTTGTTTTATTAGCTATTACTAAAATACTATGCTGTTTAAATCTGCCTGCCCGGTCACATCCCTCTCATGGACCTCCTACGCAGAAACTTGGACACACTTCATTTCGTTCCCTCACCGGAAGCTATAAATGAGACAAATGAAAGGTGGACTCTGAACTAGTACATCTTTTGTCAAACAAAGCGGAAAAGCGCATATCTTTGAAGGATTAACAGTGCTAATACCTTGTACAAAACGGAAAAATAGGTGTAACAAACGAAGAAAGAATCCCATTTGAAATCAAAGACCCGGCTCACGTTTGTCAAGCGATATTTTCGCCCAAAAAATTTACCCTTTTCGTGCAAATTTTCTAGGAGTTTCCCGGCATGTTTAAAAACATAGTATCTGGATTTTCTCACGGACCTAAACGTATTTTACTATACTGAGAAGGTGGACACGCATAGAGTTGGTTCATCTGGTTGAGAAGAGGTTTCTCGTTCGCTAGCGATATCAAGATCGAAGCAACGGGTGTGTGAAGGTCAGAGGGTCACTTCTAATAAAACGCGAGTGTCTAAGTGACAGAAAGCTTTTTTTTGTTAGCCATCTTAAGAAAGTGAAACGCCTGATTAGTGTTGGCTCAGACAAGAACATGCCCACCCGAAAAACTTAGCCTATTAAAGCAGGAGCTCCTGGCCTAAGATAAATATTGCAGAGGTACCATATTTAGATCTACGGCTGAATAGTAAATGCAGTACACTATTTAAAATGACTGTTAGGTTAAAAATGTTTACTCGATCTGTTGTCTGTTCTCTGATAAGTTTCCATGTGTAAGTGTAATATCGGCAAGGGCTTTCCTCCAGATATGAATTGAACATCTCTTGCTAATTGCGTTATATAATTATTTTGTGATTTGAATTTTCAGAACTTTCCTTTTTGACGGTAATAAAGCGGATGATATTGAGGATTTTGTCACAAAAGAAGGCAGTCTATATATTTTTTTTTCTTTTTTTAACCCACCCACACCTTTATGACATCATGGCCAATTCATCCTTTTCCAGGCTGTACAAGCCGTATTTACCCTGTATAATACACATATTTGCACGTTTCCACCAAATGGATGTAAATTGATCATTTAACAGGCTGGTGGCTTGGCGGAAATATTGATTACGAATTAACGCAACAGCTCCATTGCGCTGAAACTTCTGAGGCTCAGTAGGGCTTTGATCAAAGCACTGAAATTCTGCTCGCCTGACTGTTGCGATCTCGGGTTGCGTTCACATTGACATTTTGCGCGCTGGTGTGTTATTCGTGTTCAACAGCAAAATCAGATGGAAATTTTGTCTGTCTAGACGCTTTCGTACAATAATCACCTGAGCTAAGATCCGAAGGTGAACGATCGCACGTGATCAGTTAGCTTTTTCACCGATTCATATGCAAAAACGCTCAAGTCGTGCTGTTTCTCGAATCGCTTTCGCCCGGAGGAGCCGGGGTTCTGTTGTCGAACTGATCAACCACAAACATCATCCTTGTTGTTGTTAATAAAATACTTTATTATGAACGGTTTCGCCGGGAAACACTTCAGTAAGAACATTACGAAATGTAGCTGTTTTGATTTTGTAAAAAAATAATGATACTTTGTTCATCGATTTCCAAGGGGTTTCCATGCTTAGATCTACCGGCAATAAGTGACTATGGCGGCATACAACGTCAAAAGTAAACAATCTCTCTGGCTAAGGCGAACCGCTAGCGTTTTTAATCCTCAACTTCACTAGTTTAAGACGGAAAAGTGTATGGCTTACAGCCAAAAAGGAAGTGAAAACAAAAACACTATTATAACTTCTTTGTGGTTTAAACTTAGCCAGTATATCCTTGGCGCCTTTATGCGTTTCATCCGCCCTGGCCAGCAAATTAAGCCTTGTGTGAATCTCAACATGAACACCCCTATCGGTTCGTTTTTGATATGTAAAAATAGAATGCTAAACTATCAAAATGGACAATGTTATTTACATTAAGGTAAAGCATCGATGTGTTGCTAAGTTTATGAATTTTATGTCACTAGAAAACTATGAACCACCGTTTCTATTCGCGTCAAACTATATAAATTTCGGTCATGCAATGAACCCGCATAAATGTCCTCAATTGAATGAATGGAAATGACGCTTCTTTTTACAGAAATAATCAACTCTTTGAAGTACAAACACGGCCAGCAAAACAAGAGATCTACCCTAATTATCACAATTATTCTGTATACAGCTTAATGAACCATTAAAATTCGCCCAACAAAAAGCCTGTCTTGTTTGTGGCCGCAATCGAGAAAGCGCGTTTGCGGAAGGATTCAACGCCAGCTAACAAAGTCAGCATGCTGTGATCCGCGCTTTTGCTGACGGATGATTTTTATATGCGTAAAATGGCAGAGTCATTCTGCTAGTCTCACGTTTGATGTTTTGTAATTAGCCAAGAACAAAAGATTTGCTTGTGGGTGGAATTAGAAAAGGATCTTATTTTTAACACCGCATTCGATTACTGAAACGAATGATGAAAAAAAAAAAATCGGAGGAATAAGGCAAATTGGTTGGCGCGGAGACATTGGGGTTGATAAACTCTTTCATTAAACGCGTAAGTGCCTTGATTCCTATTTACCTGCACTTTTTATTGAAAAAAACTATGATAATCTTGTGGCTAAAAAATTAATATGTTCCCTACTAATTATCCTTCCATCTAGAACACTAACCTAAGCTCTTATATGATTTCGGCTCAAGAGCCGAACTTTAAGTTTCGCTGCGAAACAAGTTTTTTGTTATCGTAGTAATCTTACGCGTATGTAAAAAAGTAAAAAAAAAAACGGTTTGGTCGCTAAATAACGCTACTATATACTCACTTTTACACTCTGTTAAGAATGTCACTTGTAAAATCCTTAAAAACTATGAACTATAAATGATCTGGGTACACTCAGAGCCAAGTTAAAAAGTTGTCGGCGATCTTGGTCGGAGAAATTAACACCGATTCCACCGCGTCGTTAAACTCCGAGTTGAACTCCAATCCTACTCCGAGGTCGTCGGTTTCCATGTTTGATGAGTTATCTGTACCCTCCAAAACGCCCAAATCAACATTTGTGCCAGGCAAGCTGTCGAGAATCTCGGGCAGTCTGCGACCCGGCTCAGCGCGGAACGAACTCTCTTTAGAGTTGTAATTCGCGTCGAACATGGGTTGCGAATCGTTCATGTCCACATCGTGAAACTGGTAATTCCCACCTCCCATTCCGAGGCCAGAATCGAACGATTCATCCCTGATATGTCCTCCGCTTGTCACAGGGGGATCCTGAGCCGACAACAGCGACACCTCCCGCGTCAAATTTCCGAGAAGAGAAGACTTCGTTCCACCTTCTTCTAGAATATCACGTTTCAGTCTTATCTCTTGCTTCAGGAGCTCTTGCTGTCGCTTTAAAAGATGTTCCCGTTCTCTTTGGAGACGTTGAAGTTGCATTGTTCGATGGCGGCTCATCTCGGGAGGCAGTTGCGGCCCGCGCATGTTGTCTTGATTTCTGCAGTGCATTGCGATTCGCGGATCAACCCAACTTGTTGTTCTTTCAATGTGGTTGATATAGTAAATATCACCTTCTGGCGTAATTGCCTGCTCCCAACCATCAGGTAAATTGCCTGCTGGTTGAATGCTGTTCAGGTTAGAAGTTGACTGAGTCTTTCTTGGATCCTGCCATGTCGTTACTTGATCAAAGTGGCTGCGGGAAAGAACACAACGGTTTTAGTTTTTGAGGTCGCGAGAGCATCGTATTTACTCTAGTAAGATACAATTTTGGCTACCCGCCATATTGACTAGTGAAGACACGTATATAAGGAAACTAGTTTCGGTGATCCGGATTGTCGAAAACAATAAGGCACCAAATCACTAACAAGGTACGCAAAGGTTTTAAATACAAAAACTATTATGCTCTAATGGGACGCCTTGCACATCGAGCCTTCCTAATGCGAAGAAATTAACTCTTAACGATTTCTATCGGCGTGCGTGCACTTTAATATTTAAAGCGGTAATTTAACTAAAGTTGAGTTAAGATATTCACAATACAACTAGGTTTGGGACGCTAACGCAGTGAAGGTCTTACTTCATGAAGTATCGTTGGCCATTTGGCGTTGTTCGCATTTCCCAGCCAGGCGGCATCTGGGCTGGTTCCTCAAGTAAAGCTGTGTTGTCGAAGGAAGTTGATCGCTGGTGAACAACAGGGCTCAAGGAGTGGTTTGGTGGACCTTTTAGACTTGTAGGAACTGTTAGCGATGCTGGCGACGAGTGCGCTCTAGAGTGAGAGATCAACCCTGGTGGAGTGTCCTGGTCTGGCGACAAAGAACCATCGAGCGGCGGTTGCTTAAAAAACGACGGAGGTAGTTTCCGTAAGCGCATCGGTAGAGAGTTGGCCGACGAGGTCGGATCGGGATGCGTTTTGGCCACTGCGTTCTTGTTGACGACATGAAAGAGCGCCTCAAGGTCGTTATCGGAATCTTGTCGTACATGGACAACACAGTTACCATTCTTTCTCTCCATTGTCAGTGAATCGCGGTTGTGTTATGTCGTGTGTCTTCTGTGGCACGGTACTGACGCATCAAATACTGAAGCGCTCGCGCCGTAATTAGTCAAAACTGATATGAAGCTTGCCAAGGGCAGTATCGGGAATATTATATACATACATTACACACGCTATTATTTCTCGCGTCGCGGGGGACCTGGTTTTCGGGTGGGACGTGACGTAATGATTAGTCGCTAGATTTAGTTGCTATGCCAACTGTAACCTTGAGCCAATCAGCGCGCGCGTCTAGTCAAACGATCGCTTAGCGATGAAAGGTCTAATTGTGTTAGTCTATTTCTGAGATCTACGTAAGAAGTTGTAGTGGAGAGATTTCAAAGCGTGGGCTTTTTCAAAGTTTGCTGCAGAGCCTTCTCTGGGTTTTTCCAGAACTTATACTCGGGAAGTACTGCTCAGCAACTTGCTTTATTGACGACAGTTTCTGACGCGCTCAGCGGCGTTGGTGATATTTCTGACAGAACCTCTGATACTCCACAGGGACTAGAATACACGATACAATGCCAATTACATGAAAACAAGCCTTACCTGATATGCTGCTGTGCGATAAATATCGAATCTAGTGTTTGTGTGAGTCTGTTTTGCAATGTGACGGGGATAGAATGCAGTGAGAACACGGGAAAGAAACTACGCCCGCTTGAGCAGCAAATGGCTTTTGTGGCAAATTTCTTATTGCGTAGTTTTCCGACCTACTTTACAAACTGTTTCTCCGGGTCGTTTATGTGTTCAAATGGCGACAAGGGAGATCACGTAGTGCCAACAATTTATCAGGGGGTTGAGCAAAGATCTCTTTCTCAGTCATTTGCATTTACATGGTCCCAAAATATTTTCCACTACACATTTATTGCGTGCTATGTTTACCAAAGAAAGACGTTCTGAAATGTTTTGTTTTGACAGTTTGATCTGAACATCTTATATAAATGATTTTTACGCATTTTAAAATCTTTTCTCCCGAACTGTTCAAGCAATTCTTGCTAATGATTCCTCCCCCTTTGTTCCAAGTGTCGCCAGTCGTCTCAGGTTTGTAATGAGTAACACTTGACTTTATTACTGACAGGTCAGTGCGCCGGAAGTTACATTGTTCCCAAGAAAAATAAGATGGACATCCACGTCTGTGATTACACAGCTCCAAGCTTCGCTCATGTGTTTTTTTGTTTCACTCTTTGATTAATTTAAATTTTCCATAACGCAGATGGCAGGGAAGCGAAGTGTGATTTCTGGAGTTTGTCAGGATCTTATAATACAGAAGGTTTACTCTTTTCAAATCGTTTTCCCCTCGGGCTAGAACTTTTTCTACAAAAACAACGGTTTTGAGACTTCCAACTGACAAATCAGCAGCGCGATTGCTTATTCGGCGCTGACACGTCTTATGAATCAGTCGAAGATTTAATCAGCTAACTGGAAACGACCAGATTACATTCACTGAGAAAGTTCTGAAAAATCAGTTTCTCAGTTTATGCCAACAACAGAGGTGGGTGGCCATCATATCATGTCAGCTCACTGAAGAACAATGTACCATTGACATGACAGAGCACGCAAAATTACGCGCGAAAAGCGTGCGGTATAAGATCGCAATCACGCGATCAGAAGAGCGAACTTGACAGGCCAGTTGGCATAATCACTCGTGATTCTCCTGGCGAGATTTCGTTGTTACAAAACTGCAATTATCGTCTTTTTCAACCACTTTAGCGAGTCAAAATGCTTGATCTGTTTCCAGAGGATGTGAAAAAAAAATCTGTACAAAACCCCTACTGTTTTATAGAAATCTATTTGCATGAAGCTAGCGAATAAAAAGCACAGCTTTCAAAGCTGTGTTTGTGGGCATCTGACACCATGATTGATATCATTTCCTGAGGGCAAAGTTGTAAGCCAGAAATCGAAACTCAAGAGAACGCTGCCAAGAAAGGATTTTAAGCTTTATTTTAACGCCATATAAAACAGTATATTTGACTAGGTTTTTGGTGTTTCCCAGTGTCATCATGATACAGGAATAACTGCATCACTATTTCCGGCTACTATGAAAGAGGGAAGTTTTGCAAAACACACAATACAGTTCAATTCGGAAAACGAAATCAATCCAATTAATCATCCGCACTGTTTTACTCTTTGTCCTCTTGTTGTATATATCCTGCTGTTCTTGTTAAACTACAACACGTGAACGACTGAAAATGAGGGCTAATGATCGATCAGGTCGGCCATAGAAACAAGGTGGAGAGGGAATGATTTGTTCTCGACGCCTTACGGAGCTAAGCGCTTTGATTTCGAATTTTAGAACAAGCTTTATGTGTTTGGGATTTTTTTTTGTTTTATATCAAACCGGCTGCATGGTGCTAGGAGTTTCGGGAGATATGATGATAAGTCGTTATGGCAACCGTTTTTCCCACGATACCGGGAAAACCTTTGAACAATGAACAATACATACGAGCTTGGTAATGACAGTTGTCAAACAGTCGATCGAGTCACGAACAGGCGTAAACCGCAATCTGCAAAGAGAAAGCACTCTGCACTTCCCCCAGTTTACTTTTAGTTTCGTTACTTCTGTGAAAACGGAAAAGAATTGTACTCAAGAGTTCAGAGATGGTAAAGAATGATTCAGCGTTGCACCAGCAATGTTTACAACTTTCATAAAATTAACACAGTCTGATAACATAGCTATCTTTGTCTTGCCCAGTTCACGAACTTGTTTTCTTTTCACTTTCGGGGTTCTTTTTTTGTTTTTCCCATCAAAGCATGTTTGTTTGGATTCAAATTGATTAGATCTCAGAAGCATATCAAAGGTGGTCCATCACAGAAAGCGGGTCGGCTTTCTTTTAGTGATTTGTTCGCCAGTTTATCAAACTTGGAATCTGGCCATAGTAATTGGTGTAAATATTGTGCTTTGAGAATTTAATATGGTAAAGGTAAAAGTCTGTCAATACACACTGTCAGAACACAAAAGTGAGATCCATTATTAGCTTCGAGCTTCCTGCACGCACGGATTGTTGACTTGAAAAGAGACGACAGAGGGATCACAGAAAGGAAAGGAGAAAATGGCCGCGCGCGTTTAAGATCTGCCACTCGCGCGAATGCCACACACGCGCGCGTTTGTTATCTATTATTTTGTTAATTATCTATTCAAGCAAGCGCGCAGCTTTTATCGCAAATAACGAATGCGACGACACAAAAACGACATTAGATAAAAGTATAAAGCAAAGATATTGCCTGCTTGTTTAGACAAGGCTGCGATAGCTCTTGGGGGAAATATCGGGACAAACTCGTTCTGCAATTTAACAAGTTTTTCAACCAAACTTGCCTCTTGTGATATTCACGCGATTGGAGACACTACAGAAAATGAACTATTTTTGGAAAAAAATATTGACTCAAGGCCGTAAATAACGTGAAGACTTGGCGAAGTATCGTGACCTTGGTAAATGTGTTCTACGCGCGCCGGTGAAACGTAGCTCAATCTATTTGAAATCAATGATGAAAACAACTGCATTTGCGTTCGTTTATTCTTGCCTCGTCCACATTACGCCGGAGGAATTTGAAAAAGCAACACTCCCGGTCATTTTGCATTCATTGTGTTTGAGTAGGCAGCTCGGACAGCTAGCGGAATATCGTGTCATCGTTTACGAAAAGCTTTGTTTTCTTAATGTTTGAAGTCCCTAATCTAACTCAGTTTCTTCGGATGTAAACTGAGATTGTTTTCGAGCTGCGTTTTCGTCGCGGATTAGTGTGGACGGAAGGCCAAAGCGGGGAAATAACCTGTGTTTTCAAATTACTCCTGCACGCGTACAGCATTGCAGTTTGTCGAAAAATATCACAAGATCTAGATAAGCCACCTGAAGTAATAGTGGTGATATTGATTAATCATCTGACTGTGTGCTGCATAAATTTCAACGCAAGAAACTTGTTTATTAAAATTGATTTACAGACGTCAAGTGGGAAAGGCAAGGTACATATCAAAACAGAACTTTGCGAAGGCCATTTTCGGCTGTCAAGAAAAGATTGTGCGGTCATTAATGACAGTGTTTTATTTCTCACTGTTCCGCGGTAAAATCATTTATTCTACAGATTTTTTTTCATGCAAACCGACCCTAAACCAAACACCGTGTGATCTATTTTAACTCATTTTGCGTAGGTTACATCGTTGCAAAGAATGGAATATCTCGAAGACTAATTGAACAATTAACAACGGTGAAGTGTATCTTGTGAACGCTTTGAAGAAACGGATTGCGCGCGGCCGCTCGCGCTTCGTTGGAGTTCCCGCGAAAACCTTTTATCTTCGCGCCAAACTGAAGTACAGATCTCTTGACTTGCGCCATCGCGGTCTGTTATCTCAGTTATCTTTTAGGCCAGGTGAAAATACGGTTATTTATCTTGACCAACGATCAATACCAAGGCATGATTACATGATCTGGGTTATAAGTCAGATAGTTCAGTCGGTGTTTTAACTTTCAAAAGCAGATTTGTACTGGGTGAGTATTTGATCCGGTTCTAAAGGATTTGATTTTCACCGGCGGATAAAACCGCCATAACGGAAGACGAACGCTTTTATTTCAAAACACGTCTTTGACGGGATCTTTTGATAGAAAACAAAGACTATTATTTGTTGTCTGCCTGACACAAGCTGGAGAAAGGTAGTTTATCAGTTTATCTTGAATATGAACTGGACTATCTCCAGAACTCGGAGTGATTATATAGAGCCTAGTTTCCAGTTCTTTTTATGGCCTGTCATCGTGAAAAAGAGTGAAATCCGGCGTGGAAATCTCGAAGCGTTAAGTCACGTCTTTCAGGGTAGCAGGGCATGAAAATGATCACACTCAGGTGATTGATCAATATCAGTGGTTCATCTGTTATTGAATTTCGTAAAAGGTCGAAAATAAAATAATCCGCTGGTTTGAGAACTCACTGAACTATACAGTAACTTCAAACACGAAGACTGTTCTGCAGAAAGCGGTATTCGAATACTAAAGGTTTTGATGACAATTTACTGCTTCCAAAGTAAAACAGCCAATAAGTTTTATGCAATTTATACACTTAAGGCAGTAACAGTAGAAAGCGCTGTTGACCTTTTCACTTGAATTGGTCAACCGAAACATGAACGTTCGCCAGAATTAAAAAGCTCTTCCTTTTCCCATGAGAAAATTCAGTTAAAGTTGTTTTCAGTTTCTATGCTATTTTTACACCGTAGCGGTGTTGAAAGAAAGATGCATTGTCGCTGTTCGCTTTTATGTTCACTACCTGTCAGTACACTGATTTTCAAAACGAGGAATTGCAAATTTACATTTTGATGAAGGAAAACACTTATAAAATTGTTGATTAAGCCTTAACAGCCCTGAGGGGATAGACGTTTTTCGAAATCAGCATGTATCGTATACAACATGAATGATGAGGCTGGTGACGGAATAGTTATGTTACTACAATCGTATCGTGAAATACGGCAGGTATTTTACAGCACTGCGTCATTGGAACTTGTTTTGGTCACGCGTGGAGGTCTGCACGTAGTATCCACCGCACTGCTACTGCATAACAAACCAATTAAACCCTTGAAACGGATACGTGCCAATTACTAAAATGCACATTCATACACCATGACGTAATATGATGTAATAGAAGTGGAACTGAGGACGCATAACTCCTTATTTGGATGTTGCATGTGCGAATCATTTCAGATATCTGAACTACGCGAAAAATCCGGATAAAGCCGTGATGAAGTCATTCAGAAAACATCCTAGCGAAACAAATTAGATACATACATGGATAAGTAAACTAACTTGAATGGAATTTTTAAGTTCCATTTCTAAAGATAAACTCGGTAGTCAAATACGTAATCAGTAATTGTACACGAACAGGGCAGGTCTCTAGTCAATTTATTGCCCATTCTGCAATTTTGCGCGAGCTGAATCCAGTGTTGACAAACTAATAACCCGTTCTCAATCTACCGATGGGGCGTCCCACCCTGTGAGACACACAAAAAAGCGGCTATGCCGCATTTTATTTGTTGTACCTTCTAAACTCTTTTTGAGTTACCAAAACTAGTACTAATATATGAAATCTTCGTTAAAAGCAAGGATACCTGACTCGCTAGAGCATAAGATGAAAACTATTGTGGTAATTCATTTTTTTGGCGACTATAGTGATAACATGGAAGCGAGGCTTCCGCTTGATTTCAGACTTTGCCTTTTCAAGGCATCATATGCATCACGTGACTGGAACCAAACTTGTAAGAAACTGTTGCAGGTGACAAACGAGAGAATCAAAATAGGAGCAAAACTTCCCAATTCAAAGAACAGGTTTGACAGAGACACGTGGTTTACATGTATTTTGAGTGAGTTTCTTCAGGATTGCTAAATTACAACATGAAAATGAGTAAAATCAGGAGCCCATGGTAAAATGCAACAGGCCTAACAATGTAAAACTAACTATGGAAAACAACAGGAAAGCCTTTAACTTTTTTTTCATTTAGAAGTTTACTGAGAATTAGAAATGGCCCCGAAAGGTCCGCCATCAGCACCGTTCCCATCTTAACTTTTCAGGCGCCTTCGACCGATGACCGAGATCAAGTATTGACTGTCCACTTGACGCCAGAAAAATCTGAAAGCGCAATGAGGAAATTTCAAGAATATGTTACAGAACGAGATGAAAGTGAATGTCCATATCTTTTCAACAGGAATATATATTTTTCTTTTTGTGCGTTCGCGTGTGTGCTTTTTTAGAATACATCCTTCAGGTATCGAGAATTCGAAAAGTGGTTAAAGGCTGAAAGCTAAGCCACGTTCCATTGCCTAGAAACATGAAACTACGATTCAAAAATTCTTTCTCTGGTGTGCGTTCTACAAGAAGTCCCACCCTTGCCTTCTGAACTGATTGTTGTTTTTCAGCACTGGCACTCGATATACATCACAGCTCGCCGGCAAAAAAGCCCGATTATTTTTAATTTAAAGTGTACTTGCTGGAGGACCTAAATAGGTCGACCTATTTATTATAAGCCTCCTGAAAATATCGGAGAAATTAGAAGCTGGCCAGCTGTAAAAATTTGAAAAAGTTAAGTGAACAGGTGTTTTACGATAAATGCAGAAATTCTCGCGCGCTCATAGGCTAATTTCATCATCGGTTCTTCCTCGGGAATCTTCGGAGAATGTTCGGAAACGTTCGTCTGGCCTTCGGAACAATTTTGGGAAATGTTCGGGAATCTTCGGAAAGTGGTCGGAAATCTTCGGAAAATCGTCAAAAAACGTGGTCATAAGTATGTTTATATAATAAACAGAATATTACATGGCCGCTTGTGGATACGAATTTTATCTTCTCGTGTTTAACTCGATATCTCACTCGTTCGCTGC